>Ga0315286_10000159_pt1 | contig 49873 bp, 48 predicted proteins | sample YL17G10_0_MG_FD_205038 | JGI IMG/M metagenome (GOLD analysis project Ga0315286, IMG submission 205038) | Sediment microbial communities from Yellowstone Lake, YNP, Wyoming, USA - YL17G10_0 | ecosystem: Environmental > Aquatic > Freshwater > Lake > Sediment | place: USA: Wyoming | collected...
GAAGTCAAAGGTTCGATTCCTTTACCGCCCATTGGGCAGTTAGTTCAGTGGTAGAATGCCTCGCTTACACCGAGGAGGTCGCTGGTTCGATCCCAGCACTGCCCATTAGGCAGTTAGTCCCGACGCTTCGGTCGGGATCCCAACGGCACCCATTATCTGACTTGAGTATAATTGATCTCATGAAAGAAAAACTATATAAGCTGGTCGTTTTCGTTCCTCAAACCCATCTTGAGAAGGTAAGAATAGCTGTCTCAAATGCCGGCGCCGGCAAAATCGGGAAATATGATAACTGCTCTTTTATGGCATCGGGGATCGGCACGTACAGGCCGCTCAAGGGGGCCAGGCCGTTCAAAGGAAAGATCGGAAAATTGACGAGGATCGGAGAAGCAAGGCTTGAAGTGACAGTATCAAAGAACAACCTGAGGAAAATAATAGCCGCTATGAAGAAAGTTCACCCATACGAAGAAATAGCTTACGATATCTACAAATTAGAGAATATCTGATCAGGCGTTAACGATCCTTAATTTGCCCGTCTTCGGGTTTTTCCTGACTTCCATCTTCATCTTGAATACTTGTCTCAGGTTATCGGTCGTGAGAACCGCATCCGGCCTCCCGTATGCAACAACCTCTCCCTTGTTGATCAGCATCAATTTCCTGCTGAACCTAGCGGCAAGGTTAAGATCGTGGAACGTGGCTATTATCAGCTTCTCTTCCCTCAGGCGCCTGATCATCCTCAATACTTTTATCGAGAACCTGAAATCAAGGTGCGATGTCGGCTCGTCCAGAAGCAATATTTTGGACTCCTGCGCAAGAGCGCGGGCGATCGCTACCCTCTGGAATTCTCCGCCCGACAGGCTTGTGACGGGAGTATCTATCAAATGCTCAACTTTAAGCTCTTCCGCCGCTTTTTTAGCTATCCTGTAATCCCTGTCGGTCTCAAAGGCGAACCTTCCGATATAAGGCGTCCTGCCAAGCAGCACCGTCTCCTCCACCGTGAATCCCGCGGTAGGCACCATGAGCTGCGGAACGAACGCTATCCTCTTCGCAAGCTCCCGTCTGTTAATCCTTCTTATGTCCTTCCCGCGTATCTTTACCTGCCCGTTGGAAATATTGATGAGGCCGGCTATTGCCCTGAGAAGCGTTGTCTTTCCGCATCCGTTCGGGCCGATCACCCCGATAAAATCGCCGATATCCGATTCCAGAGAAACGTTCTTAACTACGACTTTGTCTTCGTACCCCGCGTCCATTGCCTCGATTTTTAACATTTCCATTAAAGTCCCAACCTCCTTCTCTGTAACGCATAAATATAGAACGGTCCGCTCAATGCCATGACGATTATCCCCAGCGGGAGCTCCGCCGGGAATATTATCCTTGAGAAGATATCAAGAAGGATGATGAGCGACGCGGATGACATTATTGAAACGGGTATCAGATATTTATAATTGACCCCGGTCGCAAGCCTTACGAAATACGGCAGTATCAAGGCCGCCAGGCAAAGCAGCCCGCAGGAATAAACCGCTATAAGCGATATTACAGCTGCAATGGCGAACAGAAATATCCTGATCCAGGTGACTTCGACCCCAAGTGTCTTGGCCGTGTATTCCCCGAATAAAAGCGCGTTCAGGTCCTTGTAATAGAACACGTACACGACAAGCCCCAGGATAACGAACAGGGCTATCAGTAGGACCTTGTCCCATGTTGTGCCGGCCAAACTGCCGAGAAGGCATGGATACAAAAGGTTCAAGTTCGCCCCAAAAAGCATCATGAAGATCGATACCGCGGCGACCATGGAACCGATAAGATATGATGTTTTAACGATCATGTTATCGATGACCCTCGTCCCGAATATCCCCAGAAGTATCGAGCCTGCCATCGCGATAAGCGATCCGGAAAGGATGGCAAGGAACAAGCGGGGCATCCTTATCTGCCATATTATGGACGATGCGTTCGAATTTCCGGCGGAAAATATGGATGAAACCACTTTCGAGGCGGACATCTTTGTGGAACCCACTAGCAACGAAAGGAAACAAAGGATGATAATGACGATCAAAAGGTAAACAACAAGAGGCAGTCTAGTCTTTAGTTTGCTCAATTTCCCTCCCCCATCCGTATGCGAACGCGGCCATTTCTTCCAATACCTGCGTTACCCTTGGTCCCGGCCTGGAAAAGATCTCGCTGTCCATGCAAACCACTTTCTTGTTCTTTCCAGCGGACGTTTTCCTGAAATTTCGATCATTATATATATTTTTCGGATTTTTTGCAACATCTAAACTTGTGATTATTATGTCCGGATCGGTTTTTTCTATCTCTTCCCTTCTCATCTTTTGGTACATGCCTCCGCGGGGAGCGACATTGTTAAACCCGGCCTTCTCGGAGAGGTCGTAAAGGTAGCTGCCTTGTCCGGCAAAGGTAAGGGGGCGCTTTTTTAAAAGCACGAGCGCCTTTAATTTTTTTTCTTTCTTCGCCCGCGCTTCCACCCACTCGACGCGGCGCTTCATTTTCTGGAGAAGGCTGTATGCTGAATGCTCCTTATTCGTTACCGTCCCGATGACAGAAATGGTGTTATATATATCCTTCAGGCTGTGCGGATCCACTGCGAATACTTGGAGAGGCGCCGGCTGGGCCTCTTCCGATGCCGGCGGCAGCATCGTGCGGCGCAGCCTTTCCATGTCGTGCTTTTGAGCTTCAAAGTTCACGAATATCAGGTCAGGTTTCAGCTCGACGACCTTATTGATGTCGACGCTGCCCTTGCCGACCTTCGCAATATTTTTTGCGTCGTCCGGGTAATTGCAGTTCTCCGTTAAGCCCACGATCCTGTCCTTAAGGTTCAGGTTGAAAAGTATCTCGGTGACCGCCGGGTCGATGGATATTATCCTGGCCGGGGGCTGTTTTTGTTCCAGAATGTCTTCCGAAGCGTCCTTTGTTTTGATGGGATAAATGATCCTGTTGAAGCTTATTGCGCCGGCTATGCCGGAAGCCATAAATAGAACTATTAAAAGAACCGATAATTTTCTGATCTTAACCGCTCCTTTTTGCCCAATAATATAACTTTTTTTCGTGCTCTTCAAATGAAATTTAAGCGGGGAATACACGATAATGTAAGGTGACTTATAATAACATTCGCATCGGAAGCGGAAAATACGGCAGATTCGAGACGATCCGGCCTCGGATTATCAAATTATTTGGCGGGCCGTTACGCAGAGCCAAAGAACTCAATGTATCCGTAAAGATCAACATGACCCCCGTTCTTGATGCGCATGGATTTGCTGACAAGATCGCCAAGCTGAAACTGGAAAATGACCGGGCAACTTTGTCCCTTTTCTTGAAAGCAATAAAAATTACCAATAAAGCCGCAAAAGATATTGTCGAATCTAACATCTATTATCTTCTGGACCTTGGAAAGCTGCTTCCTAAGAACTTGCTGAACCTCAAGCTCGAACGGAAGGCAGCCGTTTTCCTTAAAACCAAGGATCCGACAGCTGCATTCAACTCATTAACAAAAATGAATATGATTGATAAAGTTATGAAATGGAGCTCCCCATATCATCCTTAACCCTTCCATCTCTTCTGATTTCTCTTGTCTTAACGGTCATTTATTTAACAGATCTGGCGATTTATTTCCCGTCATTAAATGAAATTTGAGTAAATAATCAACGATAAAGGTGTAAGGTGAATTATGACAAGTTTTAAAGGAGTGAGTGGGCCGTCCGCCGGTAAAATTCCGTCCTGGAAAGTCAACAGGATATCCTATCAATTAAGCGGGAGCTTAGGAAATCCCCTGAATTCCCTTCTTACGCTTAAGGTGAAGATATTTTTCAATAATCATAAAAATCGAGTGTCCATTGAAAGTGTTAAAGATCTGGCCGGGGAAATTGCCGGGCGATATCTGGAAAACGATAAAAATAAGCTGGGTCTTATTAAAAAAGCTTTGATCATCACAAATGATTTCATGTTGGACAACCTGAAAAAACGTTTATCCTGTGAACTGGATCTTGGAGGTCTGAAACAGGGAAAAGCAAAGGATTTCTGGGAAGCCAAGGATCCGGAAGCTGCATTTATAATATTACAAAAAAATGGTGTTGTGAAAATAGATTACGAGTCGCCGATACAACAAATCACTAAAAACAAATCTTATTTTGGTCACACCGAAAAAGATGTAGACGTACTCATGAGAGAGTGGTTTTCGATCCCGCTATTAAAAGTAAATAATTGGCTGGGAGCGGTTACAATAAAATTCAATAAGGATAATATTAACAAGCCTGAAGATCTTACTCCAGAGGTCATGAAACATGAACTGGAGAAGAACGGCCGGACCTTAAACCTGTTTGTTAAGGCGATCGACTCTTTATTGTGGTATGCGGATGAAAAGGTGCAAAGCTCTAACGCGTTCACCCTTGACCTGGCATCCCTGTCGCCGGAGAAATTGAAAAGATCTGATACAGAAATTGATGCTGTCATTAAAAGTCCAAATGAAAGCAAAGTGATCGATTTTCTTCGTGATGTTGGCGCTCTACGCATAACCAGATAGAAAGTTACAGAGAAAGAAGCGGAGCGGCCTATTTTATCCCGAGTGATTTTAAGGTTTCGCTGGAAGCTGTTATCCTTCGCGGTTTGTTGTCGTTCTCCAGCGCAGACACTATCCCCGCCAATTCCATTTCATCCATGAGCCTGGCTGCCCTGTTATAGCCGATCCTTAACCTTCTCTGGAGGTGAGAGGTGGAAGCCTGACCGCCCTGGATGATGATCTTGGCCGCTTCAGCAAAGAGGTCGTCGCGCCCGCCATCCCCTCTCTCTTGTGCCGACGCCTCCGTACTGTATTCAATGTCGATAATCTCCTGTGAGTACTGCGGCTGTGCCTGCTTCTTGATGAATTCGGTTATTTTCTCCACTTCGTTGTCCGAAACGAATGCTCCCTGCAGCCTGAACGGCTTCATGGAGCCTATCGGGTGGTAAAGCATGTCCCCTTTTCCAAGGAGCTTCTCGGCGCCCGACATGTCCAGTATGACGCGGGAGTCCACCTGCGTGGCGACCGCGAAAGATATCCTGGACGGGATATTCGCCTTGATGAGGCCCGTTATTACATCAACTGAAGGCCTTTGCGTTGCTACAACGAGATGGATGCCGGTAGCTCGGGCCATCTGGGCAATGCGGCATATGGTCGTTTCAACCTCATTGGCCGCAACCATCATCAGGTCCGCCAGCTCATCCACGATAATGACGATGTAGGGCAGTTTTTCCATTTCCTTCTGCATCCTTAATGCCTTTGCATTGAACGCTTCCATGTTCCTTACGCCCGCCGCATAGAAAGCCTTGTAGCGCCTGTCCATTTCCGTTAACACCCATTCCTTAAGCATCCTTGATGCTTTTTTCGGATCGGTGACCACGGGCGCCAGAAGGTGAGGTATGTCGTTATAATGCGTGAATTCCACCATCTTCGGGTCTATCATAACGAACTTTACTTCGTCAGGCCTCGCCCTTAAAAGCAGGCTTGTGATCAATGTATTTATGCAGACGCTTTTGCCGGACCCTGTCGTCCCGGCTATGAGAAGGTGCGGCATTTTCGTGAGGTCGCCAAATATCGGCGCGCCGGACAGGTCTTTACCGATGGCTATAAAAAGCTTGGACTGATGGTTCTGGAATTCTTCCGTCTTTGCTATTTCCCTTAACCTGACCGGAGTTACTGCGGGATTCGGGACCTCGATCCCCACCGCCTGCTTCCCGGGTATGGGGGCTTCTATCCTTACGCCATGCGAGGCAAGGTTAAGGGCTATGTCATCGGCAAGATTGGCTATCCTGCTCACCTTTACGCCGGCTTCCGGCTGGACCTCATATCTTGTCACCGCCGGGCCCTGGTGCACCGCGACGACGGATGCTTCGATGCCGAAAGACCTTAATGTTTCCTCGAGCGCTTTTTTCCTTATCTCTATGGCTTCCTTCATTTTCTCTTCCCTCTGGCGGTCCTTTTCCGTGGGCATGTCCAGCAGGTCGAGAGGAGGGAGCTCGTATCTTCCTATCTTCTTTGGGGCAGCAACGACGGGTTTGGCCGCCGGCTTCTCCGCTGGTTTTTTTTCTTCCCGTTCGAATTCCATAGCTGCGGTATTCAATTCCTTTATGAAGGGTATCATTGACGGGATCGATCTCTTATTCGCGTTCCCTGCGGGCTTAGGGTTTTTCCTGGGGCGTCTTTTGAACAAGATGTCCCAAAGCCGCGAGATCGTGTAAGTCAGTGTTATGTTGAATATCATTATCAATGATATGAGAAACATCGCTGATAGTGCAACATAAGAGCCCATTGTCCCGAAGGTGCCCACAAGCCCTCCCTTGAAGACATATCCCACATACCCGCCGTCGCCGTAAGAGATGAGCGTGAAGAAAAGAAGAAGTATGCCCATTATCTGGACGGTCAAAAGGAACTTCTGCTGTCTTATCATTAGTATGACGCCGAAGAACCCGATAAAATACGGCAAAATATTTATACCCCAAGACCCTACCGCATTCATCAGGAATTTCTTCACGAGGTAAAGGCCCATGAGTCCTGTGGAAGCCGTGCCCGCCGGCAGGCTGGAAGAGCTTGTTGAAAGGAAAATAAAAAGCGCGAAAGCGATGAGCAGTATCCCGATTATTTCCTGCTTTATGTGAATTGGTTTACGATATTTTTCAGGCGAGCGCCTTTTGCGCAATCTTTACACCTCGGGACTAAGTTACCTGCTTTTCTCCCATTTGTCAAGCATTACAACAAGCGGGCTGGCGATGAAGATGGATGAATAGCCGCCGAAAGTGAATCCGACAAATAATACGAACGCGAAATCTTTTATCGTTGCTCCGCCGAACACCAGAAGCGCGGCATTCATGAAAAGCACGGTCAATATAGTATTTATTGACCTTGCCATGGTCTGATTAACGGATTCATTGATGACATCCGTCAGCGGCCTTTTTAAAGCCCCCGGCTTGAGCAGGTTCTCCCTTATCCTGTCGAATATGACTATCGTGTCATTGATCGAGTAACCGAGTATCGTGAGTATCGCTGCTATGAACGCGGTGTCCACGGGCCTCCATAGCAGTGCTATTAAACCTGTCGTGATGACCGCATCGTGGAACAGAGCAAGGACCGCTGCAACTGCGTATTTAAATTCGAACCTGAAAGCAACATATATCAATATGCCGGCGATCGCCAGGACAAGCGCCCAGAAAGCCTGTTTCCTTAATTCTTTTCCCACGGTCGGCCCGATGGTATCGGCTTCAAGAAGCTCTACGGCAGGGAACCTTGCCTTTATGTCGCCCATTATCTGGCCTCTTTCTTCCGTTGAAAGCGGGTCGGTGTTGATGACAATATCGTTGCCCTCCGACCTCTGTATGACGCTTTGGGCCTTCCCATACTTTGTAAGAATGGTCCTGATATCACCAAGTGAAGCCTGGCCGGCAAATCGAAGGTTAAGGACGGTTCCGCCTGTAAAGTCTATGCCAAAGTTCATTGGACTTCCTTTTGTTAGAGTATTCGACGCAAAAGCGAATAATCCCAGCAATATCAGGATGCCCGAAACAGTGAACCAAACTTTTGTTTTTTCGATAACTTTCAGCATTATTTAAATCCCCTGTACAGCATTTTTGATTCCGGATTGTTCAATATCTTACCGTCGACAGACATCTCCATCATCATGCGGGTAATAGTGAGCGAAGTGAACATTGACGCGACAATACCGACCGAGAGTGTAACTGCGAACCCCTTTATGGTGCCGGTGCCAAGCCAGAAAAGGGTCGCCGCGGCTATAAGTGTCGTGACATTGGAATCAAGGATGGCGGCAAAAGCCCTCTTGAAGCTTGTTTCAATAGCAAGCTTCACCGTCTTGCCGGACTTTAATTCTTCCTTTAACCTTTCAAAAATGATGACATTCGCGTCAACAGCCATGCCTATGGAAAGCAGGAATCCGGCGATGCCAGGCAGTGTCAATGTAGTGCGCAACAAAGCCAGGACCGCGACCGTAAGAAGGCAGTAAAAGACAAGGGCCATGTTCGCAAGAAACCCGGGATACCTGTAATAAGCGATCATGAAGAAGACTATGAATGCAAGGCCGATCATTCCCGCGAACTTGCTTTTATCGATCGAATCCTTCCCAAGGGTCGGGCCGATTATCCTGTTCTCGATTATCCTGACAGGCACCGGAAGAGCGCCCGCCTTAAGCTTCACGATAAGGTCCTGGACCTCGTCTATTGTAAAATTCCCGGATATCTGGGCTCTTCCGCCAGAGATGGGCTCCCTTACGTTGGGAGCGGAGATTATCTTATTGTCGAGAAGTATCGCAAGCGGCTTCCCGACGTTCCTTGTGGTGACATTCGCGAACATCCCCGCGCCCTTGGAATTGAATTCAATGTCGACGACCGGATTCCCGTAGCCATCGATGCCCGGCCATGCACCTTTAAGGTCCGAGCCCGTCAGGGCGGTCCCTTTCAATATTATGGGACGCTCTGAGACGACTTCAGTTCCCCTGTATTCCTTTACCTTGTCCATCCTTGCGCCCTTGCCGTAATACTCGGTTATTTTTTTCTGCGGCAGGACTTTCTCGTCGCCGGGTGCCCATTCCGCCTCCACAAATTCCAGCTGGGCGGTATCCCCTATCACTTTTATCGCCCTGTCGGGATCCTTTATGCCGGGAAGCTCCACAATGATCTGATTCCGTCCCTTCCTCTGGATGGTGGGTTCTGTCACGCCTAAAGCGTCTATCCTGTTCCGTATTACAGCCACAACGCCGGCTACCGAGTCATCTGTTACCTTGGATGCGCCTGTTTCATAAGCTTCGAGGACAAGCCTGCTTCCTCCCTGAAGGTCAAGGCCGAGAGTGATGGGCATGTTCATTATCACGACTACGGACGCGACAATGACCGCCAGTATTATGAGAAGTTTTAATTGATTTATGTTCTTCATTAATTCTCCAAAAAACAAAGGAATTATATCATGCTTTTTGATTTAATAGCAGAGAATATTGATAGGATAGATATCCGGACTATGTCGCCATGATCAGGGCTTTTAAATATATAGACACCTGATCATATATCCTCATTTTTCGCTTCCGCTAATTTCAAAAACCATGAAATTTCCCCGCGCTTCTGACGAAATAAACTTGTCGACTTATTTCAGCAAGGAGGCTTCAATATGGTGAACAGGATACCTAACGTCAGGATGAACCGGAGCTATTGCGGGGAGGGCCCGCGCGGGAGCACATTCCAGGCAAAGAAGGGAACGGGATTGTCTTTTTCGAGTGAAAATCTCTTTAAGGACGGCAGGACCGAAATAAAACATTTCCTGAGGGAGCATCCCGGATTCACCGTCTTCATGTCAGATAAAAAGCTGACATCGCTTTGCAATAAAAAGATCAGCATTTCCGGGAAAGAAGTGAACCTTATCAGGATGTACCTTGACGCCGCCGCAAGCAAGGACTTGTCCAATCCTCTTTTGGCCGCGATGGAACGGCATCGGCTGGTATGCGGATCGATGCACGCCGTCATAAGCGAAAAAGAGGGTCCCATAGCGCTCGATTTCCTAGCCGAAAGGTTTTTGGTCAACGGCCTGAGGCCCGGCAAGAGGTTCTCGCTTCTCCACTGCGGGGCATGGAAGACCGCGATACTTAAAAGAATGGATCTTAACGATTATGACCTGAAGAAAATATACAAGGAGTACACAAGGCTCGGCACATTTTACGGGCTGGTCAATTCCACCATCGAAGACATCGAAGAAGAGGACGCAAATTTCCACTACGGGTATTACAAGCAGGACCACAAGGAATAAGGCCGCCGGATCAGGCCCCTTTAATCACGCTGGCTTCCAAGTAAGCCGAGACCGCAAGCACCGGCACGCAGAATAAAATATATGTCCTCAACCGCATTGAAAGCAGTTCGGCAAGGAACATGGACGCCCCGATGCTCGCGGACGGATTTGCAACACTGACTGCGGCCACAGCTATCCCCAGTGACATCCCCATTCCCAGCGCAAGGGAGAAAGTGACTATTTCAAACACCAGCACGAAAGTCGAGAAAACCATCATCTTGAACATTTTCCCCGCCCCGTGAGGATGGCCCATTTCGTATCCCTCGATGTTGGCCTTTTGCGGGATAAATACAGTCAGGCCTATGTTCATCCCCGTCATGAAAGCGATAATATATGGAAATGCCACGAAAAGTCCTGATATCAAATATACGGCTATTGATATCGAATTGAAAAGGAAAATTATAAGGAATATTTTCAGGAAACTTGCCTTGGGATTCACGTATCTCGACATGAACTTGAGGAACCAGTGCGGAAACCAGGTGAGGAATTTGATGTTAAAGTGATCTACAAGATATGAAAAACAAAAGCCCGAGAAAAATATCAGCAGGGCGAACCATGTGAAGTATATGTTGTTCTTAATTAAGTATATAGCTTCCAGCATAGTGATATTAAGTGTTTTAGCCTTTCATTTGCCTGTAAGGATATCAGGAGATCAGTATATCAGGAACAGGATATCAGGGCATCAGTAAACCAGTCCCAATATCCTGATATCCCGACCCCCCTCCCTGATCACCCGATACACTGATCCCCTTGAACGCAAAACCTGATCAGATAAGGCCATTCTTTATCTTTTGCCTTATCTCCTCCATCAATCTCATGATAAATCTTAGATTGTGAATCGTCATCAGTGTCAGCGGCAATATCTCCTTCGCGATGAAAAGGTGCCTGATATACGCCCTGGTGAAATTCCTGCAGGCGTAACAATCGCAATCTTTATCAAGCGGGCTGAAGTCGGTCTCGAATTTCGCGTTCCTGATTATTTCTTTGCCTTTTTTTGTCAGGAAGGCCCCGTGCCGGGCCAATCGGGTCGGTATTACGCAGTCAAAAAGGTCTATCCCGAATTTTACGGCTTCTTCAATGTCTTCCGGAAACCCTACTCCCATCAAGTGTTTCGGCTTCTCGTATTCAAGGTTGTCCGCGGACACTTTAAGCATTTCCAGCATCAGTTCTTTCGGTTCCCCCACCGACAATCCCCCTATCCCGTACCCCGGAAAATCGAGCGCCCAGATCTCTTCCGCCGACTGCTTTCTAAGGTCCTTGAACATTCCGCCCTGCACAATTCCGAACAGCTCTCCTCTCATCTCACATCTCTCATCTCGCACTTTTTTACTTCTCTTTGCCCATCTTGTGGTCCTTATTACCGCCTTTTCCGCCTCAGCTTTTGTTGATGGATAAGCTACGCACTCATCCAGCGGCATCATTATGTCAGAACCGAAAACCGATTGGATCTCGACGACTTTCTCCGGAGTAAGAAGATGTTCGCTGCCGTCGATGTGGGAATTGAAAGTTACGCCTTCATCGGTGATCCTCCTGAGCTTCGCCAAACTGAAAACCTGGTACCCCCCGCTGTCCGTCAATATCGGGCCGTCCCATCCGATAAACTTGTGGAGGCCGCCGGCTTTTTTTATAACTTTTATTCCCGGCCTCAGGTACAGGTGATAAGTATTGCAGAGAATTATCTGCGCTCCGATCTCTTTCACCTGCTGCTGTGTTACTGCCTTCACGGTCCCCTGCGTGCCCACGGGCATGAAGGCAGGAGTATCAATTGTTCCGTGAGGAGTTTTGAGCTTTCCGGTTCTGGCTTTTGATCTTTTACTTTTTGCTATTATCTCGAACATCACATCTCCCCTCTCGCGCTTGCCCTGAGCAGAGTCGAAGGGTCTCGCATCTCTATTTGATAAGCATCGCGTCGCCGAAACTAAAGAACCTGTATTTTTCCCTGACCGCTTCATCATATGCTTTCTTAATAAGGTCGATACCAGCGAATGCGGAAACTAACATCATCAATGTGGACTTGGGCAGGTGGAAATTCGTTATCAATGCGTCTACGATCTTGAATTCATAGCCCGGGTAAATGAACAGGTCCGTCGTCCCGCTTCCTGAATGATCGGCGGATTCGAGGAGCCGGGCCGAGGTCGTTCCGACCGCTATAACTCTTCCGCCCTTTTCCCTTGTCGATCTTATTAACTGAAGCGATCCTTTTGATATTTCATATTCTTCGCCGTGCATCTTGTGGTCCGCGATCTGCTCGGTCCTTACGGGAGCGAACGTCCCGTAGCCGGTATGCAGCGTGACATATGTCTTTTTCGCCTTGATAGATCTCAAGAGCTCCTTCGTGAAATGGAGGCCGGCCGTAGGCGCAGCTGTTGCCCCTTCTTTTTCCGCATATACTGTCTGATACCTTTTGCCGTAAGCCGTAAGCCGTGAGCCGTCAGCTTTTATATACGGGGGGAGCGGGACGTTCCCATGAGCTTTAAGCTCTTTCTCAAAACCTCTTACACTTGCAAAGAAAAGTATCGCCTTTCCGTCGGACAGCTTTTCCCTGACCTCCGCATAAAAACCATTCCCCAGTTCCACTATCCCGCCGATATCCAGCCGTTTCGCCGGCCTTATAAGGGCTTCCCAGGTCCTTTCATCAAGCTTCTTGTCCAGAAGCACTTCGATCTCCGCGCTGCCGCCGTATTTTTTACCGTGAAGGCGCGCGGGAATGACCTTTGTGTCGTTCAATACGAGCAGGTCATCCTTGTTCATGAGGCCTTTGATGTTGTTGAATATTTTATGCTCGATGGTGCCTCTTTTTCTGTCGATGACCATCAGCCGGGAGAGATCCCGCCTGTCGGACGGATGCTGGGCTATCAGTTCCTGTGGAAGGTAATAATCGAAATCCGAGGTTTTCAGCCCACCTCACCCCTTTTATTCCCCTCTCCTGTGAAATAGGAGAGGGGAGCAGAGTAATAGTTCTGGTAGATTGATGATAGCAGGAAATCCTGGGGTGAGGTCATCTTCGACCGATAATATTGAATAAGATCGTCAGCAATATCGAAAAAAGGACCATCGTCGCCACGGGAAAGTAAACTGTCAATCCTTCCCTTTTTATTATGATATCGCCGGGAAGCCGGCCGAACCAGGGGACCTTGCCGAAAAGCACGAAAAGCGAGCCGATGACTATCAATACGATGCCGAAGAATATTAATGACTTCCCGATACTCTCTATTGCCAGCATATGATAATTCTAATCATTGAGAGTCGTCCTGTAAAGTTCATTCTTGGGAACTTTCAGCCTTTTCGCAACTATTTTTACTGCGTTGCTTTTTGAAACGCCCGATTCCACAAGGTCCTTTACCAGCAGCTCCGGGTCCACTTTAACTTTTTCAACCGCCTTTTCCCCCTCGATCACTATGACAAATTCGCCTCTGGGCCTGGCCGAGGAGAACTTTTTTATCATCTCGGTTATTTTTCCGCGTGATATTTCCTCGAATTTCTTCGTGAGCTCGCGCGCGACGCATATATGCCTGTCGCCGAAGTGCTCTTTCAGGTCATCAAGGGTCCTGAGCATCCTGTGCGGAGCTTCATACAGGACTATCGTCCTTTCTTCGTTGGCCAGGGACTGCAGAAATTTCTTCCTGCTCGACGGCTTTGCCGGCAGAAATCCCTCAAAAGCGAACCTATCCGTCTTGAGGCCGGATACCGAAAGTGCGGATATTAAAGCCGAGGCGCCGGGGATGACCTCCACTTTAATATTTTCGGAAGCTGCCGCTCTGACCAGTTCTTGCCCGGGGTCGGATATGCCGGGCATTCCGGCATCAGAGACCAGGGCGACCTTTTTCCCCTGCTTTATCTTATCTATTATGTATCCTGTCTTTGTCCTAATGTTGAATTTATGGTATGAGGTCGTTGGTGTTTTGATATCGTACTTATCAAGAAGTATCTTTGTGTGGCGAGTGTCTTCGCACGCTATCAGGTCCACGGACTTCAATGTCTCTATTGCACGGATAGTTATGTCCTGGGTGTTCCCTATCGGGGTGCCGACGATGTAAAGATGCCCTGCCACTTATTATTCTTTTTTGGAGGAAGACTCCAGCGTGACCTTGCCTTTATAAATGGCCCCTTCGTCAACAATGAGCTTGTCGCTGACAATGTCGCCGAAAACCTTGCCTGTTTTTGTGATCTCAAGCCCGCCGTTCGCGGAAATGTTGCCGTTCACGTCGCCGGAAACTATCACTTTGGCCCCCGCTACGGTCCCTGTAACATGGCTGCCTTCGCCGATGAGTACGTCGCCGTGCGCCTGTATCTTTCCCTCAAATTCCCCGCCTATCCTGATGGATCCTTTTGTGATTATTTCTCCCTTTATCTGCGTGTCATCGCCGATTATGGAATTTATCCCCATGTAATCGGTCGTCTTTTTCCTCGTTCCCAGAATTCCCATAATAATTCCTCCGTCTATTAAATTATTTGATTATTGATTCGCTTACTGCCAGACCCTGTTCGCGGTAAAGATATCCAGGTTCAGGTACCTCATGGGGCTTACAGCGTAGTTGTTCTTCCTTATCTCGTAGTGGAGATGCGGGCCTGTCGCAAATCCCGTGGCGCCGACATTACATATTATCTGCCCTTTTACTACACGCTGCCCTACCGAGACGAGCAGCTTTGAATTATGGCCATACCATGTTTGGACCCCGTAGCCGTGATCAACTATCACTGTCTTCCCGAATCCGCCTTTCCATCCAGAAAAAACAACGACCCCGCTGGCGGTGACCCTTACCGGGTTGCCGTTCCACGCGGTTATGTCTATTCCGGTGTGCATTCCCCTCCAGGGAAAATACCTGTATCCGAAACCGGATACTATCCTGCCATATATAGGCCAAACGGACGGCGTAACCGCGAATCTGCCTTTCAGGTAAGACACGGTCTGGTGAAGGGTCTTAAGGCTTTCCCGCGATGACTTAACGCTGTCATCAAGGTATGAGAGTTCGTTGGTTATCTTGTCTATCTTGTAGTTCGTTGTATTGTCCAGCATCGTGAACTGCGGGAAGCTTTTCTTGGATGCCAGCATCTCGTTCAGGTTCTTGTTGTCCTTTATCTTAAGGCCGAGAAGCCTGCGCAGCTCAGAGTCCCTGTCTACGAGCTCTTTGAGCGCCCTTTTTAACTGGCCAACTTCACCGGAAAAATAATCTATCCTGCCTTTTTGCTGTTCGTTCACCTGCAGCATGATCTTATAGTGTATAAGTTTTCTTGTCATCATTGAGGAATAAACGATGGAGGACCCTACAAGGATAATTGATACAAAAAAGACAGCAAGGATCGCATATACAAGCCATTCTCTCAGCTTGAAGTTCACAACTCCCTTGGCGGAGCTGTGCGGCACGATCATAAAGGTTATTTCTCTTGCCATTTTGCGGTTATTCTACCAAAAATCAGCCAAAAGTCAATCAAAAAACGGGTTGGATATACCGCGATCTCTCCTAAATTAGATATTGTCTGATCGGGGCGGCGGGATTTTCCCGCCTTTGGCGGGATCCCGCACACATTGTAATTTATAATATGAAGCGGGAGAACCCTTATCCCTTTCATCGGGGCGGCGGGATTTGAACCCACGACCTCCACTACCCCAAAGTGGCGCCTTAGACCAAGCTGGGCCACGCCCCGATGAAAGGGGATAATTTTATTTGCCGAAGTACTTCTTTGCTGTGTCAAAAGCTTTCGGATGCTGACCTCTAAATATTCTAACAACATCCGTGCGGTGTGTAAACAAGCCCGCCAGAAAGATCAAAACACCGAATATCATGAAAGTATTTGATAGTTTGAATAAATACATCAAGACCGGTATGAGCAGCATGCAAATAAGGGAACTTAAAATGAAATAGTTCGTCATTACTACAAAAAGGATCCAGATAAAAAACAGGATCGTCATGATGATCGAATGTATCCCGAACAGCGCTCCCGTCGTTGTGGCAACGCCTTTCCCGCCGGAAAATTTAATGAATACCGGGAAATCATGCCCCAATATCGCGGCCAGGCCGCAGAGGCCCATTGAGATGTCCGTCCCTATGAAGTTCCTTGCCAAAAGCACGGGTATCAGTCCTTTTAGGAGATCGGCAATATATACCAGCGCCGCGAATATCGGCCCGACAACGATAAGGACGTTCGCCGCGCCCGCGTTGCGGCTTCCCTCCTGCCTTATGTCTATGCCTTTCCTTATCTTTCCGGCAATGTATGCCGAGGGGAACGATCCAAGAAGGTAAGAGAAAATGACAAGGGCTATCAGCTTTATGGTCAAGTTATTTGCCCAGGTTGAATTCTTTGTGGAGGGCTTCCATCGCTTTCTTCGCCTGGTCAGCCTTTACCACGCAGGATATCTTTATCTCGGAAGTGCTTATCATCTCTATGTTTATCCCGTTCTTTCCGAGAACATCGAACATTATGCCTGCGACGCCGGGATTTGATATCATCCCTACTCCGACGATGGATACTTTTGCAACGTTGTCGTCCGAGACCACGCCTTCGGCGCCAAGTTCCGCCGCGACCCTCTTTGTGACATCCACCGCTCTCTTTGCGTCAGGCTTTGATACCGTGAACGCCATGTCAGCCATTGAGCCGGACGAGTGGATGCTCTGGATTATCATGTCCACGTTTATCTTTTCATCTCCAAGAGTTTTAAAAAGCTTCGCGGCAATGCCCGGCTTGTCCGGGATCTTTAAAATGCCCACTTTCGCTATGTTCATGTCGATTGCAACCCCAGATACAACATCTTTCTTTTCCATATTATTCTCCTTTCCGCCCGAGGCGGATCCGCCTTTGGCGGAGATATAAGTTCCTTCCACATCGGATATGCTTGATCTTAAATGGATCACAAGGCCGTAGTTCTTCGCGCATTCGACCGACCTCGGATGGAGGACCTGCGCCCCCAAACTCGCGAGCTCGAGCATCTCGTCATATGATATGTATTTTAATTTTTTCGCATCCTTCACTATCCTCGGGTCGGCCGTATAGATCCCGTCGACATCCGTGTATATCTCGCAGACGTCGGCTTTAAGGGCCGCGGCAATGACCACTGCCGATGTGTCGGACCCTCCCCTTCCGATGGTGGTGATATCCTCATGGCTGTCTATCCCCTGGAAGCCCGTTACGATGACTATCTTGCCGTCGTTCAATTCTTTTTGCACCCTGTCCAGTTTGATGTGAGTGATCCGCGCTTTGGACGGGATGTCTTCCGTGTGGACGCCGGCCTGCCATCCGGTCAACGAAACGGCCTTGAAGCCGAGCGCGTGGATGGCCATTGTCACAAGGGCGGCCGAGACCTGCTCGCCCGTGGAAAGGAGCATGTCATATTCCCTCGGGTCCGGATTGTCCGTGACTTGTTCCATGAGCGTTATGAGGTCGTCCGTCGCATCGCCCATCGCCGAAACGATGACAACAACATCATTGCCGGCGGCTTTCGTGGCAGTTACCCTAGCCGCGACATTTTTTATCAGCTCAACCGAGCCTACGGACGTTCCTCCGAATTTCTGTACAACTATTGGCATAGAGTGCGGAATTATATCATAAATGTTCCCATGTTGGTATAATGTACCCATGTTCATAATAACAAAACGCCAATACGATATAATAATGCACCAGGTCCAGGCTTGTTATCCGCAGGAAGCGGGAGGGATACTTGGCGGCAGGGAGGATGTGATCCTGGGGGTCCTGCCGGTCTTTAACCAATTCTTGTATGACCGGACAAAGACATTTGGCATGACTGCGGATGACATTGATAGAGGCTACCGCTTCCTGGCCAAGTATAACCTGGAATATTACGGTATTTATCACAGCCATCCAAAAGGCCTTCCTTATCCTTCGAGGGAAGACCTTTCTCATAATCAGAGATATCATTTCATTGTCAGCCTGGCTGACCGATACAACCCTCTCCTTATGGCATGGGAAGTGGCCGGCAGCCAAATAATTCAGGTTCCGATCCGGATAGTGGATGAAAGTCTTGTCGAGCAGATGTACCTGAGTCCTAAGAAGCCAAGCATTTCCGAGGCCGCGCCGGATGAAATGACAAAACTCTCCCGAATGATCGCCGATATTATCAGCAGGAAGATAGAATACAAGAAAGAAAGCCCGAAATGGGATTCTTCAAGCTTTAGCACTATGGCTTAAGGACCGGCCCGATCACTTATTATTGCATTCAGGCTGATGGGATATAAAAGATAAGATGGACCTCGCAAAAAGGTGAAGGTTATAGTGGGCCACTATGCTCATCATGTCCATTAAATAAGCTCTTCCGCCCGCTGGATCCGCGAGCCCGATATATTTCTTGTTAATTATGCGCGTGGGAGCGCCAAATCGTTCCTTATCTTGCAAAATTGTCGGGAAATATGATGAGTGATCTTCTGCAACCTTTTTGGGGATAGGTATTACACATGCATTCCAAATAGTATTTCCGATGTCATCGCCTTGCCCGAAAAAGCGTTCCGCATAAGGCTTGAGATTTACGAATGTTTCATCGGGTCTGAACCTCTCAAATCCAAAAATGATAAACGGGTAAATATCGGACATCCCCTTTTCTTTGCCGGCTTTGTAATAATTGACCGCACATGTCATTCTTTTCATTATCTCGTCCATGAAAGAAAACAAGAAAAATGACTTTTCAAGGTCGGAAGAAAGCCGCACCCTTTTCTCGTTCCTAACGCATGGCATGCCTATCATTCCATTGGAGGCCGTTTGAAGATATTTCAAGTCGCGGGCATCCCCTCTTATCATAAGCATGTATTTTTCAAGGACGGGCAGGTGTCTGAAACACTCTTCACGCAGTAACAGGATTTTCATCTTGTACGGCTTTAATTGTTCGAGCGACCTGATATCGCTGAGCTTTACCATTTTTGGAAAGGGATCTACCGGGGATGATCTCGCCTGGCCGGCTGTCCCAAGCCGCGGCAAGTTCCTTGATATTGGCTTGTTTATTTTTGGGTTAAAGTAATATTTCATATGCTCTTAATTATCGGCTTAAAACCACAGAAATTTCATTTATAAGGGAATACTGGTATAATAAACCTGTGAGCGAATATAACCATAAGACGATCGAGCAAAAGTGGCAGGACTTCTGGGATAAGGACAGGACATATAAGTGCGCCGAGGACCCCAAATTCCCGAAGGAAAAAAGGTTCTACTGCCTTGACATGTTCCCCTACCCCTCCGGCGCCGGGCTTCACGTGGGTCATCCGGAGGGATATACCGCATCTGACATACTTTCACGATACAAGAGGATGAACGGGTTCAATGTCCTCCACCCGATGGGCTGGGATGCTTTCGGGCTGCCGGCCGAGAATTACGCGATAAAGACAGGCATTCACCCCCGTGCCGCCACGGAGAAGAACATAGAGACATTCAAGCGCCAGATAAAAAGCATAGGATTTTCCTATGACTGGGACAGGGAAATAAATACGACCGATCCTGAGTATTTCAAATGGACGCAGTGGATATTCCTCAAGCTTTTTGAAAAGGGCCTGGCTTATGAGGCAACGGTCCCCATCAACTGGTGCCCGTCCTGCAAAACAGGGCTCGCGAACGAAGAAGTGACCGACGGCGCCTGCGGCAGATGCGGAACGGCGGTTACGAAAAAAGATCTCCGCCAGTGGATGCTGAAGATAACTGCTTATGCCGACCGCTTGCTCGATGGCCTTGAAAAACTCGATTGGCCGGAGCCCATCAAGCTGCAGCAGAAGAACTGGATCGGGAAAAGCATCGGCGCGGAAGTCGACTTCGAGGTCGACGGCTTCAAGGATGTCTTGAGGGTCTTCACGACAAGGCCTGACACATTATTCGGCGCTACTTACATGGTGATAGCTCCGGAGCACCCCCTTGTTCTTGAGATAACCACCGAAGATCACGCTGCCGATGTCCAGGAATATATCGAGAAAGCCCGGCAGAAAAGCGATATTGAAAGAGAGCACCTGTTGAAATCAAAAACAGGAGTGTTCACCGGCGCGTATGCCGTCAATCCGGTTAACAATAAAAATATCCCGATCTGGATATCCGATTATGTCCTGATAACTTACGGGACCGGTGCAATAATGTCCGTTCCCGCTCATGACGAAAGGGATTTTGAATTCGCGAAGAAATTCGATCTGCCGGTGATCCAGGTCGTGTCAAAAGACGGGAAAGCCCACGAACTGAATGAAGCTTACATTGAAGAAGGCATTGCGATAAACTCCGGCCAGTACAACGGGCTCAAGACGGAAGAATTCAATGAAAAGATAACGAAAGACCTGGAAAAGAAAGGGTTTGGAAAGAAAACCATCAATTACAAGCTCCGCGACTGGGTTTTCTCGCGCCAGAGGTACTGGGGCGAGCCTATCCCCGTTGTCCACTGCCCGAAATGCGGCATAGTTGGTGTACCCGAATCAGAGCTCCCGCTCAAGCTTCCTGAAGTGAAAAAATACGAGCCGACAGGGACAGGCGAATCCCCGCTAGCTAATATAAAGGAATGGGTCAATACAAAATGTCCGAAGTGCGGCGGCCCCGCAAAAAGGGAAACGAATACTATGCCGCAGTGGGCGGGTTCAAACTGGTACTTCCTGAGATATATCGATCCGAAGAACAGCAAAGCCATTGCTGACAAGGAGAAGATCAAGTACTGGATGCCTGTTGATCATTACATCGGCGGCGCTGAGCACGCGGTGCTGCACCTTCTCTATTCAAGGTTCTGGTATAAGTTCCTTTATGATATCGGGGTTGTGCCAAGCGACGAGCCTTTCCAGAAGCTGACGAATCAGGGCCTGATACTTGCAGAGGATGGACAGAAGATGTCCAAGTCGCTCGGCAATGTCATCAATCCTGATGACGTGATCAGCGAACACGGGGCCGACGCTTTCAGGATGTACGAGATGTTCATGGGCCCGCTCGAGATGGTAAAGCCCTGGTCAATGCAGGGAATAATGGGGATCAACCGATTTCTTGAGAAAGCCTGGAGATTGTTCGACAAGAAGATCGATACTAAACCGCTTCCGAAGAACATCGAGGCTTTATTGCACAAGACCATAAAGAAGGTCGGGCAAGATATCGATAACCTGAGATTTAATACCGCGATATCCGCAATGATGATACTCATAAATGAAGTTGGTCCGCTTGAGTCGAGATCAAAAGAATTTGCCAGGAATTTCCTTCTTATCCTCGCACCTTTCGCACCGCATATGACCGAAGAGCTCTGGCAAAAAACAGGAGATGTGAGATGCGAGACGGGAGATGCGAAAGGGAAAATAATCAGCATCCATAAACAAGCATGGCCTAAATTTGATCCTGAGCTTATTAAAGAGGAAGAGATGACTATAGTCGTCCAAGTAAACGGGAAGCTAAGAGATAATATCGTAGTTGCATCCGATGCTTCCGAGGAAGAGATAAAGAAACTGGCAGCTTCAAGCGTAAAAGTGAAACCCTTTATCGAAAGTAAGAAGATCATTAAAGTTATCTATGTGCCCAAAAGATTGGTAAATATAGTGGTGCCTCAGTGATCCTCAAATGAAAGTCGGAGTTATTTCATTAGGCTGCCCAAAAAATCTGACCGATACCGAAGCCATCCTCGGGCTTCTTGTTGATTCCGGATATGAAGTCACCAATAAACAGAATGAAGCCGAGATAATGATAATAAATACCTGCGCTTTTATAGGCGAAGCAAGGGATGAAGCGTTCGAAGTGATCAGGGAAACCGGCAAGTTAAAATCAACCGCTAAGCTTAAATATCTGGTCGTCGCCGGATGCCTCCCGAAAAGGGACAAAGAAGCACTTTTCGATAAATATGATGAGATCGATGCTATCGTCGGGCCGGGGCAGATCGACAGGATGATCCATGTCCTGAAGAATCTCGGCAAGCAGAAGAAAATATCGCTGCTCGAGGGCACGCACTGCCTTTTCACACACAAGACGCCCCGGCTAAAAGCGACGCCGAATTACTATGCTTATATCAAGATAGCGGACGGCTGCAACAATCGATGCTCTTACTGCATCGTCCCAAGCTTAAGGGGCAAATATCAGAGCCGGCCGATGGCATCAATAGTGAGCGAGATCAAAACCCTGGTCAAAAACGGCCTCAAGGAAGCCATTCTTGTGGCCCAGGATACGACCATGTACGGCATCGATATCTACGGGAAGCCCTCCTTACATATATTATGTAAGAAGCTGGCGGCTATAAGGGGGCTTAAATGGATAAGGATCATGTATGCCCACCCCGCCCACGTGACAGATAAACTGATAGAAGTGATGGCAAAAGAGCCCAAAATAGTCAAATATCTTGACTTGCCAATACAGCATTCCTGTGATAATATCCTGAGGTCCATGAGGCGGAAGATATCCGCCAAAGGGCTTAAGGTTCTGATCGAGAAACTAAGGAGGAATATACCGGGGATAGCAATAAGGACTTCTGTTATCGTGGGTTATCCTAATGAGTCCAGTTCAGATTTTAACAAGTTAAAGACATTTATCGAGGAAGAGAGGTTTGAGAGACTAGGAGTTTTCAGGTACAGCAGGGAATCAGGTACTCCCGCAGCCAAGTTGGGGGATCAAATTGGCGGGCGGATAAAGGATCAAAGGTTTCATAAGTTAATGCGCTTACAACGCGCGATTTCTGCAAAGTCTCTAAAGAAAATGGTTGGCAAAATAATCAAGGTGTTGGCAGAAGGGAATATCGGGCGCTCCTACATGGACGCGCCGGATATCGACGGCGTTGTAAAGCTGAATAAATGTGTCCCGAACGGGAAGATCGTGTCTGTCCGGGTGACGGGTTCAACCCCGTATGATCTTTCCGCCGTCCTTCTTACTTGAACCTGCCGAATTCGGTAACCTTTTTAAGAGTACTATTCATCCCCCTCCTGGTCTATTATTTGTTATCGCCTCAAATTCCTCACGGCAATATCATTGCTGTAGTTATTTTCGCCGCTGTCGCGGCAACCGACGCGCTTGACGGCTACCTTGCGAGAAGGCTGAAACAGGAGACGGTGATAGGCAAGTTCATGGACCCTCTCGCGGACAAGATACTTGTCATCTCGGCACTGTTATGCCTCGTCGAGATAAGATGGATATCGTCGATCCCGGTGATAATCATCATCGTAAGGGACCTGGCGGTTATCGGGCTGCGGCTTGCCGCAAGTTCGTCCGGCAAGATAATTGCTGCGGATACCTTGGGCAAATATAAAGCCGCCCTGCTGGACGTGGCGGTCGCAATGTTGATATTGAATTTGCCGTACGGCAACCTGGTGCTTTGGCTTGGAGTGGCCCTGGCAGTCGTGTCCGGGACCGAGTATTTCATGAATAATCGAGAAATATTAGTAGGGGGGAGCAGGTCCGACGAGTAGTCGGACCGTTGAGGGGTGAAACCCCTCAAGATCCAATAAGAAAAAGTAAGGGGAAAGTATGGCTGAAAGTGAAGTTAAATTAGAGGATTTTTTTACAAGAGTGCTTTCCATTATAGGAAAGACGACAGAGGTTGAGGTAGCAGAGCTCCTGAAGAAGTCGGGAAAGACCGTTGCTGTCGCCGAATCGCTTACTGGAGGGCTTCTCTCAAGCAAATTGACCAGCCAGGCGGGGAGCACGGAATATTTTATCGGAGGGATAGTAAGCTACCACAACAGGATAAAGGTGATGGAACTGGGCGTGCCGGCAAGCGTGATAGCGAAGGAAAGCCCCGTAAGCAAGGATGTTGCCGTAGCAATGGCCGAGGGTATAAAGAGGCGATATAGGACGGATATCGGGCTTTCGGCGACAGGGGTCGCGGGGCCGACAAGCACCACTCCGCCAAAGCCGATAGGGCTTACTTACATCGCACTTGCTTCAAACGAAGGGACCAGCTTCAAGGAGCTGCACCTTACCGGGACAAGAGGGGAAATAAGGGAGAAGGCGGCAGCGGCGGCACTCGGGCTTCTATGGCTGCACCTGGGCGGGGAAGAAGTGTTGCATAAAATATGATGTGGTTTGTCATCCTGAGCGAAGCGAAGGATCTGCATTTCAGAAAGCAGATTCTTCGTCCTGCGGACTCAGAATGACGGAGGCAAAATGAGGACATTTATTTCTGTCGAGATACCAGAGAACATCAAGGACAACATTGAAAAGTCCATCGGCGAGATGAAGCTCACGCTCTCTCCTCTGAAGTGGGTGGACAAGAAAAACCTTCACATAACCCTGAAGTTCCTGGGATGGGTGGTTGATGACAAGGCGGATGACATGATCAGCTCTGTCACGGATGTTGCAAAGGATTTCGGATCGATAAAGATCAACTTTGCGGGCCTTGGAGTTTTCCCTGACATGAAGCATCCGAGGGTGATCTGGGTGGGCATCTGTGAAGGCAATGACAGGATCAATGATCTTGCGGGAAAGATAGATGCCCGGCTTTCGTCTGAGGGATACAGAAAAGAGGAGGAAAGGGATTTCTCTCCGCACCTGACGATCGGGAGGATCAAGGAGAAGATAGACGCGGAACCGTTGAGTAAGTTCATGGAAAAAAATGCGATGACCGAGTTCGGCGGTTTTACGGCGGATCACATTTCCATGATGAAGAGCACGCTCAGGAGAAGCGGGCCTATCTATGAGGAAATGAAGCAGATAATATTATAAGGAGGGAAATAAAATGGTTGATGAAAAAAAGAAGGCACTGGAAACAGCTATAACGCAGATAGAAAAAAGCTGCGGCAAAGGTTCTATAATGAGGATGGACAAGGCGTCAAAGCTGGACGTGGAAGTCATCCCGTCGGGAGTCCTATCGCTCGACTTGGCCATGGGAGTCGGCGGGTTCCCGAAAGGAAGGGTAATCGAGATATACGGGCCCGAAGGCGGAGGGAAAACGACGGTTTCGCTACAGGCAATAGCGGAAGCGCAAAAAAGAGGGGGCATAGCGGCGTTCATCGACGCCGAGCACGCGCTCTCTCCCGTTTATGCGCAGAAACTCGGGGTTGATATAAACAATCTGTTGATATCCCAGCCGGATTACGGTGAACAGGCGCTCGAGATAGCCGAAACGCTCATCAGGTCGGGAGCCGTGGATATAATCGTGATCGATTCCGTGGCGGCGCTGGTGCCAAAGGCGGAAGTTGAAGGCGAGATGGGTGAATTCCAGATAGGCCTCCAGGCAAGATTGATGTCCAAGGCCTTGAGGAAGCTCACCGCCGTTATCGGCAAAAGCAAGACGGTCATGATATTCATAAACCAGCTGAGGGAAAAGGTCGGGATAATGTTCGGGAATCCCGAAGTGACCCCCGGCGGAAGGGCACTTAAATTCTACTCTTCAGTGAGGCTGGAAGTAAGGGCCAGTGAAAAAATAAAGGAGAATGACAAAATAATCGGCACAAAAGTAAAAGTGAAGGTCGTGAAGAACAAGGTGGCTCCGCCGTTCAAGGAAGCTTTGTTCACGCTGATCCACGGGGAGGGAATATCCAAATCCGCGGACCTGCTGGACACGGCCATTTCAACGGGGATAGTCGATAAAAGCGGAGCATGGTTCACTTACAAGGAAGAAAAGTTAGGACAGGGCTGGGAGAACAGCATGAAAACCCTGCAGGAGAACAGGGAGCTTTCAAAGAAGCTCGAGGGCGAGTTAAGGAAATATATTTCTAATCCGCCCAAAAAAGAAGTGATCGAAACAAAGAAGAAATGAATACTGAGCGAAGTCGAATGTAAGGAGGTCGAGTTAAATGAACGTTGCTGGTTTTATTTATGGTTCGCTGCTTGCGCTTGTTGTTTTCGCGCTGTTCGTGGCCTCCCTGATAGTCAGGAGGAGCATGGCAGACCAGAAGATACGCGTCGCGCAGGAAACGGCAAAGCGCATTATGGAGGACGCGAAGCGCGATGCCGAGACAAAAAGGAGAGAGGCGCTACTTGAGGCAAAGGACGAGGCGCTCAAGCAGAGGCAGGATTTTGAGCGCGAGACGAGGGAGAGGAAGGGGGAACTGCTCAACCTTGAAAAAAGGCTGCTCCAGAGGGAGGAGAGCATTGACGCAAGGGAAAAGAACATAGAGGAAGCAAGGAAGAAACTGAAATCGGCGGAAGAAGATCTGGTTAAAGTGAGGGCATTGCTTGAAGAATTAAGGGTCAAGCAGCTCAAAGAACTTGAAAAAGTTTCCGGACTTTCCCGCGAGGAAGGCATGAAGACCCTTTTAAAGAACCTTGAAAAGGATATCGACAGGGAAGCCGCGCTTCTGATAAAGGCAAAGGAAGAGCAGCTTAAAAAAGATTCCGAGAAAATGGCGAAGGAGATACTTTCCACCGCCATCCAGAGATGTGCGGTCGATCATGTGGTTGAATCCACTGTCACCGTAGTTGAGCTGCCGAACGATGAAATGAAAGGCCGAATAATCGGGCGCGAGGGAAGGAACATTAGGGCGTTCGAAACTTTGACCGGGGTCGATCTGATAGTGGACGATACCCCTGAAGCGGTCATAATATCCGGTTTCGATCCCGTAAGGCGAGAAACAGCAAGGCTGACGCTGACGAAGCTTATCGCCGACGGAAGGATACACCCTGCAAGGGTCGAGGAAATGTACAACAAGTCCAAAGAAGAACTTAAGGCGGCGATGTGGGAGCACGGCGAGCGTGCGACGTTCGAAGCGGATGTCCACGGCCTGCCTCCTGTATTGATCCAGATGCTGGGACGCTTAAGGTATAGGACAAGTTACGGCCAGAACGTCCTCCAGCATTCCATTGAAGTGGCAAAGATCGCGGGAATGATAGCGGCGGAGCTCGGCGTCAACGTGAAGCTTGCAAAAAGGGCCGGCCTGCTGCACGATATCGGAAAAGCGATCGACCAGGAAACCGAAGGCACCCACACGAAGCTGGGCGTGATGTTCGCGCAGAAAGCCGGGGAATCGGACGAGGTTCTCCATGCGATAGCCGCGCACCACGGGGACGAGGAAGCAAGAACAGCCGAAGCTGTCATAGTGGCCGTAGGTGATGCGATATCGGCGTCAAGGCCGGGGGCAAGAAGGGACACGCTGGAGGCCTATATAAAGAGGTTGGAGAACCTGGAAAAAGTGGCCTGCTCTTTCGAAGGCGTAGAAAAATGCTACGCCATCCAGGCAGGAAGGGAAGTAAGGATAATAGTCCAGCCTGACAAACTTGATGATATCAAATCCACGAAACTGGCGTATGATGTCGCAAGAAAAATTGAGGCGGAGCTGGAATACCCGGGTGAAGTAAAAGTCACCGTCATAAGGGAGACCCGCTCGCAGGAGATCGCAAAATAAGTATGAAGATTCTGTTCATAGGGGATATTGTAGGGCGGCCCGGCCGCGCGATAGTAAGGGGACTTCTTCCGAAGCTAAAAGAAGAGTTCTCCCCTGACGTCATTATAGCTAATGGGGAGAACGCGGCCGCGGGAGTGGGGATAACCAAAAAGGTGTATGACGAGCTTATGGACCTGGGCATAGATGTCATCACCATGGGCAACCACATGTGGGGCAGGAAAGAATTCATGTCTGATGTCTCGTCCTGCCCCAATCTCGTACGCCCCGCAAATTATCCCGAGGGCGTTCCGGGAAAAGGCCACGAAATATTCTCTTCAAACGGTACGAAATACGGCGTCGCGAACCTTGTGGGCAGGGTATTTATGCCCTGCATAGACTGCCCTTTCCACGCGGCAAATGCGATAGTTCAGAAAATGAGGCCGGAAACGCCGATCATATTTATCGATTTTCACGGCGAAGCCACATCTGAAAAGAACGCCCTGGCATGGTACCTGGACGGCAAGGTCTCGGCAGTTATCGGCACGCACACTCACATCCAAACCGCCGATGAAAGGATATTGCCGAAAGGGACTGCCTTCATAACGGATGCGGGAATGGTCGGGGCTTATGACTCAATAATAGGCGTGCAAAAGGAACAGATAATTAAAAGGTTCCTGCTTTCGATGCCCGAGAGGTTTGAGCCGGAAGACAAAGGCCCCGGTCTTTTTAACGGATTGGTAATTGATATAGACGACAACGGGCGGGCAAAAAAAATTGAAAGGATCTACAGGATCGTAAAGGACATGGGCGCGCTCAAGCAGAAAGAGAATCAATCTGATCTGTAAGCGCCTCTTTCTGCCTCAACATCTCTTTCTCCCTTCCCTTCCATTCGAGCATAACTTCTTCCGGTATATTCCTGCCCACTGATATCCTCTGCTTTATCTGGGCGATGTCTCCGTCCAGCTTGGCGGTCTTTTCCTTTAGCCGCTCCGCTTCTTTGTTGAGGTCGATTATCCCCTTTAGCGGAACGTAGATATTGATATCCGGAAGAACAGCCGTAGCGGAACCTTCGATCTTTTTGCTTATCTTTGACGTAATATCGATCTTTTCGATCCTTGCGAGTGATCTTATGTATTCGATCTGGCCTGCGCCGAGCTTTTTGCCAGTCACGACATGGGCGGTAAGTTCCTTTGAATGCGGGATATTAAGCGTTGCCCTGATATTTCTTATCGCCCTTACGATATCTTTAACTGCCGCCATTTCTTCCTCGATGCTTTCGCTTATCAAGTTCCTGTCCGCTTTCGGCCACTGCGCCAGCATTATTGTCTTCTCGCATCTCGCATCTCGCATCTCCAATTTTTGCCATATTTCTTCCGTTATGAACGGCATGAACGGATGGAGAAGCCTTAATGTCCCCTCAAATGTCTCAACTAGCACCTTGTCCGACGCGTCTATTTTTGACATTTCAAGGTACCAGTCGCAGAACTCGCTCCAGACGAAATCGTAAAGCTTTCTCGCCGCTTCCCCCAAATCGAATTCTTCAAGCTTGCCGGTGATGTCATCGATGGTCCTGTTGAACCTGCTTAGGATCCACTTGTCCGCGAATGCCTGCCCCTTTACCTTTTCGCTTCTGCCTTTCCCCAAAATATAACGCGCCGCATTCCATATCTTATTGCTGAAGTTCCTGGCTTCAGTTATCTTATCTTCCGATAACTTGATGTCCTGCCCCTGGCCGGATATCAGGGAGACCAGCGCGAAACGGAGGGCGTCCGCCCCTACCCTGTCGATGACATTGATCGGATCGATGACATTTCCGAGCGACTTGCTCATTTTTTTGCCAGTAACATCCCTTATGAGGCCGTGGATGAATATTTTCGAGAAAGGCTCTTTCTTCATTAACTTCAGCCCCATCACTATCATCTTCGATACCCAGAAGGTGATGATGTCATAGCCTGTAACGAGGACGGTCGTAGGATAATATGCTTCAAGGTCCTTCGTCTTTTCGGGCCACCCGAGAGTTGAGAATGGCCACAGCGACGAAGAGAACCAGGTATCAAGGACATCCGGGTCTTGGACGAGTTTTGTGCTCCCGCATTTGTCGCATTTTTTAGGAGCTTCCTCCGCCACGATTATGTGCCCGCATTCGCATTTCCATGCCGGGATGCGGTGTCCCCACCATATCTGGCGGGATATACACCAGTCGCGATGGTTCTCCATCCAGTTCAGGTAGACCTTTGTCCACCTGTCAGGGATATAGCTGATCTTCCCTTCTTCTACCGCCTGAATTGCCGGCCTGACCAGATCTTTCATCCTTACGAACCACTGGTCGGAGAGATAAGGCTCGATTATGGTCTTGCACCTGTAGCACCTGCCGACCTTATTCTTATAGTCCTCGATCTTTTCAAGGTACCCGCCCTTTTCAAGGTCAGCCACGATAATGTCCCTTAATTTGAATCGATCGATCCCCTCATAAGAAGCGATATCATCCTGCTCTTCCTTCGGGAAATGGCTTACGTTCACCTTCCCGTCGTGATGCATCATTATTATCTGGGGAAGATTGTGCCGCAGCCCTATCTCATAGTCATTCGGGTCATGGGCAGGCGTTACCTTGACGGCGCCTGTGCCGAAAGAGAGATCGACAAAATCATCCTTTATCACAGGGACCCTTCTTCCCACAAGAGGCAGGACCAGCATCTTCCCGATGAAGTGCTTGTATCTCGCATCGTTCGGATTTACCGCAACAGCTGTGTCACCAAGCATCGTCTCCGGCCTGGTGGTGGCAACAGTGACAAATTCTTTTGTGCCCTCTACGGGATATTTCAGGTACCAGAGTTTCCCATTCTCTTCGGTATATTCGACTTCAATGTCCGAGATCGCCGTTTTGCATCTCGGGCACCAGTTAATTATTCTCTTACCACGATAGATGAGCCCGTCATCATAAAGGGCCACGAAAGCCTTCTTTACGGCCCTTGATAAGCCCTCATCCATGGTGAACCGTTCTCTCGTCCAGTCGCAGGACGCGCCTAATCTCCTCAGTTGCATCGTTATCTGGCCGCCGTATTTTTCCTTCCATTTCCAGACCATATCAACGAACTTTTCCCTGCCGATATCCTCTTTTCTCTTTTTCTCCTTGGCCAGTTCTTTTTCAACGACGTTCTGGGTCGCAATGCCTGCATGGTCCGTTCCCGGCACCCAGAGTACTTTCAATCCATTCATGCGGTTAAATCTGATCAATATATCCTGGATGGTGTTATCAAGCGCGTGGCCCATGTGGAGCGAGCCGGTAATGTTCGGCGGCGGGATGACTATTACAAATGGCTTTGCCTTTGATGAAGGATCGGCCTTGCCTGCCGGCAGGCAGGGAGTGAAGTAACCCTTCTCCTCCCATGTCTTATACCATTTTTCCTCGACTGATTTCGCCTCGTAAACTTTAGATAATTCTTCTGACAAATTAATCTCCTTGATTAATCAACTTTTGACGTCACTCTGAACGAAGTGAAGAGTCTGATTTAATTGAGACCCTTCGCTTTACTCAGGGTGACACATTATGCTTCAATTACAAATAGGTCTCTAAGATCTTTCCTTCGTCAAAGTCATCAAGCATAAGGCTTTCTTTCATGCCGGGGAATGTGGCATCCTTCGGGACGAGCCCGACAAGCTCCGTGTTGAGGATCAATATTTTCTTAGCCTCACATTCCCTCTTTACCCTGTCCAGGAGCGCTTTCAGGCCTGTCTTCTTGTAATGCGTAATGTTTATCGTTATCTGAACTATCCCCTTCGATTGCAGCGGGACGCCAAGCGCCCTTATTCCCGGAAGCCCGCCGTCCTTCTCTCTTATTCTTTTTGCGATGTCCTTCGCGGCGGCAAGGTCATCGGTATCGATATTAACATTGAAAGCGATAAGGAAATCTCTTGCGCCGATAGCGACGGCTCCGGCTGTGGGATGTACTTTTTGCTCGCCAAAATCAGGCTTGAAATCCTTGGTTAATATCGCCGATCTCAGGTGGTCGATCCCGCCATGCCTTATGTTATATAAATGCTTGAACTTCTCATTCCTCGCGGCTTCGCCGTAAAGGTAAACAGGTATTTTAAGTTTGTCTGCGACCATTTTGCCCAGTGTCTTCGAAAGGTCCCTGCAGTCGCCCATTTTGGCACCCTTTAAAGGGATAAAAGGCACCACGTCAACCACGCCGATGAAAGGATGGACGCCGACCTGTTTGTTGATGTCGACAAGCTTTGAAGTTGTTTCAATGGAACTGTATGCTGCGTTGAGGACATTCTCGGGCTTTCCGATGAATGTAACGACAAGGCGGTTGTGATCTTCGTCATAAGACTGGTCTACCACGTCAACAGAGGATCTTCTTATGGAATCGACTATCTTGTGGATGACATTTCTGTCGTGCCCTACGCTGAAGTTCGGGACGCATTCGATGACTTTTTCCTCAGGGGGTTTTACGGCAGGTTTTTGTTCCCGGATCTTTGGAGCCTTATTTGTTTTCCGTCCAAAGCCAAATATCATGAGACGATTATAACACATTCTATCATCGCCCGAAAAATGAAATTTCCTCCTCAAATTAACGATAATTAAACAGTGCAATTATGGTAAATTTTCGTATAAATAAGGTTGCTTTTAACCGGATCCCTGCTAAGCCCCCGATAAGGGGCGCTGGCGTCAATACTGCTGTCGGGAGGTCTTTAAATAAAACATGCAAATATCCGCTTCTTTCCGCCAAAGAGGAAAGAGAATGCGCGATGAGGATGCATAGCAGAAGTAAAAAGTATACGTTAGAGGATAAATTGGAGGCTAAATCCAGGCTGACCAATTCAAACATGGGACTTGTCGTCTATATCGCAAAAAATTACAACCGGGATCTGTCCTTTGAACTTAATGATCTTGCCCAGGAAGGCAACATTGGGTTGCTTAAGGCCGTTGAAAAGTTTGACTACAGGAAAGGGTGTAGATTCAGCACGTACGCGACGTGGTTGATCCGCCAGGCCATAACGAGATCTATTATGGACCAGGCGCGCACGATACGAATACCTGTATACATGGAAGCAAAGAAAAACGGGGTCATAAAATCGTTGCGTAAGCTTATGATCAAACTTGAGCGCACCCCGACCGAAGAAGAGCTCTCGTTAGAAGCGGGAATACCTGTGAGCAAAGTAAGGGGTATAATGAGGGTCTTTCAAAAAACTGTTTCTCTTGATCTTCCCATCGAAGTGCCTTTTGGCGGTGAGAGCTCCTTGCACCTTGGTGATGTCGTGAAAGACACAACTGTTAAGGATGCCGATGAAGTTTTGCTTCGTGAGTTGCGGAGAGAAGAGATTAAAAAGGTTATATCATCGCTTTCTAAAATGGAACAAACCATACTCAAATCGCGCTTCGGACTGGACGGCGAAAAACCTAATACTCTTGATAAGATCGGAAAGAAATTTGGGCTTTCCCGGGAGAGGATACGTCAGTTAGAGGTTAAGGCTTTGAGGAAGTTGAGACATCCTAACAGAAGCAATAAATTGAAAGAATACTCGTGAAAATAAGCTGCCTATGTTTTTTTTAGGTTTATTTTGATTTTTTTGCCTGCCTACCGGCAGGCAGGCGGGCCCCGCCGTTTTTCGCCCTAAGCCCCACATCATTGAATACTTTCTCCAGTTCTTGTCCCTCGAGAGTCTCGACTTCCTTCATTTTTTTCGCGATGGCAATAAGCTTGCTCTTGTTCGCCAGAAGTATTTTCTTCCCCCTTTTGTGGCATTCGTCTATGATGTGCCTTATTTCCTTGTCTATCGCATCCGCTGTTTCCTCTCCGTAATCTCTCATCTCGCCAATGTCGCGCCCCAAAAACACCTGCCTGTCGCGCTTGCCGAAAGTCCTGGGGCCAAGTCGGCTCATGCCGAATTCGCAGACCATCCTTTTGGCGACTTCGGTCGCGTGTTCAAGGTCGTTATGCGCGCCGCTGGTAAGCTCGCCGAATATCATCTCTTCCGATACACGGCCTCCCAGCATCACGGTAACCTGGTCCATTGCCTGGCTCTTTGTCATAAGGTATTTATCCTCGAGCGGGAGCTGTAAAGTATATCCAAGCGCAAGGCCTCTCGGGAGGATGGATATCTTGTGGACCGGGTCTGCATGTGTAAGCGTCCTTGCAAGGAGCGCGTGGCCCACTTCGTGATAAGCGACTATCTCTTTCTCCCTGTCGGAGATCACCTTGCTCTTTTTCTCGGGTCCCGCGATGACCCTGTCGATGGCCTGGCTCGCCTCATCCATCGTTACCGTCTTCTTGTCCGCCCGCGCCGCAAGGATGGCAGCTTCATTCAATACGTTCTCAAGGTCCGCTCCGGTGAAACCCGGCGTCCTTCTTGCGACAATGTCCAGGTCAAGGTCTTTTGCCAGGGGCTTTCCCTTTGCGTGTATCTTTAATATGCCGCGTCTTCCGTTAAGGTCCGGCTTGTCGAGGACTATCTGCCTGTCGAATCTCCCGGGCCTCAAGAGCGCGGGATCAAGAATATCCGGCCTGTTGGTGGCCGCGATCACGATGATGTTGGTATTCGGATCAAATCCGTCCATCTCGACCAGCAATTGATTGAGCGTCTGTTCTCTTTCATCATGTCCGCCACCGAGCCCAGCTCCTCTATGGCGGCCAACGGCATCGATCTCGTCCATGAATATTATGCAGGGAGTGCTCTTCTTTGCCTGGATGAAAAGGTCCCTGACGCGCGATGCTCCGACGCCGACGAACATCTCGACAAAGTCGGAGCCGGAGATCGAGAAGAATGGAACTTCGGCTTCCCCCGCTATCGCCCTTGCAAGGAGCGTCTTTCCTGTTCCCGGAGCGCCCATTAAAAGAAGGCCTTTCGGTATCTTCGCGCCAAGTTTCTGGAATTTTTGCGGGGTTTTGAGGAATTCGACTATCTCTAAGAGCTCTTCCTTTGCCTCGTCAACGCCCGCGACATCGGCAAATGTGATCTTTGTTTTCCCTTGAAGCGGCTTTGCGCGGGACTTTCCGAACGAAAGCGCCTGGTTTGATGAGCCCGCAGCCTGCCTCATGAGCAGCCACCACAGCCCGGCAAAGAAAAGGAGCGGCAGCACCAGCTGGATGATCAGGTTCCAGAACCATCCCGAATCCGACGGCTGTTCAATATTGATGTTTACCCCTTTTTGCCTTAGCGCCGGTATCAATCCGGGATAATTGAACGCCCTTGTCTTGAACGTCTGGCCATTCTTGTATTTTCCTGTGATTATGTCGCCGTTCACTGACACATTATTGACCATTCCGATATCTACATTATTAAGGAAATCGGAGAAAGGTATTTCTGTGATCTTGGGCTGGCTGCTGAATAAAGGCGCCAAAAGCGACACAATTATCAGCAAGAATAACAGGTAAAAGAACAGGTTTTTCCAGGCATCTTTCATTAGCAATCCTCTCGTTTTCTAAATAACCCGAAGATTATAGCATAGATTGGAAAAGCTTACATTAAATGAGAATAGCGCGAGATGTGAGGTGTGAGATGTGAGACGCGAAAACCCCATCTCTCACCTCGCCTGCCGGCAGGCAGGTCTCCCGTCTCTCATCTCTTTTTTCTTTATTTGCTCCCAAATTGCATCCATTTCCGGAAGCGTCATCTTGCTTATGTGTCGGCCCGATTTCCTGGCATGGAGCTCTATCTCCTTGAACCTTTTCATGAATTTTGAAGTGGCGAGTTGAAGTGCCTCTTCAGCATCGATATCTAATTTGCGTGTAACATTAACTATTGCGAACAATAGATCGCCGATCTCCTCTTTGATCCTTTTGACTGTTTTTTGCTTGACCTTGGGCTTTGTGGTCTGATATTTTGACCTGCCCATCAATTTTAGTATCTCTTTTTCCTCTTCATCCACTTTGTCCCATGCGCCGGCTATATTATTCCAGTCAAATCCTACCCTAGCCGCCCTTCTCTGTACCTTATCAGCTCGATACAATGCCGGCAGCGCGTGCGGGACGCTCTCGAGAATGCTCTTATGCTTTTTCCCTTCCCCTTTCACCTCTTCCCCCTTTATCTGCTCCCACTTTTGCCATACTTCCTCGACCGATCTCACTTTTTTGTTCGAAAAAACATGGGGATGACGCCTTATCATCTTCGCTGAAATCGAGCTGATCACATCGTCGATATTGAATTTTTTTTCTTCCCTGCCCATCTCCGCCTGCATGACGATATGGAGGAGCATGTCGCCGAGCTCTTCAGCCAATTTCTTGTAGTCCTTGGAATCTATGGCTTCCAGCGCCTCATAGACCTCTTCCACCATGTACGGCTTGAGAGTAGCGTGCGTCTGCACCCTGTCCCACGGGCAGCCGTTCGGCGCCCGCAGCCGCCGCACGACCCTTATAAGTTCATCAAATTTATTCTTCTTCTTCATAAGAACAATAACTTTAACACCGAGCGGCGCAAGTTGTCAAACCGTCTTGACTTTGAATGCCATCAATGTAGAATTGTTTTTATCAAGGAGGTGAAAGATGAAGAAAATCGTTTTTTCTCTTTTGCTAGGATGCCTGCTCGCAAGTTCATCCTTCGCTGACGTGCTCATGACCCCGGCTTCGATGGGGACGGATAATATCGCCGTCCAGGGATTTTACAACTCCACTCCGGTCAAGCTGGCCGATTCGAACATCACGATATGGGGCCCGAAGGTCCTGTACGGCATAAATGATGAATGGGATATTATCGGCAAGGTGGGTTCCGTTTCCACTAATGTGTCGGGCAGCAACACCGGCGCAACAGAGATTGGTATTGGCGGCAAATATACCATCCCGAAGTCCAAGTGGAATACGCCCGTGGATGTAGCCGCCGTTCTCAGTTATGATTCGATCTCCGGCAAGGACATAAACTGGAGCATTACAAGCGTAGGATTGATCGCCTGCAAGACATTAAGGGCCAATTTCGATATTTACGCCGTGCTCTACGGGATGATGAACAACAATAAATTCACCGGCGGTAAATCACAGAACTCGAACGACTGCATGTGGGGATTTGGTACTAAATACCAGTATAACAAAAAATTCAGCGGTCTCGCGGAACTAATGATGTACACGATGGCGTCTGATTCATATCAGACATTCTCATTCGCGGTCCAGTATGAAATGTAAATAGGACTTTTTTTCGTTAAATGAATGCCCTCGATGACAAGTCGGGGGCATTTTTCGCCTCACCCCAAGGTTTCCTACTATCATCAATCTACCGTAGCTTTTGCTCTGCTCCCCTCTCCACTTCGTGGAGAGGGGAATTAAAGGGGTGAGGAAGAGAGGGGCTAGGAGTGAGGTTTTCTGCTATAATATCCGCTCCAATGTCCATACTTAAGAGCCTGAACCCCGAACAGCAAGAAGCCGTTAAACACGTCGATGGCCCCCTTCTAATTATCGCCGGCGCAGGTTCAGGAAAGACAAGGGTTCTGACCCACCGCATCGCTTATCTTATAAAGGAACATAATGTCGCGCCATCCAGCATCCTCGCAGTGACATTCACCAACAAGGCCGCGAACGAGATGAAGCACCGCCTTAACCGCCTGACGGGGATATTGTCGCGTCAGCTCTGGATAGGAACATTCCATTCGATCTGCGGGCGAATTCTGAGACATGACATAGATAAGATCGGATGGAGGAAGGACTTTCTTATATTCGACGAGAACGATCAGGAATCACTGATAAGGGATATTATAAAGAAACTCGATCTTGATGACAGGTTCAAGCCTAAGGTCGTTCTCGAGAAGATAAGCAAGGCGAAGAACGAGCTAAAGGGCCCGAAAGAATACGAGAATACCGCTCTCGACTTTGCGGCGGAAAAAATCGTTGCCGCTTACCGGCTGTATCAGGAAGCTCTCTTCAAGAACAACGCGATGGACTTTGACGACATGCTTATGTTCACAGTGAAGCTTTTCAGGAGCTCCCCCGCCACTCTTGAGTCCTACCAGGACAGGTTGAAATATATAAATGTGGACGAATATCAGGACACGAACCTGGTCCAGTACACACTGACCAACATGCTCGCGAAGAAACACAGGAACCTCTGCGTCGTTGGCGATAATGACCAGTCGATATACGGGTGGCGCGGCGCCGATTTCAAGAACATCCTCAATTTCGAGCGCGATTACAAAGATGCAAAGGTCATACTGCTGGAGCAGAATTACCGGTCGACCAAGACGATACTTGACGCCGCGAACAATGTCATCGCAAATAACCAGCTGAGGAAGGACAAGAACCTCTGGACGGAAAATCCTGAGGGAGAGCTCATAGAGCATTTCGCCGCGAACGATTCCCACGGCGAGGCGCGATTTATTACTGGCGAGGTAAAGAAGCTCGCGGACCTGCCTGCCGGCAGGCACGGTAAGTATATGTATAACGATTTCGCAATACTCTACAGAACGAACGCCCAGTCCCGCGTCCTTGAAGAGGTCTTTATGCAGGAAGGCATCCCCTACCGGATAGTTTCCGGCGTCAAATTCTATGAAAGAGCGGAGATAAAGGATATTCTCGCCTACCTGAGATTGATCGTTAACTCGAAGGATAATATAAGCGCGTCGCGCCTGATATTGAACACCCTTGAGGGGGTCGGCAAGGGCACGTTGAAAAAGCTTGAGGAAGCGGGAGAAAAAGAGAATAAGTCGATATTCGAGGTCATTCAGGATGTAGATAAACTTGAGCTGTCGCCGAAACTCAAGAAACTGCTCCAGAGATTCGTCGATACTGTCAACGGATTCAAGTTCGACCTGCAAAATTTCACGGCGTCAGAGATGATAGAAAAGGTCATTAACGAGTCGGGCTACAAGAAAAAGCTAGAGGAAGAAGCTTCTCCCGAGGCGATAAGCAGGGTCGAGAACATTAAGGAATTGATCTCCGTCGCGAAGGAATTTGAGAAGAACTCCGCCGAGAACACGCTGATGGCGTTCCTGATCCAAGTCTCCCTGATGACGGACCTTGATAATCTAGATGAATCCACTCCCGCTGTCACGATGATGACGCTTCACAGCGCGAAGGGGTTGGAATTCCCCGTTGTTTTCATCGCCGGCATGGAGGAAGGCATATTCCCGCACTATCGAAGTTTGCTTGAGCCCGCGGAACTTGAGGAAGAGCGCCGCCTCTGCTACGTCGGCATGACAAGGGCAAAGAAGCGGCTTTACCTGACATCCGCCGAAGAGCGATTGATATTCGGGGAGAATTGGTACAACGGCCCCTCCCGCTTCCTTGAAGAGATCCCGGAGGAGCTTATGAAAGCGGATTTAGCGGCAAAGGAAAAAGAAATGATCAAGATCGATGCGCCCGCCGAGGAGATCGAGTATAACTTTAACGTTGGCGATACCATTAATCACCCGAAATTCGGCACCGGTGAGATAACCGGGTTATCCGGCAAGGGGAATGAGCTGATAATTCAGGTCGACTTCGTATCCGCCGGGGAGAAGCTCCTCATGGCCAAGTACGCCCCGCTTACAAAAGCCTCTTAATTGTGGTAAAATCCGTGTAAATGAAGAAGATATTAATAGTTTTCTCCGTTCTTTGCGTCCTTCTTTCAATAACATCCTTTTGCGCGAATAACTCCGTCATGGAGCGCGCCATTACCCTTTACAAATGGAAATTCTATGACGACTCGGTTATCGAGCTGAACAAGCTCATATCCGATGCGAAGGAGCCGTGGGCAAGCAGGGCTCTGTTCCTGAAGGCGCATTGCCTCTACAAAAAGGGCGACCTTAATTACGCGGAGGATATTTTCAGGATGCTCTCGTTCCGGCCCGGTTTCGCCCTCCAGGATTACGCGAAGTTCTGCCTCGGAGAGATATATCTCAATAAAAAGGAATACCGGAAGGCTTATGACCAGTACAGGGAGATATTCGCCGACAGCGCCTTGAAGTCCGAAGCGGAGATCAAAAAGGCGGAATGCATGTACCAGATGGGGAATATTAAGCAGGCACTGGAGATAAACAAAGCCATAATATCTGAAGATCCCGGCCTTACCCAGCTTGACAGGGCCAGGTTCAATCTCGCCAAATGCTACGAGAAAGCCGGTATGCCGAAAGAAGCCATAAAAAGCTACCACGAAGTCAACCTCTACCACCCTTTAAGCCCGCTGGTGAAAGAAGCCGTTTTAAGGATCAATTATTTATCCGGCAGGTACAAGATATATCCCGGGGCGGCTACCGCGGAAGATATATATAACAAGGCGCTTGTCTATTACAACTTCGGCGATTTCGGGAGTGCCGGCGTTACTTTCCAGAAAATAGTGGCGAACTACAGGAAAGGCAACCTCTGGGAAGACGCGCTTTTCAAGCTTGCCCTTTGCGATTACAAAAGAAAGAGATTAAGCTCCGCGATATCAAGGTTCAAGCTCTGCATCCAGCAGGGAGGGGATTTTGCCGACGCGTCGCAGTTCTACCTGGCGTTCGCATATGGAAAGGCCGGTTATTTTTACCAGGCGCTCGACTCACTCAATAAGGTCGTGGCAAATTACCCGAATTCGCCGTATGCCGGCGATGCCGCATATTACCTCGGATATTATTACGAAACCAATAGTTTTAAGGACACAGCGCTTGAATATTATGACCGTTTCGCCCGGCAGTTCCCCAAGAGCGAATTCCTTGACGACGCATACTGGAGGATAGGATATCTTAACTACCTCAAAAAAGATTATTCCAGGGCCTGCGATTCCTTTTCTAAAGCCATCTGGTCGTGCGCGAGCGGGGACTGGCTTGATGAGTGCGCTTATTGGAAAGCGATGTCGCAGGAAAAAATGGGAAATAAATGGGAAGCGATAAATTCATATCAGTACGTCGTTTCAAGGTATGACCACACTTATTACGGCTACAGGGCAAGGGAAAAACTGTCGACGCTCGGTGTTCCGAACATGGAGCTGAAAAGCGAATACGTGGAACCGGATAATGCAAACCTGATAAACGAGGGGCCTTTTGCCTCCACTCCCTTCCCGGAAGGCCACGCATTCATGGAAGAGCCCCTGCCATTCGAACCGGGGATCGAATATCAAGGCCCTTCAAGTGAAAACCCTTCCGTAAAGGCCCTTGACGCGAGGGAGCATTTTAAGAAATACACGGAACTGATGGCCGTCGGTTTTTACGAGGAAGCCGCGAAAGAGGCGGCGGTGCTTGTCGCAATATCACCCGAAGACAAGAAGATGTCGGCAAAGCTCGCTCTTGCTACCGCCAATCTCGGCGCCGGCCAGATAAAGGAATCCATCATTTACGCGGAAGTTCTGTGCAATAATGCGGTGCAATCCGGCACTTCCGGGCAGCTGCCAAGGGCCGTGTGGCACCTTGCCTACCCGAAAGGATATTATAAATATGTCAGGGAATACTCGAACGAATTCGGGCTCGATGAATGCCTTGTGCTTGCTGTAATAAGGGAGGAGAGCCGCTTCAATCCCAAAACGCTCTCATGGGCGAACGCAAGAGGCCTCATGCAGATAATACCTCAGACGGGAAAGAACGTCGCCAGGCTGGTCGGGATAAAGTCGTATTACACGGGCAAGCTGCATGACCCAGATACGAACATCAAGATGGGCTGCTATTATCTTTCGCAGCTGCTGAAAAGATTTGGCAATGACAAGGTAATGGCGCTCGCCGCTTACAACGGAGGGCCTTTGAGAGTGCAGAGGTGGAAGAATAAATGGTTCAATGAAGTGGGAGCGAACATCGACATAGACGAATTTGTTGAAAGCATCCCCCTTTCCGAGACCAGGCGCTATGTCCAGAAAGTGATGAAGAGCTATTACGAGTACAAGAGGCATTACAGCGAAAAGTTGCCGCAAGTTCCCATATAAGGATAAACAATGAAAGAAGAAGAAAGAATAATAACTGTTGAGCGGAAAGAGGAAGACCAGGCTTTTGTGGGCCTTAGGCCCAAGAACCTTTCCAATTTCATAGGGCAGGAAAAGATAAAGGATAACCTCGTCATCCACATGGACGCCGCCAGGAAAAGAGGGGAAGCGCTCGAGCACATACTTCTCTACGGGCCTCCCGGACTTGGGAAAACAACGCTTGCCAATATTATCGCCAATGAAATGAACGTGAGCATTAAGATCACATCCGGACCCGCCATAGAGCGGCCGGGCGACCTTGCGGCAATACTGACGAACCTCAAGGATTTTGACATTCTTTTCATCGACGAGATACACCGCTTGAACCGCACCGTGGAGGAAGTCCTTTATCCCGCAATGGAGGATTTCGGGCTTGATATAATCATCGGGAAGGGGCCGTCGGCAAGGTCGATAAGGCTGGACCTTCCGAAGTTCACATTGATAGGCGCCACGACAAGGGCGGGACAGCTTACGTCACCATTGCGCGACAGGTTCGGGATGACCGCGAGGCTGGAGTTCTATTCCGTTAAAGAGCTTGAAACGATCATAAAACACGCATCTCAGGTGCTTGGAATTAAGATCAGCGATGAAAGCGCGCACGAGATAGCAAAAAGATCGAGGGGAACGCCAAGGATAGGGAACAGGATATTGAGGCGCGTCAGGGACTACAGCCAGGTCAAATCGCACGGCAATATCGATCTTGAAGTGACAATAGCGGCCGTCAATAACCTTGACATCGATCCACTGGGCCTTGACCAGGTTGACAGGAAGCTGATGAAGACCATAATCGAGAAATTCAGCGGCGGACCCGTGGGAGTGGAAACCCTGGCGGCTTCGATATCGGAGGAAACCGAAACGATCGAGGATGTTTACGAGCCCTACCTGATGCAGATAGGCTTCATGGAGAGGACCCCCAGGGGGCGCGTCGCCACCGAAGCCGCTTACAAGCACCTTGGGATAGTAAAGAAAGAAAAAGTTCAAGGAAAATTGTTCTAGAAGAATCATATCTCTTGACACATCCCAAACTGTATGTTAACTTACCATAACTTGGTTAACATATGTTAACTTGCTTTTGCTTGGTTAACAAGAAAGGTGGTTTTTATGGAAGATAACAGCAAAAAAGAGTACCTGACTATTGCTGAATTAGCAAAAATTCTTGGCATAAGCAGGATAGCAGTATTCAAAAAGGTCAAAAAGGGACAAATCAAAGCTGAAAAAATCGGCAGGAATTATGCCATCCCAAAAACCGCCGTGGCAGATATTCTGGGCAAAGAACTTGGCAAAAGTGACAAGGAAGAGATCGATAAAGCCGTCCACAAAACCGTGAAAGAATACGGCGAAACCTTGAAACTCCTCGGAAAAGAATAATGAAAACACTTACATTAAAAGAAGTTGAATATGTCTCTTTCCGACTCGCCAAAGAAACGATGTCATTCAATGAGCCGATCCCGGATTTTGCTACCAGATTCTCTAATGTTCTTGAGAGCTGTCTTTCAACGCCTTTTCAGACATTCTCAGGAAAATCCCTTTATCCTTCTCTTTTGGCTAAGGCAAGTATATTGTTTTATCTAATGATCAAAAATCACCCATTCCAAAATGGCAACAAAAGGATCGCCATGACCACTCTTTTCGTGTTCTTATATAAGAATAAAAAATGGCTTAAAATTGATACCATGGAACTTTACAATTTTGCAATGTGGGTAACAAATAGCCCGGCAAAAGTTAAAGATGAAACAGTAAAAGCTATCGAGAGTTTCCTTAAAGATCACTTGGTTAATCTTGAATTATAAGAAGAATGAACATATAATGTAATATCATCCTGAAAGGAGATAAAATCATGAAAAGTCTGATCATCGCGATAATCCTTGCCATTTTCTTTACCTGGTTTGCTCTCTCAAATGCGGCTTTAGCGAAGGTTTCAATTTTGATCTGGTCAATTGATGTCTCTCTCTCGCTTGTCATATTGATATCAATACTTATCGGCGTTATTTTCACGGGGATCCTGTCGGCCGCCGAGCAAGCAAGAATGCTCGGGAAGATCAGGGAACTTGAAAATAAGCTGAAGCACGATGAGGAACTTTTGAAAGGCGAAAAGAAATAACCGTAATGCCAAAGCGAACTTCAACAGTAAAGCGAAAAACCGGCGAGACCAGCATTTCCCTGTCCTTGAACATCGACGGCAAGGGAAAAAGCGCCATAAAAACCGGTATTCCATTTTTTGATCATATGCTCACCCTTTTCGCAAAGCACGGTTTGTTCGACGTTAAGCTGTCAGCTAAAGGCGATATCGATGTCGATTATCATCACACAGTGGAAGACGTAGGCATCTGCCTTGGCCAAGCGTTCAAGGAAGCTCTCGGTGATAAAAGAGGGATCGTCCGCTACGGAGAGTCAAAAGTGCCGATGGATGAAGCGCTGGCAGAGGTCATCATCGACATAAGCGGACGGCCGCACCTAACTTATAATGTTCCTATAAAAAAGACAAAGTTCATCGACTTTGATGTTGAGGTAGTTAAGGAATTCTTTGAAGCCTTTGTGTTGAACGCCGGCATCACAATACATGTGAACCTGATCCGCGGCAGTAATATGCATCACATAATTGAAGCTATATTCAAGTCGTTCGCTGTAACGCTGTCAAAAGCCTGTGAGATAAGCCCGAGGAAAAAAGGGGTTCCTTCTACTAAAGGGGTTTTGTAGTCAAGGAACCGACCTGCCTGCCGGCAGGCAGGGAGTTTTACTCTCAGGTTCCCGGCAATCCAATCATCTTCCGTACTTCAATCGCTCGATCAAGAATTCCGGTAGGTCGGCTTTTCTCATCTTTTCCTGGACAGCGGTAATATTATATTCAACTTTTCTGATCTCGACGGTCTGCTTTTCTGTATCGTAGATCCCAAAACTCGCTCTCGGATCCATGTCGCGCGGCTGACCCACACCACCTACATTGATGACGACCTTTTCGAATTTTGAAGCGTCAACAACATCGCCATCGGTCAGCTGCCAACTGTCATATTTGTCTTGCTTTTCCTTGACAACGACAAGCGGGATGTGAAGGTGGCCCACAAAACATATCTTCTTTTTCATGAGTTCTATCGTTGCGGCGCCTACCTGGACGTTAGTGATATATTCTTCGAGGGGGTTCCTCAGGCTTCCGTGGACCATTTCAAAGCCTGCGTTTTCAATATATTCCGGAAGGCCTTCCAGGAATGTCCTGTTCTCTTCTGTCAACACCTTTGATGTCCATTCAATGGCTTCCTTTGCATCGCCGGCAAAATAAGAGAGGTCGGTTTTTCTGATGCATGCATATTCGTGGTTTCCTGCGACGGTCCTGCAGTCCAGTTTCCTGACTATCTCAACGCATTCGTTCGGGTTCGGCCCGTAACCCACGATGTCGCCGGGGCAGATATAGCCGTCAACATCCCTCAAAGCATCCAGGACGCATCTTAACGCTTCCAAATTTGAATGAATATCGGCCAAAATCCCGAGTTTCATTGACTAAATTATAACATACTTGCCCCGCAGAGATGCTTCAGCATTCATGCGGGGCTTGCCTACCGGCAGGCAGGAATGTATAATTGGATTTCATGAAAACGCAGGACTTTAAATACAGGAAACTTATAAGCGGAAAAGGTTTGGTGAGAAGCGCCGTAATAGAAAAGGAATCGGATATCCTTATCCTTGCGGAAAAGGCGCTCACCCAACCCGCCCACGAAATACTGAAAAAAGTAAGAAAAGAGCTTGAAACATACATCGAGAAGAGCCCGAAATTCGCGAAGACCTTCAAGCCCTACACGCCCTCGATGCTCTCGCCAAAGATCGTCAAGCTCATGTCCTGGGCCAGCAGGAAAGCCAACGTCGGCCCCATGGCAGCAGTAGCGGGCGCGATCGCCGAATCCGTCGGGAAAAAACTTGTCAAATATTCAAAAGAGGTCATAGTCGAGAACGGCGGGGACATATTCGTAAAGATCACCAGGCCAAGGCGCATCGGAGTTTATGCAGGCAAGTCCCCTTTCTCCGAAAAGATAGCCCTTGAAATATCGCCGCAGGACACTCCTCTCGGGATCTGCACTTCCGCCGGAACAGTTGGGCATTCCATATCTTTCGGCGCCGCGGATGCGGTCCTTGTGACCGCAAAATCATGCGCCCTCGCGGATGCGGCGGCTACAGCCATCGGCAATGTTGTGAAGGATGAAGATACCATCGAGGAAGGCCTTAATGTCGCCAAGAAGATAAGGGGCCTTCACGGCGTGCTGATAATCAAAAATGACAAAATGGGCGCCTGGGGCACGTTAAAGATAGTATCAATTTAATTTCCAATTACCAATTGCCAATTCCAAATTAATTCCCAATGACCAATGTTCAATTGGGAATTGGGATTTTGTCATTAATTTGTCATTTGTCATTGGAAATTTGTCATTGCAACACCGTATAGGTATTGTACGCATCTGGCATTATGTAGGCGGGCCCGGTTTCCCCGTAACCCGCCATATTCTCTTCCAGGAAGATCAATTATTCACGTAATTTCTCCGTCCAAGGACCTCTTTTGCCGCCGCTCTCAGGTCATTGGGCTCGAACGGCTTTGTCATGTATACGTCCGCGCCTGCTTTGTGGGCCTCCTCCCTCGCCTCATATGTCGCTTCCGATGTCAGTATGATTATCCCGATATCCTTGGTCTTTGGATTTTTTCTGATCTCTTCGCATACTTTTAGCCCGTTCACTCCAGGAATGATGATGTCCAGGATAACCAGGTCCGGGCGTTCAATGCCAACCTTTTCAAGTGCGTCCAGGCCGTTCCCCGCTTCCACGTACGTATACCCGATCTTGCCTAAAACCACCGACACCAATTTCCTTATGTTCTTCGAATCGTCAACTATTAATACCTTTTTCTCTTTTGTGGTCATTTAAATCCCCTCCTTTATACTTCTATCATTAAAAGTAATACACAAAACTGGATCCCAGCGCCATTGCCCCCGCTTCCTCCCAGTTGAACTGCCCGCCCAGCAACGTGCTGTCAATAACTTCCTTGGCAAGCGCTATCCCAACAGCTATATATAAGCCCTCCATTGGAGCTATTGCGTGTTTGATCAATAATCCCTGGATCGCCGCTCCCGCAAGAAAGTTCACGTAATAATCGCTCGGAATAGCCGTAAAAACGCTTCCCGCTGCGTATGCCGGAACACTGATGGCCAGGAGCAATGAAACAATTAATATGAATGACAGATATCTCATTTGATTCACCTCCTTTTATTCTCCTGCCATAGTAAGCAGCAAGAAATAAGCCCGGGAGGTGAAAACCGTGGTTTTTATCGTATTAGAGGCAAAATTACTCTCTATCGCGGCTTGGACTGATAATTATAAGTGTATCAATACGGAACAAATGTGTATCAAAATTGGAACGAATGTATCATCTTCGAACAGTCAGGATAAGATTAATTCTGGGAGGCTTTCGGGAGGATGAATATGAATTTGCTGCCTTTTCCGGGGCCTTCCGACTCGGCCCAGATCTTTCCGCCGTGGGCTTCAACTATGCCTTTTGAAACCGCGAGGCTCAACCCGAGCCCGCTCCCTATTTTGATGTTAGTAGTGCACGTCGTCGCGAATTTCTGGAACAAACGGTCCAAAAGATCATCCTCGATCCCTTCCCCGTTATCAATGACCTCTGTCCTCACGCGGCCGCCTTCCCCCGTTATCTTCATCCGCACCTTTCCCCCGGGACGCGAAAAATCAACGGCATTCAAAAGAAGGCTTAAGATGACCTCCTTTATCCTTGAGGCATCCCCCATGACATTGTCCGGCCCGCCGAGGGAAGCGATCTCGATTTGGACATCTTTTTCCATTGTTTTGCCGGTGATTTCATTTGCCGCCTCATGCGCTATCTGCAAAAGGGAGATCTCTTTTTTCGAAATATACAGCTTCCCCGTCTCGATCCTGTAAATATCAAGGAATTTCGTGATAAGGCCGTCAAGCACCCCGACCTGTTCATCCGCCTGCCTCAGCATGTCGTATTGCTTTGCATTGACCTCCCCGAGATCCCCTTCCTTGACAAGGTTCACCGCCCCCTTGATTATGGTGAGGGGATTCTTGAATTCATGGGAAGCCAGGGCAATGAACTCGCTTTCCAGCTTATCGAGCCGGTCCTCCCTTGATTCAACGTGCTTCAGTCTTTCTTTTAATGCTTCATCGATTGTCATAAATCTAATTCATTCCTTGATCAAAATTTCCTTTATCTTCTCCAGCAACTTTGCCATATCCACCGGTTTCACAAAATATCCGGATACACCCAGCTTCTCCGCGGCTATTTTTGTTCCCACATCCCCTTTTGCCGTAAGTACTATTACGGGCATAGAGAATGTTTTGTCGCTTGCCCTTATATTCTTCAATGCTTCCAGCCCGCCGCCCGCGGGCATCATGATGTCCAGAAGCATGAGATCCGGTTTCAATCGAATCCCCTGCATCATAGCTTGCATGGCATCGAATGCCGCTTCTGTCTTATAGCCTTCGTGTTCCAGCCTTATGGCCAGCATCTGTATCCAATCCTTTTCGTCATCCACGGTCAATATTTTCTTCTCCATGATATTCTATGCCTCCTTTGCCTTTTTAATTAATTCTTTGTCATTTTCAGCTTCGTCCGGATAGACCGCGGAGCCAAACCTTAATTTGATCTCTTTAGATAATCCCTCATTCGTTAAATACTTATCCAGGGCTTCTTTCAGCCTATTCTCTGCGATCAAAGCGCCTTCTTTACCGCAGCCGGCCAGAATGACCGCGATCCCGCCGGAACCTTTAAGCACAACATCCCGGTCACGGCGAATTGAATCCTTGATAAGCTCCTCCATGCTTCTTAAAATTGCGCCCAGCTTCTCACCTGAATACTTCTGTTTTAATCCATTGAATTCGGAGATAGAGATGACGATCAAAGCCATGCAGGCCTTCCCCTCCATTGCTTCTTTCATCCCATTATTGAGGTATTCCCGGAAGATCTCTTCAGCAGTGTATTTAGGCAGGTTAAAGCTGAATTTTGTCCCCCGGCCAGGTTCACTCTCCACCCGGATCCTGCCGCCGTGCAGTTCAATGATCCCTTTGGTAATGCTCAAGCCCAGGCCCGTGCCTTTTTCTCCTGCACCGGACAGGCGGCCAAACTGCTGGAACTTATCGAATACCCTGGTCAGGTCTTCCCCGGCAATGCCGCACCCTGTATCTGTCACAACACACTCAATTTCTTTTTCTTTTTCCTGTAGTGAGACCTCTATATGGCCCCTGTCCGTGAATTTTAAGGCGTTTCCCACTAGATTGGTAAAGCACTGGCTGATCTTATCCGGGTCAACATAGGCATCCACCTGTTGCTCGGGAATATTGACCCTTAACTCCAGATCTTTCTCCTTTAAGCTTAATTCAAAAGAAGAAGCTGCCTGTCTTATCAAAGAGGCCATGTCAACTGATTCTTTTTTTAATTTGACCTTGCCTGCCTCGATCTTGGAGATATCCAAAAGCTCATCAATGATCCCGGTTAACCGGTCAATATTGTTTTTTGCGGTACCCAGTATCCCTTTCTGTTCCTCATTTATCTCGCCGGCGACCTTATCCAGGATAAGGCTGATCCCTTCTTTGGTAATAGAAAGCGGTGTGCGCAGTTCATGGGAAACCATGGAGATAAAGTCTGATCTTATCCGGTCTGTCCTCTTTATTTCTTCCGCTTTCCTGCGCTCGGTAATGTCATCAATAGCAATGAGGATCATCTGCATACTGTCAAGGCGCCGGGCATTCATAATCATAATTCTCTTTCCGATGCTCTCAAAGTCATGCTCGATCTCGTAGTTATCAAAGGCAGAGGTCTTTGGAAGGATCTCCTCCAGGAGCTTCCGCAGTGCGGGGATATCCCATTGCCGGTTGCCCAGATCATAAATGAACCTGCCTTTGGTTTCCTTTGGGTTAACTTTAAAGGTCTCGTAAAAGGAGCGGCTGGCTGAGATCACCTTTAGGTCGGGATCCAGCACTATCAAAGGCTGCTGGATCGTCTCTACGATGGCATCGGAATATTCCTGAAGAAAAGATATCGTTTTGGGATCCGCAGGTATGATATTTTTCTTTTTTGTCGTCATAGTATCCCGAATTTCTTCGCCTTCCTGTAAAATGTGGCCCTGCCTATGCCGAGCTCTTTTGCCGCCCTGCTTATGTTATGTTCCGCGATATCAAGCGCTTTTTTCAGGGCTTCGGCTTCCATGTTCTCCAGCGATACTATCTTCGATGTCTCCATCCCCCCCCCGAAAAGCTGGGGCAAGCCGGGGTTAGACAATGCATCAAGCCCCACGGGCAGGTGGCTCAGGTTGATGGTGTCCCCGTCGCAAAGGACAACTGCGCGTTCTATGACATTCTCAAGCTCCCTTACGTTCCCGGGCCAGGAATATCCCATAAGGTACTCCATCGCTTCGCCTGAGAAGTGGCTTATTTTTTTGCCCGCGCTTTTTGCGTAAATATTCATGAAGTGGGATATCAAAAGCGGTATGTCCCCTTTCCTCTCCCGCAGGGGCGGCAGAGTTATCGGGAACACCATTAGCCGGTAATAGAGGTCTTCCCTGAACCTGCTTTTTCTCACTTCTTCCGTCAATTCCCTGTTCGTGGCGGAAATTATCCTCACATCCACCTTGATCCTTTCGTTCCCGCCCAGCCTTTCCACTTCTTTTTCTTCCAGCACCCTCAATAATTTCGCCTGGGTCATGGGGCTCATCTCCGCGATCTCGTCAAGGAATATCGTCCCGCTGTCCGCCTGCTCGAATTTGCCTATCTTGCGCTCAAGCGCGCCTGTGAAAGCCCCTCTTTCATACCCGAAAAGCTCCGATTCAAGCAGGGTCTCCGGTATCGCCGCGCAATTGACCACGATGAAAGGCCGTTCTTTTCTGGGGCCGTTATAATGGACCGCCCTGGCTACAAGCTCCTTGCCCGTTCCGCTCTCTCCCTGGATAAGCACGGTCACGGCGGAAGAAACGGCATTCTCCATCATCTTGAAAACCGCCTGCATTTTCCCGCTGCTCCCGATAATGTTCTTGAAGTC
>Ga0315286_10000160_pt1 | contig 49759 bp, 48 predicted proteins | sample YL17G10_0_MG_FD_205038 | JGI IMG/M metagenome (GOLD analysis project Ga0315286, IMG submission 205038) | Sediment microbial communities from Yellowstone Lake, YNP, Wyoming, USA - YL17G10_0 | ecosystem: Environmental > Aquatic > Freshwater > Lake > Sediment | place: USA: Wyoming | collected...
AATTATCACACCAATAGAATTAAGGAATAATGAAGGAGTAAAATGTAGTAGAAATCGTCAACAACAGTCGAATTCGACAACAAAAAGCTATCTTAAAAGGAAATAGGGGAGTTTAAGCCAGAAGATTCTCCAGCCCGTAAACCAGGCCTTCGATAGTCCTTACTTTCCTTACAGCCATTATAACGCCGGGCATGAAGGATTCCCTCGATAACGAGTCGTGCCTTATCGTTAGCGTCTGCCCTGTCCCGCCGAAGATGACCTCCTGGTGCGCGACAAGGCCGGGCAAGCGTACGCTGTGGATATGTATCCCATGCATGTTCCCGCCGCGGGCGCCGTCGAGTTTCTCTATCTCCGCGACCTTTCCTTTTACGATGCCTTTTGCGGCTTCAGATTGAAGTATCAATTCCGCGGTCTTGAGCGCAGTGCCTGACGGGGCATCCGCTTTCTTGTCGTGATGGAGCTCGATTATCTCGACATTAGGCATGTATTTTGCCGCCGTTTTCGAGAACATCATCATAAGCACCGCGCCTATCGCGAAATTCGGTGCGACAATGCAGTTCACTTTGTTCTTTAAGCAGAGCTTCTTTATCTCGCCGAGGTTTTCATCGGTCAACCCGGTGGTGCCGATAACGGCGTGGACTTTGCTGTTGAGTATAACCCTGATGTTCATCATCGCGACGTTCGGGTGCGTGAAGTCGATCACGACATCCGGCCTCGAATCATTGATGGCGGCTTTCAGGTTTTTTGATATCTCTACGCCAGCGGGGCCTACGCCGGCGTCTTCGCCCGCGTCGATGCCTATCTGGGCGATGTCCACCGCCCCGACAAGCTTCATGTCCGTCTCTTTTTTAAGTGCCCTTATGACCTCTGTCCCCATCTTCCCCGCCGCGCCGCTAACTAATACCTTTATCATAGTGGGGCAATTATACCAAATATATCAACAAATACAAAAGCAGTTCTGCTTCAGTTATTGAGATGATGGGCTCCGCCCTCCCATGGGTAGTTTATCGGTTGTATTAGTTCTCCTCTCCCATCCCGCCCATTTTCTTTCAGCAGCGAAAGAAAATGGGGGAAAAGAACGCCAGCAGGGGCAAGCCCCTGCACCCCATACTCGCAAAACTCAGCCCCTCAGCGCTTTGCGCTTCAGGGCTTCGAACATTGCTCGCTAAGGAAAATAAACATATTGAAAATCGATGTTCTGGCTTGTCCATCGCCGTCGGTTTTGTCCCGACCCGGATATTTAGGTTGCCTTTATCCCTATGCACTTATAAGGATTTTGCTTATTCGACAAGATCAAACGCGTTTCTGGGTTCCGTAGATAATAAGGCGGAGCAATAAGCCCGTCAGAAACGCTTGAGTTTTCTTTGTTACTTTCTTTTGGTCAAGCAAAAGAAAGTAAGAAGAAAGAATGCCTTTTCCTGTTTTCGTTTGTCATTTGGATTTCTGCTCTAATTTATTTGTCATTTGATCATTTGGATTTTGAATTTGAACAAGCGGAGCCTATCATCACAATAATTGAGGATTAAATACCGGTGTGGCCAAAACCGCCTGTGCTTCGATGTGTTTCGCTTAGAGACTTAACTTCCTCAATATCGGCTTGCTCGATTTTGTTTATTACCATCTGCGCGATGCGGTCATTGCGCTTCACCTTAAAATCCTCACTGCCGTGATTGACCAGTATCACCCCGACCTCTCCGCGGTAATCCTCATCGATAGTGCCCGGCGTATTAAGTACCGATATCCCGTTCTTTATTGCCAGCCCTGACCTCGGCCTGACCTGCGCTTCATAGCCCTCGGGTAGAGCCATCTTGAAGCCCGTGGGTATCAGCTTTCTTTCGCCCGGCTTAAGCACTACCTCGCCGTCAACCGCGGCGTAAAGGTCCATGCCGGAGGCCGAGCGGCTCATGTATTTCGGCAAAGGCACGCCTTCCCCGTGGGGAAGCCGCAATATCTGCACCTTCAATTTTTTGCTCATACTTTCGGGAGCTCCTTTTGGGTGATGTCGCCGATGGCGGTAAGCGTCAGGTATTCATCCCTGATATATTTGTTCGCGACATTGATTATATCATCATGAGAGACCTTATCAATCTCCCTGAACATCTCGTCTACCGTGATGATCTTACCGTAATAGAAAAGGCATCTTGCCAGGTATCCCATCCTGCTTGCTGTGGATTCAAGTCCGAGCACAAGCGAGCCCTTAATGTGCTCTTTTGACCTTTCCATTTCGGCTTTCGTAATGCCGTGCTTCTTCACCTTGTTGAACTCCGCGATGGTAAGGTCGACGACCTTCGGGAAATTCTCCTTGCTTGTGCCCGCGTAAACCACATAAAGCCCGCAGTCCTTCAGCGCTCCGTTGTAAGAGTAGATGGCATAAGCCATCCCTCTTTTCTCCCTTATTTCCTGGAAAAGCCGCGAGCTCATGCTGGCGCCCAGTATTATGTCGAGGACGGAGAAAGCGTACCTGTCTTCGGATCTCTGCGACGGGCCGTCCGTCCCAAGGCACATGTGGACCTGCTCGGTCTTCTTGTGCTTCAGCTTTTCGGCCTTCATTAAGGTGGGTGCGTGTTTTTTTCTCGGAGGCAGCTTTCCGTGCATCGCCGAAAAAGCCGGCTCTATCAATTTAAGCGCGTCCTCATGCTCCACGTTGCCGGCAAGCGCGATGATCGTGTTATCGGGAGTGTAAAGCTCCTTTGTGTAATTGATAATGTCATCCCTTGTGATGGATCTCACACTTTTCTCGCTGCCGATAGTGGGGCGGCCCAGCGGGTGGCCGTGGTATATCACTTCAGTGAACAGGTCGTGGATGAGCTCGTCGGGAGTGTCCTCGTACATCTTTATTTCCTCGACGATGACGCCTTTCTCAAGTTCCATTTCCTTTTCGTCGTATACGGAATTAAGGAATATGTCTGAGAGCACATCCACCGCAACATCCATGTGCTTGTCCTGCGTCACGGCGTAATAAGTGGTGAGCTCCTTTCCGGTTGAAGCGTTCATCCTGCCGCCCACGGCGTCGAACTCCGAGGCGATATCGAACGCGGTCCTTTTTTTCGTGCCCTTGAACGCCATGTGCTCTATGAAATGGGATATTCCCGCGTGCTGCTCCACTTCATGCCCCGAGCCCGTCCCCACGACAATGCCCATCGCGACGGAGCGCACATCCGCCATCGTTTCGGTTATCAATACGGCCCCGTTGCCGAGGACGGTCTTTTTATACGCCGGTATATCCATAAAGTTTTTTCTCCTTAATGTATTCGATGACATGCCTGTCCATATACCTTGACGGGATCCTGTCTTTGCTTATGGATCCCCTTATCTCGGTTGACGAGATGTTCATCTTCACCTCGATAAGGTGTATCGTGTCGGAATGCATCCGGACGGGCGGGAACTTCAGTATCCTGCGCATGGTCCTTATCTTTGAGCCGGGCCTCGTGGCGACAATGAACTGGCAGAGCTTGAAAAGCTCCATCGGCTTTTTCCACGTGAGTATCTCGTTGATGGAATCCATTCCCATAATGTAATAGAGCTGGGCATCGCCTTTGTATTCCTTTTTCAATTCGGCGAAGGTATCCACGGCATATGAATAGCCGGGACGGTCAAGCTCGACCCTCGATACAGAGTAATTCTTTTTGCCGGCAATGACCAGATCCACCATCTTGAAGCGGTCCTCTTTGGGTGCTACGTATTCGCTGGTCTTGTGGGGCGGGGCGCCCGACGGCACAAAGATTATCCTGTTAAGGCGGAACTGTTTTTTTGCGGCCCTCACAATGGCCATATGCCCTTTGTGTATGGGATTGAAAGTCCCTCCCATTATTCCGATGCGCTGCATTTAGCCGCCTTCTCCCGTGTCACCCTGAACAAAGTGAAGGGTCTGCCTTGTTAGATGCTTCGCTTCGCTCAGCATGACGGGGTAAACTCTACTTCCTGACTTGGCCATTGCCGATCACAATGTATTTATATGAGGTGAGCTCGGCGAGGCCCATGGGGCCTCTCGCGTGGAGCTTCTGGGTCGATATGCCTATCTCGGCGCCGAACCCGAATTCCCCGCCGTCGGTGAACCGCGTGGAAGCATTCACGTAGACCGCTGCCGCGTCCACTTCGTCCGTGAATTTCTTCGCGGCCGCCTTGTCGCGCGTCATTATCGCTTCCGAGTGCCTTGTCCCGTAAGTATTGATGTGCTTTATCGCTTCATCAATGCCTGAGACGACTTTCACCGCCAGTATCAGCGCCAGATATTCGGTTTTCCAGTCCTCTTCGGTTGCCATTTTTATTGACGGATCGATCGCCCTTGCTTTTTCATCCCCGCGGAGTTCCACATGGGCTTCTTTCAATCTTTTGAAGACCATCGGCAGATATTCCTTTGCTATCGACTCATCAACAAGAAGTGTTTCAATGGCATTGCAGACGGAAGGTCTCTGTACTTTCGCGTTATATACTATCTCGACCGCTTTTTTGAGATCGGCTGTTTTTTCAACGTAAGCGTGGCAGTTCCCTTCGCCTGTCTGGATGACAGGGATGGTCGAATTCTCGATGGTGTGTTTTATCAATCCCGCGCCGCCCCTGGGGATTATCACGTCGATGAAATGGTTAAGCTTAAGCATTTCCGTGACGGAGTCCCTTTCAGTGTTCTCGATAAGATTGATCGCGCCCGTGGGGACCCCGGCTTTATAGGCGGCTTCGGAAATCAGCTTCGCAAGAATAATGTTCGAGTTGATCGCATCCGTGCCCCCGCGCAAAACTGCCGCATTGCCGGCTTTCAGGCAGAGAGCCGCTGAATCAACTGTCACGTTGGGACGCGCCTCATATACTATCCCGATGACGCCGAGGGGAACCCTTACTTTCGCGATCTTCAAACCGTTGGGCCTGCTCCATTTAGCGATAACCCTTCCGATGGGATCACGAAGGTTCCTGACAGTCCTCAGCCCGTCGATGATATCATTTATCCTCTCGCCGTCCAGGGCTAATCGATCCATCAGCGCCTTGCCGAAGTTCTTCTTGTAGGCTATCTCCAGGTCAAGATTGTTCTCGCTGATTATGTCCCTTGCACTTGCGCTTATGGCTTTCGCCATCTCATCAAGCGCCTTGTTCTTTATGTCCGCGCTTAAATTGGCAAGCTTGTATGAAGCTTCTTTTGCGAGCCGCGCTTTTTCAATTACTTCACTCACTTCTTAACTCCTTCTCGATCAGGACCAGGTTGTCCCTGTGTATCACTTCATCCACGTACTCGCCGCCAAGGACTTCCTCCACCTGGCCGGTCTTAAGGCCTATTATCTTCCTCAGGTTCTCGCTTGAGAAATTGACAAGCCCCCTAGCTATCTCCAGGCCGTTCTCGTTCTTCACCGACACTGCTTCCCCGAGGTCGAATTTTCCGGCAATGTCCTTCACTCCGACGGGCAATAAGCTCCCGTTCCTCTTTATCAGCGCGGTCTCGGCTCCGCCGTCTATGACGATCGTTCCCTTAACGGGAAGCCCGTGAGCAAGCCATCGCTTCCTCGATTCCATGTGCGAAACTTTCGGGGCGAATATTGTGCCTGTCTTTTTGCCGGCGATCACTTCAGCCATCACTCCGGTTTTCCTGCCGTTAGCGATAGCCGTAACTACGCCCGCATCCGAGCATATCTCAGCCGCCTGTATCTTTGTTATCATGCCGCCGACGCCCATCTGGGAGGATGGATGCCCGGCAGCTTCCTTCACATCATGAGTTATTTCCTTTATTTCATGGACGACCTGTAGCTCGTTATCCTCGTCGGGCATCATGAACCCGTCGACATCCGTCAGCATTATCAAGAGATCAGCGCCTATCAAGCTCGCAACTAAGGCGGATAAAGTGTCATTGTCCCCGATCTTTATTTCTTCAACCGATACGGTGTCGTTCTCGTTAACTATGGGGATCACGTTCATCTCAAGCAGTTTTGTCAGGGTATTCCTGGTATTGATATAGCGCTCCCTATTTGAAACCTCGTCCCTTGTTAGGAGTATCTGCGCCACGGTTATGCCGTGTTCCTCGAACGCCCTGGCGTATTCCCTCATCAAAAGGCCCTGTCCGACGGCTGCAGCTGCCTGTTTTTCAGGTATCGATCTTGGCTTTTTATTGAATTTTAAGCTTCCTGAGCCCGAAACTATCGCCCCGGAGGTCACGATGATGATGTTCTTCTTCTGTACTTTCAGCTCGGCAAGCTCCCCCGCGATGCGATCAAGATTGGCAGTGTCAAGGCCGCCCGCCTTGTTAGTCAAAGTGGAGCTGCCAATTTTTATGACAATAGTTTTATATTTGCTCATGGTGAGGTGATTATAATTGAAAGCTCGGAACTAGGCAAGGTCACCCTGAATGAAATGGTGTCACCCTGAGCGAAGCGAAGGGTCTACTAAAGGCAGATTCTTCGGTCGCTACACTTCCTCAGAATGACGCGCTATAAATATTCAGGGCGACACAAAATTAACTCTTCAATTTCTCAGCTACTTTATAAATTAATTGCTTGATGCCTTCACCGGTCGCACATGATATAGCCGTGAAATCGATCTTAGCTTTTTCGAAATCCTTCAGGTTCTCTTTGGCTTCGGAAAGGTCCATCTTGTTAAGCGCCACTATCTGGGGAAGCTTTGAAAGCTTCGGGCTGTATGAGTCGAGCTCCTTGTTTATCGAGTAATAGTCGTCGATCGGCCGCCTTTGGTCAACCCCGGCGGCGTCTATTATATGTATAAGGACGCGGGTCCTCTCGATGTGCTTCAGGAACCTGTCCCCAAGCCCCACTCCCTTGTGCGCGCCCTCAAGAAGCCCGGGGATGTCGGCTGCGACGAAATTATTGGTCTCGTCAACTTTAACTATGCCAAGGTTGGGCTCTTTTGTCGTGAAAGGGTAGGGAGCTATTTTAGGGTGAGCAGCGGATATCCTTGCAAGGAGCGATGATTTTCCCGCGTTGGGGCATCCCACAAGCCCGACGTCCGCAAGAAGCTTAAGCTCAATCCTCAGCTTTTTCTCTTCACCGGGCCAGCCCGGGAGCGCTTTTCTCGGCGCCTGGTTCGTGGATGATTTGTAGTGGTCGTTGCCGTAGCCGCCGTCGCCGCCCCTGGTAATGACTATCTTCTGGCCGTCATTGAGAAGATCAATGATAAGCTCTCCGCTTTCCGCGTCAAATATCTGAGTGCCGCAGGGGACCTTAATGAGCAGGGTCTTTCCGTCTTTTCCCGATTTTCTGTTTCCTTCTCCGTTCGCACCTCTTTCGGCTTCGTATCTCTTTCTGTAACGAAAGTCGAGAAGGGTGCGCATGTGCTGATCCGCGAGTATAATGACATCGCCGCCGCGGCCGCCGTTGCCTCCGTCAGGCCCGCCTTTTGGGATATATTTTTCGCGCCGAAAGGATACGCAGCCGTTGCCGCCGTCCCCGGCTTTTACCAAGATCTGAGCTTCGTCTATGAAGGACATTTTCTAGGGGATCACGCTTACTCTGGAGCCATGGAATAATATCTTGCCGGCAGCTTTTGCGAAAAGGGTGTCGTCACGCCCGAGCCCGACATTCTTGCCGGGAAGGAATTTTGTGCCGCGCTGCCTCAGGATGACGCTTCCGGACGAAACTATCTGCCCGCCGAAAGTTTTTATTCCAAGCCTCTGGCCGTTCGAGTCACGCCCGTTGCCTGTGGATCCGCCGCCTTTTTTATGAGCCATTACTATTCTCCCTTTACCCTGAAGTTAAGCTTTGCATACTTCAGGGTTGAATGGATTCGATCTTGACCCTTGTGTAAATCTGCCTGTGCCCTATGGTCCTGTGGTAATTTGTTTTTCTTTTAAATTTGAACGTTGTGACCTTCTTGTCCTTGCCGATCGAAACGATCTTGGCGTCAACATGGGCATCTTTTACGTAAGGGGTGCCCACTTCTATCGCGCCTTTATTGGACAGCATGAGCACCTTCTCGAACTTAATGGCATCGCCCTCTTTCTTTCCCGAGAGCAGCTCCACGTCAAATTCCGCGCCTTTCTCCACTTTATACTGTTTTCCGCCTGTTTCTATTATTGCGTACATAGAACGGGGATTATACTATAGCTCGGAGAATGTGTCAATAATTAATGAGGTTGAAGGTGGTGTTTATGATGAGCGATCAAGGTTATCAGGCGATCAGGATATCAGGTTTCCTGATGCCCTGATCTCCTGATTTCCTCGCCCTGATGCCCCGATAACCTGATATCCTACTATGCTACCTGTAATTGACAAATTGCAATTCAATATCTAGGTTGGCAGCTCGTAACATCTGCATCACGGTCTGTAACTCATCCTTGCTCTTGCTTGAGACCCTTATCTGGTCGCCCTGTATCTGCGGCTGGACCTTCAGCTTCTTGTCCTTTATCAGGGCGTTTATCTGCTTGGCCTTTTCCTGCAGGATGCCCTGCTTCAGCGTTATATCCTGCTTTACGCTTCCGCCAAGGGACGATTCCACCTTCCCGTAGTCAAGGAATTTGAGCGATATCCCGCGCTTAACGAGCTTGCCCTGAAGGATATCGATGACGTTCTTAAGCTTGAATTCGTCGTCTGACACGATAACGAGCTTCTTGTTCTCCTCGTTCTTAATGTCGGAAACGCTTCCCTTGAAATCGAACCTCTGCGATATCTCCTTCATGGACATGTTTATCGCGTTATCCAGCTCCTGGAGGTCTATCTTTGATACAATATCGAACGAAAAATCCTGCGCCATATTTTTCTCCTATCTTTTAGATATGCCCATATCATAATATCAATGGCCCGCGAATTCAACTTTGTATTTCCCCCCTTTTGGATTATACTATCCGGGTCATGAATTCGCTGGTTGTCGCAAAAAACCTCGTAAAAAAATTCAATGATGTCACAGCCGTAAATGACATATCTTTTGAGATAAAGGAAGGGGAATGCTTCGGGTTCCTCGGCCCCAACGGCGCGGGAAAGACAAGCACCGTCAGGATGATACACTGCGTTTCGCCGGTCACTTCCGGCTCTCTCACGGTAACGGGAATGCCTGCGAACATCAATAACCGTGCAATTAAAAGCATATCGGGCGTCATCCCGCAGGAGATAAACCTTGATGTGGACCTTACGGTAGACGAGAACCTCGCTATCCACGCACGGTTCTTCGACATACCGCGAGCAGAAGCCCGCAAGCGCATCAACGACTATCTTAAATTCGTCGAGCTCGACCAGAAAAGGAACAGCAAGATAGACGAGCTTTCCACCGGAATGAAGAAAAGACTGCTTGTCGCGAGGGCGCTCATCAATGCCCCGAAGCTGATAATAGCGGATGAGCCGACCACGGGGCTTGATCCCCAGGCAAGGCACCTTATATGGCAGAGATTGAGGGAGCTGAAGAGAGAGGGCGCAACGCTGATACTAACGACGCAGTACATGGAAGAAGCCGAACAGCTCTGCGACCGCATAGTGATAATGTACAAGGGCAGGGTCCTGAAAGAAGGAGTCCCGAAAAATCTCATTGAGAGCGAGATAGGCAGCGAAGTCATCGAGATCCGCGTCCCGAAAGAAGAGGACGAAAAGATCTTAAGCCGCCTTTCCATTGATGGCTGCGGCCACGAGAGGGTGGGGGACACGCTGTATTTCTATTGCCGCGACGGAAAAGATCTTATGCGGAAGGTCGTTGAAATGAACCTTCACAATGTGCTGAACCGCCCGGCAACACTTGAGGATGTTTTCCTTAAGCTTACCGGAAGGAGCCTGATAGAATGAACCTGTCATACAGGATATATTACGTATTCCTGAGGAACCTCATATCATACAAGAGGTTCATATTCACAACTTTCCTTGTGAGCCTGGGCCAGCCATTCTTTTACCTTATAACATTCGGCATAGGAATGGGCGCTTACATGGGGCAATTCGGGGGGAAACCCTACCTTTATTTCCTTGTTCCCGGCGTCCTCATTTCCTCGGTAATGATGTCATCCGCTTATGAATGCATGTACGGGACTTTCGTTAAGATGATCCACGAGAAGCTGTATGACTCCCTAATAGCGACGCCTATCTCGTGCGAGGACGCCATAGCCGGGGACATTGCATGGGGCATGTTCAGGGGGCTGGTAAGCGGCGTTTTAATGCTTGTGGTCGCGCTGTTCATGGGGATCATGCCGGTCTCGATCATCAATTTTATGCTTTTGCTGTTGTTGATGATATTTGTCGGCGTTCTTTTTTCCTCGCTTTCGATGATCGTGACGTCTTTTGCGCCGAACTTCGATTTCTTCAGTTATTACTCCGAGCTCATCCTTACGCCCATGCTCTTCTTTTCGGGGGTTTTCTTCCCGCTTGATAAATTCCCCGCCTGGATGAAGATGTTCGCGCAGTTCATGCCGCTTACCCACGCGGTGAACATTTCCAGGTCCATATTCTCCGGCCAGGCGTCGCAGGGGCTCGCGTTCAATTTCCTGGTCCTTATTATATTTGAAGTGGTCTCTTTCTATCTCGGGATCAAATTAATGAAACGAAGGCTGATAAAATAAAATGGCAGAAAACCCGATTAAACAACGACTCGATGATATAAACGCGATATCCATCGCCATCGATACATATGATGATATCTTCTCTGACTTCGATCCCCGCGATATTTCCCAGAGGGACCTTTCGGAGGATTTCATCATCGAGCTCACCAGGCGCCACAGGCAGGACATGAAAGGGAAATATGACGTGGTCTTGGTCGCCCCTAGATCAATTGAGGATACAGCCGCGGAAAAGAAGATAATCTCCCGGCTTAACAGGTACTTTCACCAGAAATACAGGAGGTACGTAAAGTCAATAAACGAGCTGCGGCTTAGGGGATCCATTTACATCGCTCTTGGCATGGCGTTCCTCCTCGCGCTAGCGCTCCTTACATATTATAAGAAGCTTGATATCCTTATGCTTGAGATTATCGGGATAGTCTTCATGCCGCTCGGATGGTTCGGCATCTGGGAGGGATTTTCAAAGATAGTGGATCTGCCTTTCAAGCTTGAGAGCGACACGCAGGTATATAAGAAGCTTTCAAGGGCCGCGTATAAATTCGAGTATATCGGAGAAGCAAAAAAGTGATCAAGATCAGTTCGATGATCAAGGATGCCAGGTTCATATTCGCATTAAAAATAGTCGGGATAATGATCGTCTCTGCATTGGCCCTCTTGTTCTTTGCGAAATATGTGCCTTTTAATTTAACATGGACGAATTCGGCCAGTATGTCCTGATAAGTTATCATCATTCCCCGCTGAACAGGTTGAATGTCTTTCGTGAGTCATTGGCCGGATATTACCTTGCGCCATTCCCGAACATGTATCTCCCGTTGAGATCGTTCTATTATGCGGGGACCCTTCAGGCCTTCCTCTATTATCCGTTATTCATATTATGGGCTTCTCCGCACTCTGCCAGATCGCTGGGGTTGATCATGCTGGCCTTTCAGGCATATTTTCTTTATAAAATATTCAAGACGGACATTCTTGTTTCCTTTATATTTCTTATATCTTTCATGCCTTACGCTTTCATTCATATAGTCGATACCGGGCCTGTAACATTTCAGACAACAAGCGTGTTCTTTATATGTTATTTGCTGTCACAATGGATGGCATCTCTTAAAAAAAAGAAAAGATTCAGGTGGGGATATCCTTTTATCATCGGCATCATTTTGTTCCTGGGGCTCTGGTACAAATTAGCTTATACTTTCATGCTGCCGGGTCTGTCTATACTTATCTTATACTATCTTATAGGGAATAAAAAAATATTTAAGTCCTTGTCAGGGAAAAAGATCCTTGTCCGCAGCCTTTTTGTGATGGCCGCTTCAGCGATGATCCCCGCTTTTTTGTTGTTAAATTCCACCGATCCGTACGGCGGTAAATATTACAAATGGCTCACAAGCGCAAGCACCCTCGGAATATTCAATTTCAGTAAACTGATCACCTTGTGCAACTTTTTTACGAATCCGCTGAGAGCTGCTCACACTATATTTCTATTCAAGCCTGACCAGATCACGGCACAGGGTGTTTTGCTTATCTTGACAATTATTGCCTTCATTGTTTTGGGGGCCATGCAGCTGCGCTCAAAGAAGATCAAGATCGATTTTGCTGTATTGAATTTACTTTGTTTTATTGCGACGCTATTATTGATGTCTAAAAGTGAAAGGGTCGACTCTATGCACCATGTTGTCTTGAGCCTGCCCTTCCTTGTGCTCGCGCTTTTCTATATATATTCAAGAATGAAGAGCCGCCTGCTGACTATTATTTTGGCCGCCTTGTTTTTACTGGTCAACCTGAACTTATATGTTAACCTGACCCGATTGCAGCCTTGGCCTGCCAACCATCCCGCCAAGGCCAAATTAAATGAATTATTAAACAAAAAATATTCGAATAAATACGTGTTCGTGGTCATTGATTGGGGCATGTACTATATGAAAGCGCTGTATGGGCCAAGGCAGCAGTGCGTTCTTTATATGGAACCCTTGAACAGCGGAGATCAAATAGTAAAACTGAAGGAGATCCTGTATAAGACGAAACGAAAGGCGCTTTTTATCAGTCTGGTCAATTCAGAGTCCAACCTCGCACTGATAAGAACATCATTCCCGTCCCTTGCCGAATTAAGGACGGATTTTGATACGGGTAAATGGAAAGTTCTGTATGAAAAGTAATTTAATAGAGGCAAGAAATGATTAAAATCGATGTAGAACCTCTCGAGTCACTATCCGGGCAGCCTGTCAGCGTACGTGCGACGGGGTTGCGGCCCGGCTCCACAGCGACCATCAGGATCGAGCGAACAGACAAAGCGGGTGTCAAGTGGGCATCGCGGGCAAAATTCGCTGCGGGAGGGGACGGCACGGTTGACCCGGCAGTCCAGCCATCGTTAGCAGGCGATTATCGAGGCGTGGACCAGGCGGGACTGTTCTGGTCAATGAAACCAATATCAAAGGGAAAGCCGTCGGGCGCGTTCGGCAAAAGCCTGGCGCCGGATAACCTGAAAGCCAGCCTGGAAGTTGACGGCAAGCTGGTTGCTTCCCGGGACTTCATCCGCCTTCATCTTGCTCGCGGTATACAAAGAATTGAGATCAGGGAAAAGGGAGTTCTTGGAACATTGTTCCTGCCGGCAGGAAGTAATAAACGTCCGGCTATAATTATTTTTGGCGGTTCCGAGGGCGGGGTATTCGAGCCGGCGGCGGCGCAATTTGCCGCACATGGCTATGTTACTTTGGCGCTTAGTTACTTCGGGATGGAAGGACTTCCTGATGACCTGGAAGAGATACCTATCGAAACTGTCGAACGCGGCTTGCGGTGGCTCAAAGCTCACACACGGGTGAAAGCAGATTCTATCGGCGCATGGGGAGCATCGAAGGGCGCGGAGCTTGCTCTTCTTTCCGCATCGCTTCTGCCGGATATAAAAGTTGTTGTAGCAAAATCTGCGAGCGCTTATGCATTTGAGAGCATCGGCAAGCAAATGGGCAGGGTGCACAAGTCGTCCTGGACCTGGAGGGGAAAAAGCATCCCGTTCGTTCCGCTTGAATTTAATATGCGGCTGCTCGCGAGTTATATGTGGGCCAGAATGACTAAGAAACCGTGGCCGACAAGGCCGATGTACACTAATGCGATCAAGTGTGCAAAGGACATCGAAGCTGCAACGATCAAGGTTGAGAATATCAACGGGCCGGTGCTTGTGACGGGCGGCGGCAGGGATGGTGTTTGGCCGTCAAATGAGATGGCTAAAAGAATTGTTGACAGACTGAAGGCAAAAGGCCATCCATATGGCGATGTCGCACTGGTCTATGCGGATGCGGGGCATCAGATCGCGAGCCCTTATTCTCCTACTACTGTCAACTACCTGACCGCTCCGGACGGATTTGTAGAATTACTCGGCGGCACTCCATCGGCAAATGCCCGGGCTTCATCGGATTCTTCGCCGAAGATAAATGAATTCCTGGCGAAGGCACTAGGCCATCAGGATCTGTGAAAACGTATTTCATCAAAACCTACGGCTGGCCGTTGGTGCAAGTGGCGAGGGATGATATTGGGGGTATTGAAGAGATTGAGTGCTGAATAAAGGGAACCGAACGCAAGTGGATTTTAGAAAGAAAATCGCTATCTTTGTTTTGAAAGAGAGTTAATATCGAAGTATAATCAGGAAGGTTGAAACACTAACAAAAACAATGGCCAGATCAGCATCAAAGTGTAAACTTAAATAACGCCGAAGTGTCCAAAAAGGTCTGAAGACATACAGTTTTTAAAATATTAAGTAGACGAATTTTGAATGATTAACAGGGAATAATTTTAATTAGACTGTCAAAAGAAGATAGCATATATGCATATATTTTATAAAATTAAAAAGGCCCTGAAATTGATTATCCCTAAGACTGTTTGGAGCTCGCTGAAGAGGATACATGAATTTATTAAACAACTCAGTACTAGGGGAATTTTTGAAAAAATCTATGAAAAAAATGCGTGGGGAGGGCGCTTGGGAGAGATCTATTCAGGAAACGGCTCACACGACTACTATATAATTCAACCTTACATCGAGATGGTAATTAAGTATCTGAAGTCCTATGGACAAAATAAACCAACAATTGTTGACCTTGGCTGTGGTGATTTTAACGTAGGAAAAAGATTTGTTAACTACTGCAGTGAGTATATTTGTGTGGATGTCGTCCCGGAAGTCATTCGGAAATTAAAATCAATTGGTTATCCCCCTCATGTAAGATTTTTATGCTTTGATATAATAAACAAAGAACTTCCAAACGGTGACATTTGTTTCCTTCGGCAGGTATTGCAGCATTTGTCTAACAAACAGATTCTTAAAATCTTGCCTAAATTAAAAAAATATAAAGTAATTTTTATTACCGAACATTACCCTACAGACAGTTCAAAAGCTGTACCTAATATGGATATAGCGCAAGGTTCTGTTAGATTATTAATAAATTCGGGCGTATTCTTAGATTGTCCGCCTTTTAATGTACCCTCAAAAGCTTTGCAGCTCATGCTTGAAGTCCTCGACATGAAAGGCGGAGGGGTTATTCGGACTTATAAGGTAGAATTTTAGGGATTAGAATTGTTTCTGTTTGATCCGTAGCAACTTCTGATATTAATAAAGGATGAATTAAAATGTCTGATAAGAGAGATAAAACCCAGAATGAGGCAAAGAAACCCAGTCTTTACATACGCACGTTCGGCTGCCACCCGCCTGCGCTAAAGCTTCCGCCTCCGCTCTATAAGCTATGGCGGACAGGTCGGCGGGCAGGGATGAATGTTTGAAATACTATATTAAAACCTACGGATGCCAAATGAATGTTAATGACTCCGAGGTCATCGCGGGGCTTCTTGACGGAGCCGGGTACTCCGAATCACCTTCTCCCGATACTGCCGACATCATACTGATAAACACCTGCTGCATTAGACAGAAAGCCGAAGATAAAGCTTTCGGATACGCTTTGAGTCTCCTCTCGCATAAAATGAGAAATCCAAAGCGTATCCTGGGGTTCGTCGGCTGTATGGCGGAAAAAGATAAACACGATATATTCAGGAAGCTCCCATTCTTCGACCTTGTTGTCGGCCCCGGGCAGGAAGCAAGGATAGTCCAGCTCATCGAGGAGACAAGTACCGGAGGAGAAAAAATAATATCGACCGGCGACTTTTGCGGCGAGTATCCCGAGAGACAGGCGAAAAGAAAACCGGCGACGCAGGCATTCGTCACGATAATGATCGGCTGCGATAATTTCTGCTCATACTGCATAGTGCCGTATGTGAGGGGGAGGGAGGTTAGCAGGCCGAAGGAAGAAATATTAGATGAAGTAAGAAGTCTGGATAAAAATATCTTTAAGGAAGTGGTTTTGCTGGGGCAGAACGTGAATTCGTATAAATATGGATTAGCCAATTTGTTAAAAGCCATCAATAACTTGGAACCTGCGACTAAAAGTCGCGGTTCCAATGGTTGCGAGGAACCGAGAATTTTATTCTCAGGTTCCGAGTCCAGCCTTGAACGTATCCGTTTCATTACATCTCATCCCAGAGACATGAGCGATGACATCATCAATGTGGTGGCTGATCTGCCGAAGGTTTGCGAATATTTTCACCTGCCGCTTCAATCAGGCGACGACAAGATATTAAAGGCGATGAACAGGGGATACACATCCGATCATTATAGAAAACTGGTAAATAAGATAAGGAATAAAATACCGGAGGCGGCGATAACATCGGATGCGATAGCCGGATTTCCCGGGGAGACAGACGAGCAGTTCAAAAATACGCTCAAGCTTATCAGGGAGCTTGAGCTCGATCTTGTCAATACGCTGGCTTTTTCGGTAAGGCCCGGAACTGCGGCGGCTAAAATGGACGGCCAGGTCCCGGAAAAAGTCAAAAAGGAAAGATTACAGGAACTGATGAAGGTCGTTGAGGAGACCGCGGGCAGGAAAAACCAAAAATTGAAGGATACTATCCAGGAAGTCCTTGTGGAGCAAAGCCTTGATGACAGATGGTTCTCAAGGACAAGAGGGAATAAGGTGGTCAGGTTTGCAAGCAAAGATGACCTTATCGGCAAACTTATCAATGTAAGAATAACAAAACCCGGTCCTTTTGTTCTTGAGGGCGAGCCGGTAAACTGATATAATCAGCTTGTTTCCAAATATCAGCAAGCCCGCCGGTGGACGGGCAGGGAGGCAGAAATGACACCTAAAAATGAAGAAATGAAAATATTCGCGGGGACTTCTCACCCGGAGCTCGCGAACACGATAGTAAAATACCTGGGAGTTGACCTTTCAAAGATAAATATCTCAAGGTTTTCCGGCGGAGAGATATATGCCAGGATACTCGAGAACATAAGGGGCATGAGCGCTTATGTCATCCAGACATGTACCCAGAACGTCAACGAAGACCTGATGGAGCTATTCATCATCATCGACGCGTTGAAGAGGGCCTCTGCGAAGAGCATCACGGCTGTCATCCCGCACTTCGGCTACGCAAGGCAGGACAAGAAATCGGCTTCAAGGGAGCCGATATCGGCGCGTCTTGTTGCGGATCTTCTCACGACCGCGGGAATTAACAGGATAATCACCATGGACCTGCACTCGGACCAGATACAGGGATATTTCAATGTGCCCGTTGACCATCTGACGGCAATGCCGCTCTTGGCCAATTACCTTAAGGACAAGAAGATAAAGAGCCCGATAGTTGTTGCGCCGGACACAGGCAGGGCGAAGACAGCGAAAAAGATGAGCGATCGTCTTAATGCCCCGCTCGCGATACTGCACAAGACGCGTCCCGAGCACCAGAAGGCCGAGATAATGCACATAGTCGGCGACGTAAAAGGCAAGAGCCCGATACTTGTGGATGACATGGTTGACACGGCGGGGACAGCGACGGGCGGAGTCGAAATTCTGCGCAAGCAGGGATGTATTGACGAGATCTATTTCGCCGCGACCCACGGGATATTTTCCGGAGGCGCGATAGAAAAGATGAACGGCGCAAAGTTCGCGGAAGTAGTGGTGACAGATACCCTCCCAATGGCGGGAAAGAACATTAAGGGGCTGAAAATAGTTTCCGCGGCTCCGCTTTTTGCGGAAGCCATAAAGAGAAGCTACGAGAACCTCTCGATAAGCTCACTTTTCGATTAGAGACGGGAGACGCGAGATGGAAGATGCGAAAATCAAGATAGGGATAATCGGACTCGGGACTGTGGGAGCTTCGGTAGTGAAGGTCCTCAGGTCGAATAGCGCCCTCATAGAGAAAAAGTCGGGCGTCAAGCTCGAGATAAAGAAAGCCGCCGATATCCGGAACAAAAAGAGCGTCGCGGGAAAAGCATATACAAAGAACGCGCTCAATGTAATATCCGACCCCGAAATATCGATAGTTGTCGAAACGATGGGCGGCGTAAATCCCGCAAAGAGATATGTCCTTTCTGCCATCAGGAACGGTAAACACGTCGTCACTTCCAACAAAGAGCTTATCGCCAAGCACGGCAAAGAGATAATCGAAGCCGCGCGGAAAGCCGGCGTCCAGGTGCTTTTCGAGGGATCCGTCTGCGGCGGGATACCCATCATAAAGTCCATCAGGGAAAGCCTGGCCGCCAATAACATCCGCGAAATATCCGGGATAGTGAACGGGACGACCAACTATATCCTTACAAAGATGACAAAAGAGGGGATGAGCTTTAATGCGGCGCTGAAGGAAGCGCAGGCAAAGGGATTCGCTGAGGCAAACCCGAAAATGGACATAGACGGCAGCGATGCCGCTTACAAGGCCGCGATACTCGCGCATGTCTCAAGCGGCTGTTTTATTGATCCTTCCAAGATATACCGTGAAGGGATCTCGAATATAACCGCGGAGGACATTGAATATGCAAAAGAGATCGGCTATGTCATAAAGCTCCTTGCCATCGTCAAAATATCCGGAGGGGAACTCGAGGTAAGGGTGCATCCGACCCTTATAGAGCAGAACCATCCGCTTGCCCAGGTCAATGACAACTTCAACGCTGTTTTCGTTAAGGCCGACGCCATGGGTGACGCCATGTTCTACGGAGAGGGGGCAGGCGGGCTGCCGACAGCTTCATCCGTCCTGTCCGATGTCATCGACATAGCGCGGTGCACTTCCTGCTGCTCCGACTGCTGTTCTTATTATCCTCCGGCGAAGAAACTCAAGATAAAGGACATCGGAGAGATAAGGAGCAGATATTACATAAGGCTCGAAGCCCCGGACAGGCCGGGAGTGCTTGCGGGAATTTCCGGTGCTTTCGCGAAAAAGTCGGTTGGCATTCAGGAAGTGGTGCAGAGGGGATCAAAAGGAGCTACCGCGCAGATAGTCATAATACTCCACGAGAACAGGGAGAAAGACATTCAGGACGCGCTGAAGATAATATCAAAGCTTCCCGTCGTGAAAAAGATCCGCAGCGTTATAAGAGTGGGGATCGAGTAATTACTTCTGGCCGCCCTGTTTTTCTCTTCGTTTCCTGAGCGCCCTCTCGGCCAAGGCATAAACCTCGCCCATCAAAAAAGGCTTTCTCAGATATTCCATGGCGCCCAGCGTTATGGCGTTCGCGAAAGATTCTTCCGACGCGTAAGCCGTTACGATTATGACCTCAACGCTGGGGTCGAGCTCTTTAATCCTTTTTAAGACCTCTATGCCGTCCATCTCCGGCATCTTAAGGTCAACGAAAGCAAAATCATATTTTGCGGTTTTCATTGATTCCAGGGCTTCTTTTCCGTTAGAAAAACCGGAGACCTCGTAATCCTTTATCCTCAATATTTCCTTGAACGATTCAAGCACTCCGTTATGATCGTCTACAACAAGAACTTTAGCTTTTTCCGCCATAATATTCCCTCCAGTTGTGATGATTTTATCAAACAATGTTTGATATTGCAATCATCATTGTGTATAATTTCAAGTCACGATTTGAACATGAACATATATTTTGAACTATTGCAGGCCGTCGTGGCGCTTTTCATAATTATCGATCCCCTGGGGAATCTCCCGATATTCATAGGGTTGACAGAAGGCTTGACGCAAAAAGAAAGGAAAGACACTTTTGTCGAGGCGCTTTATGTGGGATTCCTGCTTTTATTGCTTTTCACTCTCGCTGGCACGGGAATATTGAGCCTGTTCAGGATAAGCCTTGATGATTTCAAGATAGCCGGTGGATTGCTCCTGCTGGCCATTTCCATATCAATGCTCGTGAGAGGGCGTTTTGTGGAAGTGACGGATAAAAAGGATATCGGCGCTGTACCTCTGGGAATACCTTTAATGGTCGGGCCGGGAGCCATAACAACCGCGATGGTGCTTATCGGTATGTACGGCGTAAAGTTGACGCTGGCCGCGGTGATCATCAATTTTATTATAAGCGGTATAATATTCTACTGGTCTGATGTAATATATGAAAAGCTCGGCCATACCGGTTCAATGATAATCGCAAAGGTAATGGCCATAATAATCGCGGCCATAGCCGTGAAGTTCATAAGAGAAGGCATCGCAAGTTTATTCCGTTTCTATGCTTAAGAGCATGGCTGGGTAGTCCCGACGCGAGTCGGGTTGGTAGCGGGACTCAGTTGGTGAATCTGTGAGTGAAAGTTTGAAAGTTGATCGTTTTGGCTGGGTAGCTCAGTTGGTTAGAGCATTCGGCTCATACCCGAAGTGTCGGCAGTTCGAATCTGCCCCCAGCCATAAACCTAAGCTTGCGCATGGTTTATGGCCAGCCAGTTTTAAAAGGAGAGAAAAAGTCAGTTGAACCTGCTAGTTCCCGATAAGATATTTTTGACGAAAGGCGTGGGACGCCACAAGGAAAAACTTTCGAGCTTTGAGATGGCGCTCAGGGACGCCGGCATACAGGCGGTCAATTTCGTCCAGGTTTCCAGCATCTTCCCCCCGAACTGCAGATTAATAACGAAAGAAGCCGGCCTTAAGATGATCCATCCCGGACAGATCACTTTCATGGTCATGTCCAGGAACGATACGAACGAGCTGCACAGATTGATATCCGCGTCCATCGGCATGGCGCTTCCCGCGGATCCCAGCTCGTACGGGTATTTGAGCGAACATCACGGCCTGGGCATGACGGATGAGGAATGCGGCGACTACGCGGAAGACCTGGCGGCGCAAATGCTTGCAACCACGCTGGGCATCCCTTTTGACGAGGCCTCCTCCTGGGACGAAAGGCAGGAAGCGTGGAAGCTTTCCGACAAGATAGTAAAGACAACGAATATAACCCAGAGCGCGATAGGGCAGAGGGGCGTGTGGACAACAGTCATCTCCGCGGCAGTGCTCCTGATCAACACGGAAGGCAACGGCGCAGTGAAGGAGACTGAAAAAGCCGCAGCGATCAAGGAGCCCGAAAAGATCGAGATAATGAAAGAATCCGAGAAGGGCAAATGATAAAGGGGAAAACAAATGTATTCTAATATGACAAATGACGACAAGATCCTGGCGGGTTTCGCTTACGCGGTGGGATTTCCGTCCCTCTACATAATATTGTCGGATAAGAGGAAGGACCCGTTCGTGGGGTACCACGGCGCTCAGGCGATGTTCCTGTGGATAGGGATACTCGTCATCTGGATCGGGATCAGGGTGTTCCTTAATTTCCTTGATTCGGTCGGGATATATTTCGCGCTCCTGGATTCGCTTTCTTCAATAGCGATATTCTTTTTGTGGATCTACGCGCTATATTGCGGGTTTAGGGCGTACAACGGGGATTATTTCGATATTCCTTATGTCACGGAAGTGACGAAGAAAAATTTCTGATACCGCCAGGATCTTTCCATGATCGAAGATAAAGTCCTTAACACCATTCGAGACCGCAACATGCTCTCATCCGGCGATAAAGTCGTTGTGGCTTTTTCGGGCGGGATTGATTCCACCGCGCTTATATACATATTGAATTCATTAAGCAGGAAGCTGAAGATAAAGCTTTTCGCGGCGCATCTAAATCATCAGATCAGGGGAAAGGATGCGGACGGCGATGCGTTATTCGTTAAAAGAACATCGGATAAGCTTGGCATCCCCTGTTTTGTGGAAAAATTCGATGTTCCCGGATTCGCAAGGCAGGAAAAATTGAACCTTGAAGATGCCGCGAGGCGGATCAGGTATGAATTCCTTGAAAGGATCGCGGCAAAAACAGGCTCAAATAGGATAGCCCTTGCACACACTGCGGACGATAACATAGAAACATTCCTTATGAGATTGATCCGCGGCACGGGAATGAAGGGGCTTGAGGGCATCCCTCCTGTAAGGGATAAGATCATCAGGCCGATGATCGAACTATATAGGAGTGAGATCGAGCAATATTTAAGTTCAAAAAAGATCACGGCAAGGATCGACAAGTCGAATTACGAAACAAAATACCTCAGGAACAGGGTCAGGCGCAACCTTATCCCGGCGCTTGAAAGCTACAACCCCAATATCAGGGGATCACTTATCCGCGCCATTTCAGCCGCGAATACCATACAGGATTTTGTAGAGTCGAAAGCAAAAGATGCGTTCAAGAATGTCGTTTCACTTAAAACGAACGATGAAATTCGGATCGACATAAAGGAGTTCCTAAAGACCGATCCCATGCTGAAAGGCGAAGTCCTTCGGCTCGCGATAGAACATGTCAAAAAGGACCTGACGGACATCTCATTCGTCCATATCGATGACATAATCGATCAGCTGGGAAAGAAGAGGGCCGAGATCGATCTCCCGGGGATATATGCAATAGTGAACAAGGGAATGTTGTCTATATCAAGGCAAAGACCTCAGAAGAGCAAACCCGCACAGTTCATGCGGAAGCTGGAGATACCGGGAGAGATAAGGGATGAGAGCGGAGGACTTATTATCGAGGCTGACATTATGGATTCAGTCCCGCTGTCGGAGCTGCACGCTAAAAATCCTTACCAGGCATTTCTTGATTATGATAAGATTGCAAAGCCTTTGATAGTGAGGAACAGGAGAGAAGGGGATGCATTCTCGCCCCTGGGCCTCAAGGGAAGCAAGAAGCTCCAGGATATATTCGTTGACGAGAAGATAGACATCGACGAGAGGGACAAAATTCCCGTGGTCGAGGACGGCAGCAAGATCGTTTGGGTAGTGGGATACAGGATGGCCGAAGAAGCAAAGGTCACGCCAAAAACGAAAAAGGTGGTAAAGCTAAGTGCCAAAAGCATCAACCGAAGATAATTTGATATCGGTGCTGGACATTGATAAAAGATCACTCAAGCTTGAGATGGAGAGAATGGATGTCCACAAGTCCGGCATATTGATAATGCTGCCGAAAGCGCAGTTCAGGACGATAAAGATAAAAAATATTTCCGTTACAAAAGCGAACATCATAAAACAGGACATGCTTTCTTTCGGCGGCGAGGCCGCTACGGCAAAAGGCGCGATAAACCATTCCATAAAATTCACGGATATTCTCATATTCGGGACCATCCAGCAGATAAGGAGCCTGATATCAAAACTTAAGCGGCAGTATTTCGGATTAAAGGAGCTTGCCGCCCGCATCGAGGAAGCTCTCGCAAATCATGACGGCGTGCCGGCCCCGATAAAGATAGGCGGCAAGTCATTCGATTTCGGAAAGCGGACATATATAATGGGTATATTGAACGTCACCCCGGACTCATTCTCTGACGGCGGAAAATATATTAATTTTAGCGACGCGGTCGCCCACGGCAAAAAAATGATCGAAGACGGCGCTGACATCATCGACATAGGCGGGGAGTCGACAAGACCGGGAGCGCTGAAGGTGACCGCTGATGAAGAGATAAAAAGGGTCATTCCTGTAATAAAAGAACTTTCAAAGATAAAAGGAGCGGTAATATCCATAGACACGATGAAATCAAAGGTCGCGGAAGCCGCAATTAAAGCCGGCGCGTTGATGCTCAACGATGTTTCATCTCTCAGGTGCGACAAGAAAATGGCGAAGGTCGCGGGGCGCCGTAATGTGCCCGTTGTGCTGATGCACATGCTCGGGAACCCCAGGACAATGCAGGAAAACCCGCGTTATGAAGACCTCATTTCCGACATAATTTCCTGCTTGCAAAACAGCATAACTCTTGCTATAAAGGGGGGCGTTCAAAAAAGCAGGATAATTATAGACCCTGGATTCGGTTTCGGAAAAACAGTGGAGCATAACCTGGAGATCCTGCGCAGGCTTGGTGAGCTTAAAGTACTCGGGTGCCCGGTGATGATAGGCACTTCCAGGAAATCGACGATAGGGAGTATCCTGGACCTTCCGCCGGATAAGAGGTTAATGGGGACATCAGCGACGGTAACGTCGGCGATAGCGAGCGGAGCTGATATTGTCAGGGTTCATGATGTAGCGGAGATCTCGAAAGTCGTTAAAATGTCCGACGCGATATACAGGGGTTGATCATGGCAAAGAAGAGCTTGTTAAAGAGATTAGCGGAAAAAGTATTTAGTGGAGGTAAAAAGACCATGAAGAAGAAAAAAAAGGCAAAAAGATCCAAAGCAAGAAAAGCAATAAGAAAACCCGCAAGGAAGATCGTCAAAAAAGCCGCAAAGAAGACATTAAAAAAGAAAACGGTTAAAAAAGCGGTTGAAAAGCCGGCAAATCAGATGCCTGTAAAAGAAGCAAAAGTCATTTTAAAGCCTCTTTCAAAGAAAGAAAAAAAGGCCTTAAAATTGAAGAAAGGGCCGCGCATAGCTTACCTCGGCCTTGGCTCGAACGTGGGCGACAGGGAAGAATACATTGAACAGGCGATATTCCTTCTTTCAAAGACGCCGGGCATAAAGATGAGGAAGAAATCGGCGAATTACGAGACGGAGCCGGAAGGGAAATCTGACCAGCCCCAATTCCTTAACGCGGCAGTAGAGGTCCAGACAATGCTGGATCCGTATAAGCTCCTTTCTGTCCTGCACGAGACAGAGAACGCACTCGGGAGGGAGCGGGACGTGGAGTGGGGGCCGAGGACCATAGACCTGGATATACTCCTTTACGACGACCAGATAGTCAGCGACGACAAGCTCCAGATACCGCATCCTCTGCTCCACGAAAGGCTGTTCGTGCTTAAGCCGCTTTCGGAGGTCGCGCCGAACGCGATCCATCCGGCGCTTGAAAAGACCATCATTGACATTTATGAGGAAAGAAAGAACGAGATTGGCGACAAATACGATGACGATCTGCCCGGGTTCAAGGACATAAAGAAGGGCGCGCCAGACGATTACGAGCGCTGGTGATCGCGACCAAAAATTACAAGGAGACAATTCTCCTTGGCGAACGCATAGGGAAACACCTCAAACCTGACGATATTGTCGCATTATCCGGATGTCTTGGCGCAGGAAAGACCACTTTGATACAGGGCATTGCGAAAGGCCTGGGCGTCCAAAACTGGGTAACGAGCCCGACTTTCACGTTGATCAACGAATTTGAGGGAAAGCCGAATTTATATCACATAGACCTTTACAGGATAGATAATATCGACGATGCCGAAGACCTGGCAATAGAGGAGTATTTCACAAAAGGCGGCGTCACGGTGATAGAGTGGGCGGAAAAGATAAGATCCATACTACCGGCGAAAACGATCAAGATCAACATAAAAACAGTTTCGGAGAACGAAAGAAAGTTTGATATTGAAGGCATGGAGATGCGAGACGCGAGATGAGAGACGAAGAATTAGAGATGAGAGATGTGAAAATACTGGGGATTACTTCTGCTGTCGGTGTTGTAGGCGCTGGGATAGCAAGCGACGGCGGGGTCCTGGCGGAATGCACAGTTTCCTCAAAGATAATGCGGTCCGAAAAGCTCATCACGCTTGTTGATGATGTCCTAAAAAGAACAAAGTTAACGATCAACGATATAGATGCAGTCGCGGTCACGACAGGACCGGGCTCCTATTCGGGGCTGCGGGGGGGGCTCGCCACCGCAAAGGGCCTTGTGGAAGCCCTGGATATCCCGATAATATCGGTTTCAACCCTTCACGCGATAGCGTTCAACTTCGTTGATATCGACGGAACTGTGGCCATCGCGGTTAACGCGTGCAGGGACGACTATAATTTTTCTCTCTGGGGATCGAGCAAGGGAAAGCTTAAGAGATTAACGGGAGACATTACGGTCAAGTTGGATAAAATCGTGGAAAAATTATCGGCGGTCAAAGGCAAGATGACCTTGGCGGCAGATGAAACCTTGAGAAAAATTATAAAAAACGATAACATACTGGTCGCAGAGCCCGGGAACATTGTTCCGTGGGCAGTGAATGTGGCGCGTATAGGGCTTGAAAAACTGAAGAATAAGGAAGTTGGAGATCACATAACAATGGCACCCAACTATTCCCACAAGCCGAACATAAGGGAGTACAGGAAATGATACTGGATGAAATAGTTAAGGCGAAGTTAATAGAGGTAGAGGCCCTAAAAACGAGATTGAAGCTTGAGTTCAAGAAGAAAGACCTGCCGAAAATGCGTGACTTCAAGAAAGCGATAAGCAAACGGGGGATAAATCTCATAGCCGAAACAAAGGCTGCATCGCCCTCCGCGGGGGTCATGTTCGACAAGTACGTGCCGGAGAACATCGCAAAGGAATACGAGAAGGCCGGCGCGGCCGCTGTATCGGTCTTGACCGATGTGGCGTATTTTAACGGCTCCCTGGACGACCTTGAGAGAGTGAGGAACTCAATAAATCTCCCTGTCTTAAGGAAGGACTTTATAATCGACGAGATCCAGATATTTGAGTCGCGGCTTGCGGGGGCAGATGCAATTCTTCTTATAGCCAGGATACTCGGCAAGGATGAGCTCGAGAGGTTCATAAAGTTCGCGAAAAAGCTCGGGATGGATGCTCTGGTGGAAGTCCATTCTGCAAAAGAAGCAAGGTCAGCCGTTAACTCGGGTGCTGAGATCATAGGGATAAACAACAGGGACCTTGATACGCTGAAAGTCGATGTGGACAATACGATAAAGATCATCAATGAAGTGCCGGAATTGAAGAAAAAGGTCCTGGTGTCCGAGAGCGGGATATGCGAAAGAAGCCAGATGGACCTCCTTAAAAATGCCGGCGTGAAGGCCGTCCTTATAGGCGAAGCGATACTTAAAAGCCCTGATATCGGAAAAAAGATAAAAGAATTAGTTGGTTGAAAGGACCGGGAACCTGAGACTGAAAGTCTCGGTTCCAATTGAGAGACAGGAACCGCGAATTTTATTCGCGGGAGTTTATTTATCGGTTGAAATCCATAATCTCTTTGTTATAATCGAGCCATGAAAAAAGAAAAGACCAACGTCCAGTTCATAGTCAACAACGGCATCATCTACAACAAGAAAGACATGCTCATGCTTATCCGCGACCTCGGAAAAGTATCTTATTTTGAGATAGTATCTGGGAAGGTCGTCAATAAGGGCAAGGGCTACGTCATGAGAGTATGCTCCAATTCGGAGGAACCGACATTATTCCTGGCAGGGCGCATCTACATCAATGTGGGAAGCTTCAATTACATGAAGCTGAAGAAGATAAAAGATTCCGATAATACTTTGTTCGAGCTTGTTAGCGATCAAAGAACGGTAAAGCTAGTTCCGGACACAACTGAGAAACCGATGCTGTCGCCGGAAGAGATGGTCGACAGCTTCATCGAACTTGAGGGAATGTTCCCGCCCGACTTCGACGCCCCCGTCAATTAACGAAGGCTGCGGTACTTGGTCAAAGCTAGTTTTACCCCGTCGGAAACCGCTTGAGAGGTGATAGTGGCCCCTGTTATGGAATCGACGTCTTTCTTCGCTTTAAGCGGGCTTTTAAATGTCTTTCCCGTGAACTGCCTTAGGAAGCTCGACTCAGATGCCTTCATTCCAAGCCCGGGAGTTTCATTCATTGATATTATCTTAATGCCGGCGACCCTGCCCTTAAGGTCTATTCCGACGACCATGTCGATGGTCCCGCCGTATCCCTTGGGATAGACCCTGAACGCATAGCCGAGCTTCCTGCGTTTCTTATCCAACCCGATGAAATAATCTTTTTTTCTCTCTATTGAACAGGCGCCGGGAATGCATTCATTTGAAAGGGCAAGGTTAAGCTCCGCGGTTTTCTGCTGCTGGATCCTTCCTTCGGTCGCGACATAAGTGACGGAGAGGATACCTGCGGCCAGCGCGCATGCGACCGCAAGAAAGATCGATAATTTAATTATGTCTTTTATCATTTTTTCTGTTCTTAACTCCGTGACCGTATACGCGGTCTGTCACATAGCGATCGATCAAAGGTGTGAAGCCGTTCATGATAAGTATAGCATAGCACACACCCTCGGGATAACCGCCGAGGAACCTTATGACGACAGTTATCGCGCCGCATCCAATGCCGAATATCCATCTTCCGGCCCTTCCCATCGGCTTTGTCACGGGGTCCGTAGCCATGAAGAAAGCGCCGAGCACCAGGCCTCCCGCCATTACATGGAATATCGGGTCAGCTCCGAACAATGCGGAAATGGCGGCGACGGTCAGGATAAATGATACAGGTATCCTCCAATCGATGATCCCTTTTATCAGGAGGAATGCCGCTCCTATCAGAAGGGCGATCACCGAAGTTTCGCCTAAACTTCCGCCGCGGCTGCCTATGAAAAGCTGCCAGTAAGTATTTATATGGCCGGGCATGTTCATTATCGACATTTCCAGCGCCTTGCTTTTTACCAATGCAAGTTGGGTTGCCCCCGTGGCCATGTCGAATGGTTTCGGCCATGTCGTCATTATCACGGGCCAGGAAGCGAGCATGAAAGCCCTCGCGGCCAATGCGGGATTAAAAATGTTGAACCCGAGCCCGCCGAAAGCATGCTTCACTATCGATATCGCGAATATGGACCCCATCATGACCATCCACCAGGGAGTAGCGGAAGTGATGACCATCGCAAGAAGCATGCCGGTTATCACGGCGCTAAAGACATCGGCGGGAACGGCCTTTTTCCCTCTCATGAAAAGCATCAGGTATTCCGTTATAACGGCGGCAATTATCGAGCTCACCATCAATACGATCGAATTCATCCCGAACAGGCATGTCCCGGCTATCGCGGCGGGAAGGAGCGCGATGATCGTGTAGAACATTATCCTTGTGCTGTCGTCTTTTGTCCTGATATGCGGCGCGTGAGTTATAGAGAATCGGCTCATTTCTTGTTCCTTTTTGCCTTGGCCAGTTTTATCCAGTGGACAAGCTCTCTTCTTGTCGGGCAAACGTATGAGCATATCCCGCATTCAATGCAATCCATTGCTCCGTTGTCGATGGCTTTTTCGAACATGTCGTTCTGGGAATAATCGGCCAGGAAATTTGGCATAAGCTGAACCGGGCAGGTATCCACGCACCTGCAGCACCTTATACAGGATTGCTCCTCAAATAATTTGACGTCCTTTTCGTCAAGGACAAGGACGCAGGTCGTGCATTTTGCGACAGGTGTCTCAAGCGTGTGCTGTGTTATCCCCATCATCGGCCCGCCGAGGATCACTTTTTTCGGGTTTCCCGAGAATCCGCCGCAATCTTCAATAAGATCGATGATCTTTGTCCCGACTTTCACCCTTAGATTCGAGGGGTTCTTCACGGCCCCGGTGACGGTTATCACCCTTTCCGTAAGGGGCATTCCGGTTTTTTGCGACCTGTTTATCGCATGGGCGGTCCCGACATTTGAAACGATGCAGCCTATGTCCATGGGAAAGCCGCCGGACGGCACTTCCCTTTTAAGCAAAGCGTAGACCAATTCTTTTTCCCCGCCCTGGGGGTATTTTGTCTCGACAAGCTCAGCCTTGATATTCGTCTGGCTGACAGCTCCCTTGATCTTCCGATAAGCATCAAGTTTGTTGTCTTCTACTGCGACAATGCCTTGCTTGGCGCTGACCGTGTTCAATATTCCGACAAGCCCTTCCACTATCGAAAGAGGCTCTTCAAGCATTAGCGCATGGTCGCAGGTGATATACGGCTCGCATTCGGCGCCGTTAAGTATCACAGTATCGATGTTATGGCCCATTGTGGGGTTAAGCTTGATATGTGCGGGAAATGCTCCTCCGCCCATCCCGACAATTCCCGCTTCCCTCACGGAAATGTTCATTATCGGCCCTACCTTCTCGCTTTTTCCGTCAGATTCAATATATACGGCTTTTGATACTGTTCCATTCGGGTGAGGGGCGTTCTCTATTGCGGTGACTTTTCCCGAAACGCTTGAATGTACGGGGGCGGATATCAGCTTGTCCGAATCTCCCAGTTTCTGGCCGACCTTGACGGGATCGCCGACTTTGACGAGGGGCTGGCAGATAGCGCCGCCCTGAGAAAGATGGATGACGGCGATCTTTGGCTCTTTTGCGTCCCTGATCGGCTTTCCGGCCGTCAGTTCCTTGTGGTATTCTAGATGTATCCCGCCCTTGAAGGTTTTCATAAGTTAAGTTAAAGATTGATTCTACTTTTATTAAGAATAAATGTCTAGGGAAAAATCTCTTCAGCTTTAAATACAAAAGACAAAAGGCATTTTTCTTCTTACTTTCTTTTGCTTGACCAAAAGAAAGTAACAAAGAAAACTCAAGCGTTTCTGACGGGCTTATTGCTCCGCCTTATCATCTACGGAACCCAGAAACGCGTTTGATCTGGTCGGAAAAGCAGAATCTCCTCGTATTAAAAAGGCAAAAAATACACACTTTATTAGCGTGGGATCGACGGCAATGGATAGGGTAAAGCCCTGATCTTCAATATGTTACCTTGCGAGCAACTGTTCGAAGCCCTGAAGCGCGAAGCGCTGAGGGGCTGAGTTTTGCGAGCAGGGGTGTCCGCCTCAGGCGGACCGGCATTCTTTTCCCCCATTTTCTTTTGCTGGAGAAAGAAAATGGGCGGGATAGGAGAGGAAAATTAATACAACCGATAAATAAACCACGGAAGGGCAGCGCCCCTCGTCACGATAATCCAGGCGGAACTGCTTTTGTATTTAAGATGCGGGATGCGACGGATTATCGTATAATCTATTAAGAGGTGGGGAAATGAAAAAAATATCGATGATACTGCTTCTATGTATAACTTTTGCCGGCACGGCTTATGCGGAGATATTCAATATAACGCATATAAGCGAGAAGCCGAAGGAGATAAATACTTACCTGAAAGATAACGGCATGTATCTGTGGCGCAGCAGGAACATAGCCGCGACGTACGAAGCGGACGGACAAATATTCCTTCGAATAACTGAGGATGGGGCGGGGCAGTACGGCAACGACAAGAAATATAAGACATGGCACTCGGATTCCGTCTATCTTTACGGGAACAATACGATGACGCCAAGGAGCTCTTACCTGGAATTCAAGGACAAGGACGGGGTCACGGTGGGATTGATGAAGACGATGTTCAACACGGCAGAGGGTATCGTAAAATGCAAGCTCCTGAACGAGAAAAAGGAATTCGAGTTCAAGACTGGGCTAATAGACAAGAACGGGCTGGGCACTGCTATGATGAATTTCCCGTACGAAAGGAAGAAGAACTTTATCTTCCCCATGCTGACGGACGAGCCGGCTTTCTACAATATGACACTGGTGAACAAAGGCATCGACGTGCTGACCGTCGGCGGAAAGACCGTAGAATGCTACAAGGTACAAATGATCCCGGACCTGGGTTTTCTGGGCTTCTTTGCGCCCTTTGTCCCGAAGACATATTTCTGGTACAAGGCGGCTTATCCCCACGAGTTCGTCCGCTACGAGGGCCTTGAAAGCGGGCTTAACACACCGTACATAGTAATGAAGGCTGAAGATTAGATAAAAAGCTTATACTTTGGTTCCCGGGCAGACGATGCCTATTACCTCTTTTAATACCTTAAGTGACGCCTCGTTGTCTTGCGGCTGGATGTTCATCATCATGATCAATGTTACGCCGTTCTTCGGGTTCCTGACAACATAGCTTATGCATCCGGGAAGCCCGCCGTTATGCCCGATGAAGCCGCCGAAAGTGAAGACATTATAGCCGTATCTCGCGGACGGGAAATCAACCCTGCCTTTGCCGGAAAGCTCCGTCCAGGAACTCATCCTTTCCCTCTGAAGGCCACTTGAGAGAAGTTTTCCGTCCGTTACGGCCGTCACGAATGTCTTTAGGTCATAAATATTCGATATCATCGCTCCCGCGGCCCAGCCCCAGGAGACGTTCATTTTTGTCCAGTCTTCGATCTTGCCTTTTTCATTCAACATGTACCCGCAACTTATTTCCCCGCCGGTTTCACTGTCCCTCGGGAAGTATGTGTTTTTCAGCGCTAATTTATCGATAAATCTATTTTTTATCTGCTGTTCCAGGGGGATACCCGTCACCTTGCCGACGATCATCCCCAGGAGGACGGTATTCGTATTCGAATAATGAAAACCCTTTCCCGGCGGGAAGTAAGGCTTGTTCTTGACCGCGAAATCCACGAGCTGCCGAGGTGTGAACGGATGTATTATGTCCGCCTCCAGGATCCTGTCGAATTCCTCGCCCTCGGAATAATTGAAAAGACCGCTCGTATGGTTAAGGAGCATTTTAATGGTGATGTTTTCCGAATTTGGGACGAAAGGATAGAATTTACTGAGCTTATCGTCCAGTTTTAATTTTCCCTCGTCGACAAGCTGGAGTATGACGGTCGCGGTGAATATCTTAGTGTTGCTCCCTATCCTGAACCTGTCGGAAGCTTTAAGTTTTTTGCCGGCATTGATGTCGGCAAGGCCTTTTGCTTTAACATAGGGTTCCTTTCCGGGGACCCACACGGCCAGGATCATCCCCGGGGCCTTGTATTCTGACATGGTTCCTTCCATTAAGGCGTCGAGTTTCTGCTGTATCTCTTTACTTGAAGGGTCTTCCACGCGCGCGCAGGATGACGCAAAGAGCATGACCGCCAGGATCAGCGCTAAATTAAGGATCTTCTTCATCGCTTTTTGTCTTTCATTTTGGAAATGGCCACGGCGAGCGCAAATATCAATACCGGGACAAGCAAGTCGCCTATCCAGAGCACCGGGCCGGCATTATAAACGGCGGTGTTCCCGTGAAGCACCAGATCCCTTATATGCCCGACAGCGCAGCCGATAAGGAATACCGCATTAACAAGCGCGGCCGCTATCCAGTAAGTGCCCCGTATCCATGGCGTTAAAAGCGCTATGACGCCGAAAGAAAGGTCTGCGACGCCGACTTCATACTGGAAAGGGCTTCCCCCTTTCCATCCTATTTTGGCGGCGATCTCAGGCCCCATGAAGACATGGCCGTAGAAAGCTAAGGTCCCTGTAAGTCCCACGCTTATGAACATCACATACATAAATATGACCTCGAGGATCTTCTTGAGAGTGCGCGGCTTTTTCATCAGGAAAACGTGGACCATGGCGAGAAGGAGCGAGAAGAGCAGGATATACAGCGGATTCATGTTTGCCTCCTTTTTATAATTTCAGTTCCTTTTTTAAGACATCCCGGATGCCGGAATACTTCACCGTGATCTCAAGCGGTCCCAGGTAGCGGGGAAAGTATCTGGCTTCCTGCCAGTAAACTACAATGCCGCCTTTCGACAGGTAGAACCCCTGTTCCTTGTCGATGCTTTTAAACACTTCAAGGAGGGGAATTCCGGTTTTCTTGGCGAGTGCATCGATATCTTTCTTCAATATCCCGTTAAGGGCCGCTTCCCAGGAGACGCCGGGAACGAAGAGATCCTTCAATTTATAAAGAGATCCGTCATTTGCATTGACAGTGACAGTATACACGGCGTTGAAAGGATGGGCATAAAAAGGAATGCTTAGGCATTCCTCGAACTTGATGCTTAAAATATCCTTCCGATCGAAGGACACATCGGATTTGACGTAATATGAATAGTCCTTCTGATGCTTTTTCAGCGCGGATGCGTTCTCGTCCCGCAATTTAAATACGGCCGAATGGATGATGTTGTTGATCTTTTCCTGGACAACCTTGTCCTTAAGTCGGTTTAACACGGGGTATTTTATGTGCAGTTGAGAAGTCATGATGAAGGAATCTTTGATGCCGGCTACGCAGCCGGCCATGCTGATAATTAATGCCGTTAGGACAAGAAATAATGCTGACCTTTTCACGAAAGCATTATAACATATCAACCTCGGCTGAATTCGAGGCATTCATCCTTTTTATTTTCTCCATACACGGATCATCATAAAGCCCTGCAAAATTAAAAGCTCATCAAAGCAAACCCGATACCTATTAATACCTGTACCCAGGTCGCTACTCCGTGTAGAAGGCCCAGAGCGTTCAAGGCAAGAAGGACGCCTATGACGAACAGCGCCCTTCCGCAAAAGCCCCCTCCGTTCATCTCACGATGATCTCCCCACATCTTCCACGATTTGCAGCATTCCTCGCCCTTAAACTCCTTCTCCATCTTCTTCCCGACCATCTTTCCTATCTCGTCCCAACCCTTCTCAACTTTCTTTTTCCTTGGCATCTATATCACCCCCCTTAGGCAATTTCCAATTACCAATTTCCAATTGGGAGTTGGACATTTATTTGACATTGAGAATTGGACATTTGTCATTCCCCAGCATTATACCGCTTTTTTAACATTTAGGCCTTCTTTACCCTTTATCCCGATATCCCGAGCGGGCCTGAAGATCGCTTGAATTATTCCCTCTTTGGAGTGGCATTCCCCGCCGTTTATCAGTATAATTACCGCCGTGAGAGCAAATAAGATATTAATTATTGTCCTGTGCCTTTTGATCCTTGCCCCGGCAGCCTTCCCGTGCACCGGAGTTTTCGCGGGCAAAAGCGGTACGCGCCTTGTCGGCCGCACCATGGACTGGCCGTCCGGCAACGGCAATGTCTTTATTAACGAGCGGGGCATAAAAAAATCCGCGGACAAGCTGCAGGACAAGTCCGCTCCCGCAAAATGGACGTCGAAGTACGGCAGCGTAACTTTCAACATGGAAGGGAAATTCAACTGGTTCGTTAAACTGGCCCTAAAGCTGCTAAGGATGAAAGCCAGCGCCCCGACCTGCGGTCTGAACGAAAAAGGGCTTTGGGGCGGCGGATTCTGGATACATCCTCCGCCGGCGGTCAAATACCCGGCCAAGGACGGAAGGGTGTCCATAAATGACTATCAGCTGCTTGAATACCTGCTTGATACGTCCTCGAACGTGAATGAAGCCGTCAATAACCTGAAAAAAGTAAGGGTCTCGGGCTTTGATGAAGGCGGCTTTGAAGTGGACCTTCACTGGTTCCTTGCCGATGCTTCCGGAGATTCGGTGATAATAGAATTCCCGGACGGCAAGCTTAAGGTGCACAGAGATCCCGACCCCGCCGTCATCACCAACTCGTTTTACGAGCATAGCCGGGAATATCTAAGGCAGTTCCGGGGCTTTGGCGGCAATAAGGTGATCCCTCTCGAAAAGGGCGAGACTACAAGCGAGAACCGTTTCGTCTTTGCCTCGTGCTCCCTGAGCAGAGCTGAAACGGGGAACAAGCTTGCTGTCACCGATGTATTTAACATAATGAAGACCGTAACGCAGACCGATGTCCGCCATGCGCAGACTTCACAGTCCGTAACCCAGTGGACCGCGGTTTATGACCTGAAGAACAAAAAGGTCTGGTGGTTCAGCAGGACGGATCCTAAAGTAAAGTCCGTTGATCTGAGCAAGATCGATCTCAAAATGTCCGGAAAAACCAGGAAAATGGACATTTAAAGGCGATCGTTCCCGGGAAGAAATCCTAGAGATCAAATATCCGCTCACGGACCTCCGCTAATTTGATATAATCAATATATGTTGTTCCTCCGCAAAACCGCGATAATTATCATGATGATCCTGAGTTTGCCGGTTATTTCGGCATACTCAGAGGTTGGGAGATCCTATAAGTCATATACACTTGAACTCCGCACACAAAAAGGCGACTATTTTCCGACAGCATACTCTCCCGCGGACCTTAAAAGGCCGAAGATCGGCATTGCGTTTTCGGGCGGCGGGCCTGTGCGGGGCATGGTGCATTTAGGGGTCATACAATTCCTTGAGGAAAAAGGGATAAAAGCCGACTATGTCGCGGGAACAAGCATCGGGTCCGTGGTCGGCTCTCTTTACGCGCTTGGTTACAGCGCGCAGGAGATCGAGGACGACCTGAACAATATTGGATGGGCCAAGATGTTCATAGAAGGGCCGAACCGCGAACAGTCACTGCTGAACGATTATCAGCAGCGTGATAAATATCTTATCAATCTGGAATTTTCAAGATATTATGAGCTGGAAGCCCCTGCCGGGGTAGTGCAGGGCCATTACGTACTTTCATCACTGAACCGCATCGTATATAAAGCGGCATTAATAAGGGATTTTAATGATTTTAAAAGGCCGTTCAGGTTGAATGTCGTCGACCTTGAGAGCAGTTCTGAAGAGGTCATGTCCCGCGGATACCTGGTAGATGGCTTAAGGGCAAGCACTTCAATGCCTGTAGTATTTGATCCCTTTTGGATAGGCGACAGGATATATGTGGATGGAGGATTGGCATCCAATATGCAGTGTGATGTGGTAAAAAGGATGGGGGCGGACATTGTCATCGGCATCAATATACCGCAGCAGAAGTTCGAAAAGGACCAATTGTCATCGCTGTTCAATGTCGCAATGCAGACGATCACCTTCAATTCGGCAAAACGTGTTGAGGAGAACAAGCGGATCGCGGATGTCTTGATCGAGCCGGATATCGACCAGATAGGTTTTTTTGACTTCACAAAAATAGATAAAGCCAGGGAAGAAGGAAGGCATGCGGCAGAAGCAGCATACCCGAAGCTGAAGGCGTTGCTGGAAAAAGTGACAGCAGAGGCGGACCCTATATATTCAAAATTATTGGAATTGTATGCATCGGGAGATTACAGTTCTGTTAGCGCGGAAACGGTTGATGGGAATGTGGAGTATTTTCTCCTGAAGAATCCCGTTCTCAAGGAGCTGGACTTTAAAAAGAATGCCATATTCAGCAGCGGTAAGTTGAAGGACATCATGGGTTTGAGTAAAGAGAAAAACATCAATACCAACCGGGTGAGCGCCGGATTGAACAATGTCCTGGCACTTTACCATGATAATGGATATCTTCTTGCGGACATAAAGGAGGTCAATATTAAGGACGGAACAGTAACGGTGTTACTGGATGAAGGGGTCATATCCGAGGTCACTGTTGAAGGGATAGCATCCTATCCAAACTACTATATTTCAGAAAAATTCATCAGCTTAAAAGGGAAGGTTTTCGACCGCAATATTGTACAGGGAAGACTGGACGAGATGTATACACAGGGATATTTCAAATATTTGTATTATAAGGTCGACGATACATCAGGCGGGAAGGTCCTTACGATAGTTGCAAAAGAAAAGGAGACCAACACGCTTTCGGCGGGGGCAAGGATCGATACCGACAGAGGCCTCGGGGTGCTTTTTGGGATGAACCTTGTTTCTTTGAGCGGCAATAAGTGGACCGTGGGAAATCAAACCATACTTGCAAGCAATCCGTCGACCAATTTCAATGTCGCGTTCTTTCCCGTGCCTTTGTTCTCATATCTTTCCGTGGAGTCGAACATCTTTTGGGGAAGGATATCGTCCTATGTGGATTCGAACACGGTAAAGACGCCGTTCGATGTTGAGAATTACGGGGCGAACATAAAGGGCAACCTTCATTTAACGCCGTGGGACAATACATCACTGGGCTTAACGACAAGGTATCTGGATGCCGCGTTTTTCATGACGGACGGGGCGGAAAAAACGATAGATAACGTCGGCGGGCTCATTTTTGAAACGCAGATAGACCTGGAAGATAAGGATGTTTTCCCGTGGGGCGGCTACCAATTGTTGTATAAGGCCAATAATATGGCCGATCAGAACGAGTTCGTGCTGGATGACGAGATATCCATATATATAAATGAGAACAACAAGATCTCCCTGGGAAGTACGACCGGCGCAATGGAGAAGTATTATAATTTTGACAAGAACTTTCTTTTGGGGGGGATGTCCTCATTGGCGGGATGGAAGTACGAGAGCCTGCTCGCAATGAAGTTCACTATATATCATTACAAATATTCCATAAGGATGTTCACCGACAGGAACAGCATACTACAGAATGCTTACCTGAACTTCTTCGCGGACACCGCGATATTGAAGGATGCGATAAATATCGATAAGAACAGTTCTGATGTTGTAGGGGATTCTGTGGTGGACGGGTGGGGTGTCGGGATAGAAGGGGAGTCAGTTCTCAACCTAAAGACGATACTGAATTATGAATATTCAAAGGATAATCAAGCTAGGATCTATTTTAAGATCGGGAACGAATTCTAGCTGCTCTTTCTTTCTCTTTTTGAACATTGTATAATCAGCATCATGAAAATAGCTCTTGCCCAGATCAACCCGACCGTCGGCGACCTTGAGGGTAATGCCAAAAAGATCATCGAATACATCGGCAGGGCAAGGAAACAGGGCTCGGACCTTGTCGTCTTCCCGGAACTTGCAATAACCGGCTACCCGCCCGAAGACCTTGTCCTTAAGCCCCAGTTTGTCACGGATAACATCAATGCTCTCAAGAAGATTGTAAAGGCGTCAAAAGGCATCGGCGTCTACGTCGGATTTGTGGATAGGAAAGGCCCTTCGACAAGCTCAGGGCGACGCAATGAAATCTATAATGCCGGCGCTTTCATCAATAACGGGAAGATCATCGAGATATATTACAAGAACAATCTCCCGAATTACGGCGTGTTTGACGAAAAACGATATTTCAAGGAAGGGAAGGGGCCGGCTGTCGTAAGCTTCAGGGGCGTCAAGATCGGCCTCGGGATATGCGAGGACATCTGGGTGGAAAAGGGCCCGTACAAGGGCGAAGCAAGGGCAGGGGCAAAGATAATACTTAATATCAACGCTTCCCCGTACCATGTGGGCAAGATGGGTGAAAGGGAAAAGGTATTAGCTAAAAGGGCAAAAGCAGCAAAAGCCCACATCGTCTACGTCAATATGGTGGGCGGGCAGGACGAGCTTGTCTTTGACGGCGGAAGCATGGTGTTCAACAGCAAGGGCAAGCTGATAGCTTCAGCTTCGCAGTATAAAGAGGAGCTCCTGATCATCGACGAAAAGGGCGGAAGGATAGCTCCAAAGCCCGACCGGCTATCCGAGATCTACGAAGCATTGATAATGGGGGTCAGGGATTATGTTGAAAAGAACAAATTCGGCGGAGTGATAATCGGGATATCCGGCGGGATCGATTCAGCCCTTACGGCCGCGATCGCACGCGATGCGCTCGGAAGTTCCAGGATACACACCATTTTTATGCCTTCGGAATATACAGCCCGGCAAAGCCTTGATGATTCAAGATCGGTCACAAATAACCTCGGAGTAAAAATGGATGTCATCCCGATAAAGGATATTTTTTCGCAGTATCTTTCGACCTTAGCTCCGAATTTCAGAGGAAAACCCGCGAACATTGCCGAAGAGAACCTCCAGGCAAGGATAAGAGGCAATATCCTTATGGCGCTTTCGAACAAATTCGGGTGGCTTGTCCTGAATACAGGCAACAAATCCGAGACCTCCACGGGCTACTGCACACTTTACGGGGACATGGCAGGCGGCTTCAGCGTCCTGAAGGATATTCCGAAGACACTGGTATATAAGCTGGTGAACTGGAGGAACAGGAAGAAAATGGTCATCCCGCAGTCAATTATCGACAGGCCGCCGACGGCTGAATTGAAACCCGGCCAGCTGGACCAGGATACCCTGCCTCCTTACGATGTGCTTGACCCGATGATCAAGGCCTATGTGGAGGACAACAGGAGCGTCCGGCAGATAATAGCTAAGGGCTTCGATAAAGCTGCCGTTTCAAAGGTGATCTCCATGATAGACCGCTCCGAATATAAGAGAAGGCAATCCGCCCCCGGAACGAGGATAACCCCCAGGGCGTTCGGGAAGGACTGGCGGCTGCCGATAACGAACCAGTATAAGTCATTCTGAGGGAGCGCAGCGACCGAAGAATCTGCCTTAAGTAGACCCTTCATTTCATTCAGGGTGACACACTCTTTTTAAGCCCTATTCCTCCATAAGTGAAATAAGGCTCGATAGGGCTTGATAGGGGCAATAAGTGACATAAGTGCTTACAAGGGGAAGAAGCGAGATAAGGGAATTTTAATATTATTCAGATACTTATCTTTCCTATAACACTTCTTGCTCTTATAAAGCCTTATTGCACTTTTCAAGCCTTTTCAAGCCCTACCTGCCTGCCGGCAGGCAGGTTTCACTTATTTTCCCATGCAAGTTTTTGGCGTTTTATCCCGATAATATAAGTGTACGGAGGGATAAAATGACAGCTATCGATAATACTCAAAAACCCACAGCGACGCCTTTTGATGTCAAAGCACTTCAAGGCCCTGTACAATCATTTCAAATACAGTTACAGGTGCATAACCAATTACTTCAAGGCCTCCTTAATGCGATCGGGATAACGAGCAACGAATTGAATTTTGTTGAGATCATGCCTAGAGGCAAAAAAGACACTGTTTTATATTCAAAATATATGGCCGAAGCCATAAATTTACATAATCCAAAACCATTGCTGGATGTGTGCAATTATTTCAAATTAATAAAAAATGACAAGGAAAAACCTTATACGCAAAGGGTCCAGGAATGGCAGGTAACAGCAAGCGAGAACAAAACCAATAAGTTAGTCTTTAATAAAAACGTCAAACCACAGAAGATCCTTTTTAATATTAACGAACTGGATAAGCAGGCAACCACAAATATTGGCATGGGTTCGGCAAAAACGGTTTTGCAGGACACGAAGGATCAGCCGCGGAACGTCAATCAATTAAAGAATTCCTCGGTTGTTGGCGGGGCGGAAACAAAGATATCTTTTGATCCCAATTGGGTCGCAAAGATATTGATGGAAGACCTGGGATACGGATATAAGGTTTAAGGGGACTCTAAAATGCCAAATGAAGAAGATAAATATCAATTAGAAAAAGCGGTCAAAGCCTTCTGGATGGACCACGGAAAGCCGATATCCGTGAACGCAAAACATACACAGGTCACTGTAGAGCCGAAATTTATTGTCGGCAACAGGATAAACCCGGAAATAGCAAAAAAGATCATAGGCGTGTACCTCTCGCAGATAACCTCAGACAAGGTAGTGAACGAAGAGATATTCATTAACCACGAAGGCATAAAGATATTCGACGAGGGCGAGCTTGTGCTCGAGATAGTCAATCAGAAGCTCGTAGACTCACTCAAGAACAAGGTCACCGACCAGATAGGGAAGGAACTCTCAAAAAGGCAGAAGAAAGAGGGCGGGACCTATATGGAACCAGGCGAAAAGGACAGCTTCAGTTTCGGGGAGATAAAACAGGCGCTGGCTGAATTCCTTATTGACGAGGAAAAACACGATTCAAAGAACATGCTCAAGGACGCGGTACTGCTGCTGGTCAAATAACAGCTAAAATAATATCCCCAGTTTTTCGTTCAATGTTATCTTCGCGTTGGCTTTTTCCGCCTTAAGGTCCTTCATGTACTGGGTGCGGCCCTTTTCCTGAAGGATGAACTTCCTTATGCTGTCCTTAACATCATCGAATTTCGTTTCCCTGGCAGGGACCTTTTCTTCCATCCTGAACACGTAATAGCCGGCTTCACCGGAAAGGATCTCGCTTAACTGGCCGGGTTCCAGGGAGAACAGCGAATCATCAGGCACAGGCAGCTGGCCCTTCTCCACAAGTCCGATGTCCTCGCCCGGGAACTTTCCTCCGCTTGTGACCTTAAGCCTTTCGGCTTGGATCTCTTCCCAGTCCTTCAATAAAAGCTGGGAAAGGCGGACCTTCTCTTTCTGGCTGTAAAGTTCAATGTTCTTGTCATAGAATGCCTTTATCTCTTCGTCCGTTACCGCGAGAGCTTTAGCCCTCATGTCGACCAGCTTGGCGATTATTATCTGCTTTTTTACGTCCCTTTGAAGGTCCTCTACCGTCATTCCCTGTTCGGCAAGGGACTTGTGGAATTCATGCGCCGTGGGGAAAGATTTCTTTATTTGCGATATCCTTGCTTTTATCGTGCTGTCCGACACTTCCAGGCCTTCCCTTTCCGCCCACTGGAGAAGGATAACGGCCTCTATCATCTGTTCAATTATCGCTATCTTTGTGTTCTTTATCGTCCCCTGGGCTTCTGCGGCTTCAATGCTTATTTTCTTGGTTATTTCCTTGATGGCCGCTTCGAACCTCTTGTTGAAGAGCTCCATTGAAATGATGTCGCCGTTCACTTTGGCGGCCCATTCGATCGGCTTTTTCGGGGCGGGCTTAACGGCTGTTTTTACGGCCGGTTTTGGTTTGGCAGGAGCTTTCTTGGGAGTCGGTTTTACTGCGGCAAGCGCCGGAATCGAAGCAATGAGCAGTACAGCGATAAATAAACCTAACTTATTCTTCATTTGGCAATAATCTAACATAACCGGCATTATATGTAAAGTGTCAACCTCATCCCTAGCCCTTCTCCCCTCACCTCTAGCTCCTCTCCAATGAAATTGGAGAGGAGAAACTAATCTTTAGTAACGTTTCCTCTCTCCTGCCTCACCCCAAAGTCTATCGGTATCATAATCTACTATAACCTTTGCTCTGCTCCCCTCTCCACAAAGTGGAGAGGGGTCGGGGGTGAGGAGGAGAGAGGCTAGGAGTGAGGTGGCAGCAGCCTTATCCTGTCGCGGACGATATCGAACCACTTTTCTTTCGGCAGGCCTTTGGTCTTAATGACCAGCGGTTTGATCTTCTCTCCGCCAGAGGCGGATCCCTGCCTGCCGGCAGGCACGGCGCCTTCGGCGGAGAACATTATTTCGACAGATTCGGAACCGCCGGTCAGGCTCGTGACGCCCTTTTTCCCGGCCTCTATCTTCAGTTCAATTATCCTGAACAGGGCTTCGAGCTCGCGGGGGATGCTCCCGAACCTGTCGACCATCTCTTTTTTCATGTCGTCAAGCTCGCCCATGTCGTTATGGAAATTCATCCTCCTGTATAATGCTATGCGCTGCTTGTCATCCGTCACATAATCTGTCGGGATGAAAGCGTCAAGCTTAAGGTCTATGAAGATCCTTTTTGCCGGTGGCGTTTCAATGTGCTTCAGCTCCCTTACGGATTCATCAAGCAGGTCGCAGTACATGTCAAATCCTATGTTCAGCATGTGGCCGTGCTGCTGCGCGCCCAAAATGTTTCCTGCGCCCCTTATCTCCAGGTCCGCCATTGCAAGCTTGTATCCGCTGCCAAGTGCGGTGAATTCCTGTATGGCCTTCAGCCTGTCGAGCGCCTTGTCCGTAAGGACTTTTCCCTTGTGGTACAGGAGATAAGCGAAAGCCCTTGTCGAGGACCTTCCCACGCGCCCCCTTATCTGGTAAAGCTGTGAAAGGCCGAATTCCGATGCGTTGTCGATTATTACCGTGTTCACGGACGGGATATCAAGCCCCGATTCGATTATGCTTGTGGAGACCAGGACATCATATTCCTTGTTAATGAACTTTATCATTATGTCCTCAAGGGCGGATTCGTTCATTTGGCCGTGGGCCACGGCTATCCTGGCTTCCGGGACCACCCGCTTTATCAGTCCTGCGATCTTATCTATGCTTTTAACGAAATTATGGACAAAAAAGACCTGTCCGCCCCGCTCAAGCTCCCTTCTTATGGCTTCCTTTATGATGTTCTCGTCGAATTCCCTCAGGTATGTCCTTACGGGCGACCTGTCCAGGGGCGGGGTGGCGATGATGCTCAACTCGCGCACGCCCGAGAGCGCCATGTAGAGCGTCCTTGGTATGGGCGTTGCCGTTAGTGTTATCACATTAACGTTCCGCGTTATCTGCTTAAGCTTTTCTTTGTGTGTTACCCCGAACTTCTGCTCCTCGTCGATTATAAGGAGGCCGAGGTCCTTGAATTTGATGTCTTTCTGGATGAGCCTGTGGGTGCCGATGACTATGTCGACCGCCCCGGCTTCAAGCGACTTGATCGTCCGTGCCTGCTCTTCCTTTGATTTGAACCTTGAGAGAACATCCACGGTAATAGGGTAGGGCTTGAACCTTTGTGAAAAGGTGTGGAAATGCTGGTCGGCAAGGATGGTCGTCGGGGTAAGGACGGCCACTTGCTGTCCGGAAAGCGCCGCTTTGAACGCCGCGCGAAGCGCCACCTCCGTCTTCCCGTATCCCACGTCCCCGCACACGAGCCTGTCGATCAATTTTCCGCTCTCCATGTCCTTCTTTATGTCCATTATCGCCTTTGCCTGGTCAGGGGTCTCTTCGTATGCAAATGTCTTCTCGAATTCCGTCTCCCACAGCGAGTCCTTGGAGTACCTGAACCCTTCAAGCTTGTGCCTGGAAGCGTAAAGCTCAAGAAGCTCCTCGGTGAGGTCCTTTATGGACTTCTTTGCGCGCGACTTTATCCTGGCCCATTCATTGCCCCCCAGTCGCCCTATCTTCGGCTTATGGTCCCCGCCGCCCGAATATTTTTCAACGAGCCCCATCAGGTGCAGAGGGACGTACAGCTTGTCGTCCTGGGCATAATCTATCTGTATGTATTCCTGAAGCGCTCCTCCTATCTCGAGTTTCTTAAGCCCCCTGTATATGCCTATCCCGTAATTATTATGGACGACATAATTGCCCATATTCAGTTCCGCGAGGAGTTTTTCCGAAACGCCCTCAGAAGGCTTTGGCGTGAACTTTATCCTTGAAGGAGCTTCACCGAACAATTCCCTGTCGGTCAGGACATCCATGCCGTTGCCGGAAAATCCTTTTCCCAGCACCCCGTATAATATGTAAATGCCATTTTTAATGTCTACGGGGACTTCATCTATCTTTCGGGTGTGGATCCCGTTCTCGGTCATCAATTCAAGCACCCTGTCGGCCTGCTTGCTTACCACGAAGATGGAGCTGCTAAGCATTTTTTTGGCGATCCGCTCCATCAGCAGATCGAGTTTCCCGAAATAATCGTTCGGAGGCTCAAAACCAAGTGATATTTCGCCCGCGCCGTCACTATGTTCAATGACCTGATAGGAACGGACAATGCTTTCGAGCTCATTTACATCCAGATAGTATTTTCCCTCCGCCTTTCCCCTCAGTTCCTCGATATCTTTGATCAATTTTTCATGCGAGAGCTTCAATGTCTGCGGGTTATCAAGTATTACAATGGCATCTTCAGGCAGGTAGGCGAATATGCTCGTGAGATCGGTGTATTTTTGGGGGATCATCAATTCGATCCCGTCCCTGTAATCCTCAGCGCTGTCGGGGATTATCTCATGGAGGGGGAATATCTTGACCCTGCCCGCATCCGACCTCGATCTCTGGTCCGCCGCATCAAAGAATCTGAGGGATTCGATCCTGTCGCCGATAAGGTCTATCCTCACGGGATTCTCGAGATTTGAGGCAAAGATATCGATTATCCCGCCTCTTACGGAGAATTCACCGCGTTCGCCGACAATGTCCCGCCTCTTGAATCCGAGCTTTACCAGAAGGACGACCAGGCTTTCCCTCTTGATATTTGCTCCGGCCCTTAATGAAATGGTATTTTCCTTAAGGATGGTTTTTGGCATTGCGCTTGTCACGGCTGACCTTATTGATGCAGCGATCACCATTTTTTCCCCGGAAAGCAGACGGTCAAGCACTTTCAGCCTTTCGCCGATCAGCTCGGAACTCGGGGATATGTCCTCGGTAGGGTAGGTGTCCCAGGATGGGAAATGCAAAACCTTGTCTTCCCCGGTAAAAGCCTTGATATCATTTGCGAGCGAGCGCGCGTCCTGTGAGATCACAAGGACCGGCCGGCCGGTCTTTATGTGCAGGGCGGAATAAAATGCCGCGGCCGAGCTGCCCGAAAGGCCTTCTACGGATGTTTTTTTGCTTCCGATGATCCTTTCGATACGGGGATCCGATGATAATATCTTTGCTAGTCCGTTTAAGTTCACTATATGTTGTACTTGTTCATTGCCGCTTCAAGGCCTTCAGTTATTATCAGGGGCACGGCCTCCGCGGCTGACAGAAGGGCTTTATCGACAGCTTCTTGTTCACTTTTGGGGATCTTGGATAGTACATAGTCAGAACCGTTCTCCCCCTCTATTATTTGATCCGGTTTTCCGATGCCGATCCTTACTCTCGCGAATTCGGTCGTTTGAATCCGGTCGATGACCGATTCAACGCCTTTGTGTCCGCCGGAATTGCCCTTCGGCCTTATCCTTAACTGCCCCGCATCCAGGTCAAGATCGTCGTAGATCAGGATAAGGCGTGACGGTTCTATCTTATACCAATTCATAAGTTCCAAAACGCTGCCGCCGCTAAGGTTCATGAAGGTTTGCGGTTTTGCGAGGATCATTTTATGGCCGTCAATGTTTCCCTGGCCGATCAAGGCATTGCACTGGCCCCCTGAGACAGCGATGTTCATGTCTTTTGAAAGCCTGTCGATGGCCCTGAAACCGATATTATGGCGGGTTAATTCGTATTCTTTTCCGGGATTGCCGAGGCCGACAACAAGGTACATCAACTCACCTCGTTATCATTCTATATTTTTGTTTGATGAGTGTCAATTGAGCGTGACATTAAAGGAGATGCGAGATGAGAGAGAAGGAGAAGAAAAAACACGGATCAATGGTTATTTACGAATAAATCTTGTCACTTCTATGATATTCTTGAACTGGATTTCGAATAGATTGAATACATCTTTTCGCCCGAGAACATTTGGCACATTATCGTTTTCTGCGACTGCAACTTTTGCTTTGATGACATGGCCGCCTATTTTGATCTCCATTGTGTGGACATAAGCAATAATTTCTTCTTCGCCGAAGCCTTTCATTCTTATGCGCTGTCCCTGCTTGACGTTATGACCGAAAAGTTCACCAAAGCTTCTGCTTAATACGGACGCGTCAGCTCCTGAATCAATATACATGGTCATCGCGTGCCAATCCCCGCCTTTTGCTTTAATAAAGACACCCGCTATTGGTCTTTTTACCTTGCCAAATGATTCAGATAGTTCTTCGCGCCAGGCAAAGTCGGTCATAAAAGGAGGAATTCTTTTGCGGGAACCATATCCATGAGGGGTTCTTTATCCGGGAATACCTTTCTTGCTTTCTCGTATGCTTCTTTGGCGGTCTTTCCTATGCCAGCGACGCTTTTATTGACAATGGCTATAAATTTTCCCGCATTTTTCTTCTGCAAGCCCGCCGTATTTTTAACCAGCCAATTAAAATCTTCTCTCAATCGTTTTTCTTCTGAAGTCATACAAGTAAATATTACAGCATTTACAGGGTAAATTCAACAGCTAATATTTGCATTGAGCGTAACGGGGGTTCGTAATAAAAACAGAAAGCCCCGATTTTCATCAGGGCTTTCTTAACTAACTGATCGTCCGGTACGCTTTTAGAACTGCTCCGTGATCCTCGCGTAACTAATTAAAAATACCTCACAGCGCGAACCCAGAATAGGTTGTTCTTTCCGTTACTGAAGTTGTAGTCGTATAGGGCTAAGTTAGTGTGCCGGGCAAATGCGTAGTTGTAAGAACCGTCCTCTGAAGAGGTCCAATACTTGGTCAAAGTTATATTGCCAAACACAGCTTGTTGCACTTGCAATTCTCGCATTTCTAACGCAGAAGGCAAAAACCAGTCGTCATAAGTAACACCCTCAGCTGTTACTATTAAATCGGCGCAAAGTTTTGCTGCTGTTCCCGCGCCTAAAGTAGCAACGATCTTGTTTGTGTTCGATTGCCCTGTCCCTATTGCTTGTCCGTTTGCACCTGGAGAAGGTGAAAAAGGCCCCCACCAAATACCTTGACTTTGGTCGTTGAGGGTACCTATGTAGCCGTGCAGGTTGCCAGGTACAATATAAAAGATTTTTCCGCCCCCATATGTTGAGCCAATGCCAAGTGAAGCAAAACTTAATTCATTGCCATAACTTGTGCCAACACTATTTGTGGCATATGCCCTTACATAATAAGTGGTGCCTACCGTTAAGCCCGTAATGCTGCTTGTAAAGCTTCCGATTCCTAAGCCGTCAGTGGTTTTGCTGCCGGATATTGTTGGGCTGCCGGTTGTGTTCCAGCATACGCCACTGGCGGTTACTGCTGCTCCGCCATTACTGACTATGTTCCCGGCGCAACTGGCTGTGGTCAAGAATATATTGCTTACTGCAGTTGTTGTAAGAGTTGCTAAGGTTAATGTAGCTGGAGTAGTAAAACTTAGTTCATTGCCATAAGCTGTCCCCGCACTATTGGTGGCATAGGCCCGCACATAATATGTGGTGCTTGCCGTTAAGCTACTCATATCGGCTGTAAAACTACCGGTTCCGCTGCCATTAGTTACCTTACTGTTATCAGTTGTTGGATTAGAGCTGGCGCTATAGCAAATGCCTCTGTCATATATCGGAGCACCGCCATCATCGGTAATATTTCCGCCGGAAGTTGCTGTAGTTGGTGTAATGGCTGTAAGAGCAGTGGTTGTAAGAGTTGCTAAGGTTGCTGCAGCTGTAGTAAAACTTACTTCATTGCCATAGGCCGTACCTGCGTCATTGATGGCATAAGCCCTTACGTAATAGATGGCATTCGCCGTCGATAAGCCCGTAATGAGGCTTGTAAAGCTCCCGGTTCCGCTGCCACCGGTTATCTTAGTGTCCCAAGTTGTTGGATTAGGGCTGGCGCTGTAGCAAATGCCCCTTTCAGTTATCGGAGCACCGCCATCATTGGTAATATTGCCGCCGGAAGTTGCTGTGGTTTGTGTAATGTCTGTAGGAGCAGCGGTTGTAAGAGTTGCTAAGGTTGCTGCAGATGTACTAAAACTTACTTCATTGCCATAGCTTGTACCAGTACTATTTGTGGAATATGCCCTTACATAATAGGTGGTACTTACCGTCGTCGATAAGCCCGTAATGAGGCTTGTAAAGATTCCGGTTCCGGTGCCGTCATAGGTTCTGCTGTCGGATATTGTTGGATTGCCGGTTGTGTTCCAGCATACGCCACGGGCGGTTACTGCAAGTCCGCTATCATCGACTATGTTCCCGCCGCTGCTGGCTGTGGTAAATAATATATTGCTTACTGGAGTTGTTGTAAGAGTTGATACGGTATATGCAACAGTTCCCCATGTAGGCACATTAAATGCTGACACTTGTAAAACTTGTCCCGGAGCACCCACCGGCACCATCACCCAAGTCGTTCCATTCCAATATTGCATATCGCCTGCTGAATTGCCGTGCGGGAAGCTGCCTTGTGGACCGGTCGGGCCTGGGATAGTTGAAGCAGCACCGGTCGCTCCTTTAGGTCCTGTAGGCCCCGTAGGTCCTGTTGCTCCGACTGCTCCATCAGTTCCTGGCGCTCCTTTTTCTCCGGCTGCGGGTGTTTGCCAGCTTGCCAAACCAAAACCATTGGAAGTCAAAACTTTATTTAAACCCTGGGTACCATCAACGATCATTATACTGCCTGCAATGTCAAGTTTCGCGAACGGACTCGCCGTCCCGATGCCCACGTTGCCTGAGGTCATATTTATAACCATTCTAGGGGTCAAACCGGTAGCCAGATTTCTGTTATCAACAGAAAGACTTCCAAAAATAATATTATTTTTATTAGGCTCGGCTCCGTAATTATCAAAACCGTATATAATTGGAGATTCGTATTGTGCTTGAGAGATCATACCAAAGCCAGCCAGGTTGCCTTGGCCGGAAACGTCATTCGTTTTCCGTGAGCCAAGGAGCTTATAGACGTTAAGACCCTGAACAGGATAATTAGCCCCTGTTGTACCTTGAAAAGTTCCCTCTACAACCACACCACCTTTAACATGCAGCGGATCTGTAGGCGCCGTCGTCCCGATGCCGACATTGCCGGTAGCATAGGAAATATCAAGTCCTGAAGTCGAAGCCGCCCACTTGTCGGCTGCGGGTGTTTGCCATCTTGCCAAACCATTATTATCGGAAGTCAAAACTTTACTTGCACCCTGGGTACCATCAGCGATCTTTACATTGCCTGCAACGTCAAGTTTCGCTCCCGGACTCACCGTCCCGATGCCGCAATCGCCCTCCATGACATTCAATCCTCCGACGATATCCACCGGGCTTCCGCCTTCAATCGTTCCTGTGATCTTCATGGTCCCGTCAAATATCGCTGAGCCGACAACTTGAAACGTGGCTGTGGGTTCCGTTGTTCCGATGCCGACATTGCCGGTAGTATAGTAGACATTTGTAGTTGTACCTGAGGAAGTAAAGGCGCCAACTGGCCCCTCTGGTCCTTGTGGCCCGGTAGCACCAGCAGGTCCCGGGATAGTTGAGGCAGCGCCAGTGGCTCCGGTATCGCCTTTAGGTCCTGTAGCACCGGTTAATCCGATATCGCCTTTTAAGCCCTGATCACCTTGATCACCTTTAAGTCCGGTAGAACCGGTTAATCCGATATCACCTTTAAGTCCTGTAGCACCAGTTAATCCGATATCACCTTTAAGACCTTGAATACCTTGGATACCTTGAATACCCTGATC
>Ga0315286_10000161_pt1 | contig 49477 bp, 38 predicted proteins | sample YL17G10_0_MG_FD_205038 | JGI IMG/M metagenome (GOLD analysis project Ga0315286, IMG submission 205038) | Sediment microbial communities from Yellowstone Lake, YNP, Wyoming, USA - YL17G10_0 | ecosystem: Environmental > Aquatic > Freshwater > Lake > Sediment | place: USA: Wyoming | collected...
GATGCCCGATGAGGACGATATCCTCCAGATGTTCATGAAGCTCAATATGATGGACATCGAGAAGAACAGGAAACCAGAGGGTTACAACCGGCGCGGCAGGATGAAGCTCGTCTTCCCCGTGACCAGTGACAAGAAGCAGTTCTACATCAGGGCCGATTCGAAGACAGCGGAGACGATCAGGGTCACTGAGCGGCTTAGCAAGATACTGAAGAAGGCTGGCATACCTCACGTCCTCGAATGGGACAAGCTCCAATCGATGCAGCAGTGAAGATTTCGCTTTTCATCTAGTGGTCGAGGCACGATGATCGATTCAACGGCGAGGTTTCGGGTGCGCAGGGCGGTCGAGGAACGCTCTTCGCTTGATGGGATGAGGAGATCCTTCAGGACCATCCGGACGAGACAGAAGGAGAACGCGGCAAGGATACCCGATCTAGACCAGCGGAAGGAGCGCCTGCGGAGCGTGAAGGAGGCATCCGTCGGGAACGAGCAATTATTCGTGCAGGCCGTATCCACGCTCCGCGAGAACGGCTTCAGGGTGATCATCGCCAAGACTGCCGAGGCCGCTGTTAAGCAGATTGAGCATGAGCTGAAGGGCTATGATCTCGTGGTCAAGTCCAAATCGAACGTGACCAAGGAAATACACCTCGCCACTCACCTCGAGTCGAAGAACGTGAAGGTCATAGAGACAGACCTCGGCGATAGGATAATCCAGCTCGCCGGCTGCGCGGCAGCCCATCCAACAGGTCCGGCATGCCACTTGACTAGGAAGGAGATCAGCGTTCTGTTCGCGAAGCACTTCGGCCATAAGGTCTCCGAAGATCCGATGGAGCTGACGGAAATCATGCGGGAGGAGATCTCCTCCTACCTGAGCAAGGCCAAGGTGGGGATCACTGGGGCGAACGCCGTCACTGCTCAGGAGGGGGCCGTCGTGATAGTTCACAACGAAGGCAACGCGGCGAAGTGCGCCATGCTCCCGGACAAGCACATCGTCATCACGACCCCGGAGAAAGTCGTCCCGACGCTGGATGATGCTGTGAACGTCACGAAGCTCCAGACATACTTCTCCACGGGCAAGATAATCAGTTCCTACGTGAACGTAATCACAGGGCCCAGCTACACATCGGACATCGAGAAACAGCTCTACAGGGGCATGCATGGGCCGAAGGAGGTCGTCATAGTTTTCGTCGATGATGGACGCCTGTATGCCGCCGACAAGGAAGCGCAGTATTGCATCGGATGTGGGATGTGCCTGCTGCATTGCCCAACTTATGACATACTAGGTCCGGTCTTCGGCACGTCAGGGCATATGGGCGGTCAAGGGGCCTATCTCGCGGGCTCGACCGGGAAGCTCGACGAGGCAATCGATGCCGGGCTCTATTTCTGCACATCGTGCGGTGCTTGCAAGGAAGTCTGTCCCTCGAAGATCGATACCCGGAGAGGCGTGATCAGCGCTCGAAATGCGGCGGTCAAGGCCAAGAAGAAGGATCTCGAGGAGCATCATCAACTGCTGACAAGCGTTCGGAACTATGAGAATCCCTGGCAGGTCCCGAGGAAGCAGAAGGGGAAGTGGGCCCATGGGCTGGGTCTTCGGGCCAAGGGTGAGGTGCTGTACTTCGCGGGCTGTTCGACCTCCCTCCTCTTCCCAGAGCTGGCGAAGTCCGCGATCAGGCTCATCAGAGCATGTGGGATCGAGCCAGCCTACCTCGGTCAAGCGGAGAGGTGTTGCGGCTCGACCATTCGCAAGCTCGGGCACGAGGACTTGGCGAAGGGAAAGGCCGAGGCCTGCTTCAAGGATTTCGAGAACGCAGGCGCCAGACTCGTTATCACTTCATGCCCCGGATGCTCGTCAGCCCTGAACTGCTACGGCGACCTCTCGAAGAAGAGCGGCATCAAGATTCAGCACATATCCCAATTCCTCCACGAGCATTTGGACAGGTCCCTGCTGTCCCCCATCGAAGGGCTTGGGACCGTCACCTATCATGATCCGTGCGACCTCGGTAGGGAGCTGGGAGTCTACGATGAGCCGAGGGAACTCCTCTCGGCTGTTGCGCGCTCGGTCGAGATGAGTCGCTCTCGAGAGAGCAGCGACTGCTGCGGTTCTGGATCCGGGGTGAGGAGTGCGTTCCCGGAACTATCGAGCGCAATTGCAGAGGAGCGGATCGCTGCGGCGAGGGTCGTCGCCGCCGAGGTCCTGGTCACGGCCTGTCCGTGGTGTGTCCAGAGCCTTCGAGAGTGTCAGCATGGAAAAGATGAAGTGCAGGTGCTCGACCTGGTGGAGCTGCTTGACAGATCGTTATCAGCAGGCGGTCGGACACGTGCCGCCAGCTCGTCATCAGGCCGGTCCTAAGATGCGTTCCCTCACCGTGGAATAGATTGGGCCGTTCGGGGTCAGCACGCTCTTCTTCAGAAGCACCCTGTCCACCGTGTACTCGCCATAGTCTGTCGCGGCGTTCTCCATGAGTATCTCCTGGACGTTGGCGATGTTCCTCGCGCTCCTCATCCTCGCCAGGGTAAGGTGGGGTTTGAAGCCTCTCTTCTCGTGCTCGAACCCCAGCTCACTCATCGATTCGTCGAGTTCCTCCGCAATCCGTTCAAGAGGACCTCCGTTCTCAATTCCCACCCAGACGACCCTTATGTTCGACATCGAGGGAAATGCTCCCATTCCCTTCAACCTGATTCTGAAAGGTTGGAGCCCCTCAGTGGCCTTCGCTATCCGCATTACGATCTCATCGACCAGGGATTCTTCCGCCTCGCCCAGGAATTTGAGGGTCAGATGCATAAGCTCGGGCTTGACCGTTTTCAGGTCGGCCTTCGAACCTGCCAGCCGTCTCAGAACGCTCACCAGGGCCTCGCTCGGGACTATGTCCGCGGATATGAATGCTCTAAACTTCACGACATCCGGATACCCGTCTCATCGTCATATCCTTTTCATAGCCCGAGAGAGAACGGTGTCGAACACCCGCTCGTCCTCATCTTCTCCCCGACCTCGCGGATTCGATATCGAGGGCGCGTATCTTCGATCTGACAATCGATATGCCTCCGATCGCGATCATGAACGCCGCCATGAGTCCAATGAAAGCTGCCCCAGCTTGGGTGGAGTAGATATCGCCGAACGAGGCGAAAAGATTGAAAGAGCCGTGCATGAGCACGCCCCCGAAGTAGTACGGAAGCCAGCTCTTCCCCTCCCGGAAGCTGCGGGCGATTCCGAGACCGACGACGGCAGATGCGCTAGCATGGAGTAGCGCGGACGAAAGGCTCCGGACCACGGCTGTCTGGATGAATGCCCCGGTTCCCCCTGTGAAGAAAGCGCTGCCTTCGTAGAGGAGATTCTCAGTGGCAGCGAAGCCTAGCCCGGCTGCGGCTCCATAGATCAGCCCGTCCTCGATATCGAACATGAATCTTCTTACCCTGAATACGCCGAGTGACTTGGTGAGCTCCTCGACTATTGGGGCTATGACGATAGCCAGTGCGAGGGATGCCATGTTCGGGTTCTTGCCGAAGATGTCGTAAAACCTCTCGATGTTCGCGCTGAAGAGTCTCGTCGCGATGAGCTCCCCCACGATCGCGATGACGATGGAGACTACCGCCCCGTAGGCAAATACCCTGAGTAGGCGGCCATAGGGTTCAGGCTTGAACCTCTCCGTGTTCCTTATCCATACGAGGTAGATGAATGAGGGGATGAACGCAGCGAGAAGAAGGACTATGGCGTCGACAATCGTGAAGCCCAAGAACGCACCATCTATCGAAGTCGCATCTGGATATTTCTCGATTGCGGCGACATGATGCGACGGGCAGGGAGATTCTCAGCCTGCTCATCGAGAAAGAAAGGCTCGGGAGAAGTGTCTACTTCTTCTCCTCGACGGAAATCGCACTATTCGGGCATTCGTCAACACATGCTCCGCAGTCCAGGCACTTCTTGACGTCGATTACTGCAACGTCATCGCAAGTGATCGCACCCTCGGGGCAGGCGTCCACGCATGCACCACACGCTACACATTCTTCCTTGTTGACCTTGGCTGGCATCAGAGTACCTCCGGATGTCCTGTGTTTTTCCTGAGCCACTCCCTCGATATAAACGTTCTTGACCGAATCCTTTTCTCTTCGATTTGAAAAATGGGTTGTATGTATGATTCTGGATTCGCGAACTCCGAATCCACATCATGAAGACCCCGTCTCGTCCATCATGCGGCATAATTATTAGGAATCGGTGCGCCATGAGCATCCGAAAGAAATGCACTCAACCTACCTGGGCCGATGGCTCCTTGCACCGGAAGGCGTCATGAAGGGGTTCCTGAAGATTCAAGACGACGAGGTCGTGGAAGTGTGCGAAGGGAGTCCCCCAGCGGAGTCCACAAATGCCCTGATCCTCCCATCGTTCATCAACGCCCACACGCATATCGGCGACTCGCTCGCCTATCCAGCGCCGAAGGGCTCCCTGGAGGAGGTCGTCGCCCCTCCTTCGGGCTACAAGCATCGCATCCTTCGCTCGGCCTCGCGGAGCGCGAAGATCGACGCCATGAGGGAAGCCATGATTCTCATGAGCGCCAGCGGGACATCTCACTTCATAGATTATCGCGAGGAGGGGTTGGAGGGCGTTCACGCCTTATCCGAAGCGATGGTAGACGCTTCCCCCCGAGCCATGGTGTTGGGAAGACCGTTGAGCGCAGAAGCAACCGATGACGAGTTGGATGCGATTCTCGGATCTTGCGATGGCATAGGGATGAGCGCGGTCAGAGACTGGCCATTCGATCTCCTGAAACGCATCTCTGGCAGGACAAAAGCAGCGGGAAAGGTGTTCTCGATTCACGCAAGCGAGGCCGTCAACGAAGACATCGACAAGGTCTTGGACCTCAAGCCGGATTTCCTGGTTCACATGGTCAAGGCGACTGATGGTGACCTGGAGAGATGTGCGGACGCGGAGATCCCGGTGGTGGTGTGTCCTAGATCTAACGAGTTCTTCGGGCTGGAACCGGACATAACCAGGCTCGTGCATTCGGGCATCCATGTGGCTCTTGGGACCGATAATGGCATGATTGCCAGGCCGGACATGATCGAGGAGCTCAAAGCAGCATTCAGAGTCTGCAAGCGGAGAGGAGGCATATCGCCCCTGGAAGCGGTCAACTTGGCGACTTTCGGAGGGCGCAAAGTATTAAATGCGGCGGCAAAGATAACATCGGAAATAGGCACCAAAAGTGATCTTACGGTCGTGACGGTGGCGGGGGCCGCTCCCTTGTCCGAGATAGTGACATCCGCGAGTTCGAAAGATGTGCATGCAATCATACGTGGGGGAAAGGTGTGGAGGCCTGAGAGTTGGAAGGCATAAAGAAGATACTCATCGCAACCGATGGCTCAGAATACACGAAGGAGGCCGTCTCGCAAGGGCTTCATCTCGCCAAGGTGCTCGGGGCCGAGGTGACGGCGCTCTACGTCATCGACCAGACCTCGTTCGTCAGTTTTCCGATTGACTCGTCGATCGTCAGCGTATACTCTCTCCTCGAGAACGAAGGCAAGCGCGCCGTGGAAGAGGTCAAGAAGGATGGAGAGCAGCTCGGCGTCAAGGTCGCGACAATCGTGGCAGAGGGCTCCCCGACACGGAAGATAGTCGAGATGGCAGCGAACATGGACCTCGTCGTGATTGGCACCCTGGGCCGCTCCGCGCTCTCGAAGCTGTTCATGGGAAGCGTTGCCGAACGCGTGACAAGGTATGCTCCGTGCCCTGTCCTAGTGGTCAGGAGCAAGAAGAGGTGACAAGGCGATGAAGGTTAAGGAGGTCATGACTGAGAATCCCATCGTCGCCGAGCTACCAGGCTCCCGGACAGAGGTGCTGAAGAAGCTGGTCAAGAACAATGTCACGGGGATGCCGGTCGTCAAGGCCGAGGACGGCACGTTGGTCGGATTCGTGAGCAGACAAGACATCTTCTCGAAACCCGACGAGGACCAGCTCGCGCTGGTCATGAGAAGAGACTACCCGACGGTGGGCCCGAACGCATCTGTCAAGGATGCGGCTAAGCTCTTCACTGATCGGAACCTCACACATCTACCGGTCGTGGAGAAGAACAAGCTCGTCGGGATCCTCACGCCCACTGATTTGCTCATAGTCGTGGAGAAGGACAACCCGCAGATCACGGTGGAGGAGATCGTGAGATCCCCTTGCATCCCGATCTATCACAACGCCCCACTCTCGGTGGCCCTAGCCACCTTCAGGGCCGCGAAGGCGTCCGCACTCCCCGTGCTGGATGACGATGCAAAGCTCGTCGGGATAATAACGGACAGGGACATCTTCAACCAGACGATAATGGATCGCTCGGTCGTGATGAGCGATCTCGGGATAGGCGAGGACGATGACAATTGGACTTGGGAGGGGCTGAGGAACGTCATGAAGCTCTGGTACGAGGTATCGAGCGTCGACCTTCCCAAACTCGCGGTCAAGGAGATAATGATCAAGAACCCCATGACGGTCTTCAGGAAGACTCTTGTCGGCGATGCGGCGAGGATCATGAGGAAGAACGACTTCGGGCAGCTGCCCATTCGGGATTCGAAGGACAACCTCGTTGCGATGATTTATGACGTCGATGTTATATCCACGCTGGCAAAGTGATATCAATGGACCCACAAGAGTTGCTTTCCCTCTGCAAGCGCAGGGGGTTCTTATGGCCGGCCTATGACATCTACGGAGGGCTGGCTGGCCTCTACGATTACGGCCCGCTCGGCGCGGCATTGAAGAAGAACATAGAGGAGCACTGGAGGGAGCTGTACGTGCTCGGAGAGGGCTTCCACGAGATATCGTGCCCGATAGTCGCCCCCGAGGGCGTCTTCAGAGCGTCAGGGCACACGGAGGCGTTCTCCGACATGTATGTCGAGTGCACCAAGTGTGGGGAGACCTTCCGCGCAGATCATCTGGCGACCGGACTTCATGAGGCCCCCGCCTCGCTCGACGAGAAACAGCTGGGCAGATTGCTGAAGGAGAACAAGGTGAAATGCCCGAGCTGCGGAGGAGAGCTCACCGATCCCAAGAGATTCAATCTCATGTTCAGGACGTCCGTAGGCGCTGGGAAGGGCAAGGTGGCATACCTGCGCCCCGAAACGGCCCAGGGGATGTTCGTGAACTTCTCGCAGGTCTACAGGTTCGGAAGGGAGAAGCTCCCGGTCGGTGCCGTCCAGATAGGACGCGCCTTCAGGAACGAGATATCCCCCAGGCAGGGTTTGATACGCCTGAGGGAGTTCTCACAGATGGAGGCCGAGCTGTTCCTGCACCCCGACCATAAATCATGGCCCAGGTACAAGGACGTGAAGGGACAGAAGCTCGATCTGGTGCCGAACAAAGGCAAACCTCTGAAGATGACTCTCGAAGACGCGGTCAAGGCCAAAACCATCGCGAACGAGGCGCTCGCGTACTTCATCTGGCTCACGTACAAATTCGCCATCGATGTCGGTCTGGATGCCTCGAAGCTGAGGTTCCGGCAGCATCTCGAGAAGGAGATGGCGCACTATGCCGCCGACTGCTGGGACCTGGAAGCGGACATCGGCTACGGATGGACGGAGCTGGTCGGGATCGCTGACAGGGGGAGCTACGATATCCAGGCCCACATTTCACACTCAGGAGCTGATCTCACTGCCTTCGAGCGATTCGACGAGCCCAAGGAGGTAGAACAGCAGGTGATCAGGCCGAACTTCGGGGCGCTGGGACCTCTGTTCAAGGGGAAGGCAAAGCAGGTCGCGGACGGGCTCTCCAAGCTGCCCGTGGGCTCCGTGGGTGGAAAGGACCGGGTCACAGTCGAGGTAGATGGCGAGAAGTGTTCGGTCCCATCATCCTGCTACGAGGTCGTGCTCAAGAAGGAGAAGGTTTCCGGCAGGAAGCTCGTCCCGCACGTCATCGAGCCATCGTACGGAGTCGACAGGATACTCTTCTCAGTCCTGGACCACGCGTACACTCAGAAGGATGACTACGTGACCCTCAGGCTCAAAGGGCTGGTCGCCCCGATCAAGGCAGGGGTATTCCCGTTGATGGCGAGGGACGGCCTTGACGAGATCGCAGGCGCAATATGCAACGAGCTGACGAAGGTTGGCCTGGCCGCCTATTACGATGATTCCGGGTCCATCGGAAGGCGCTATGCCAGGATGGACGAGATCGGCACCCCGTGTTGCATAACGGTGGACTACGATAGCAAGGAGGACGGGAAGGTGACGATCAGGGAGAGGGATACCGCGAAGCAGCTGAGGGTGGACATAGCCAAGGTCCCGAGAGCTGTGGAGACGCTCCTGTCGGGCGGCGATCTCGACTCTGTCTCGGCGCTCAGGTGAGGAGAGAACGGAAGAACATGCCCTCGCACCACACCACCGGGACGAAATCTCCTCCCGAGGCTTTCGACCTTTCGGGTGAGTTCAAGAAGTACATCGGAAGACGAGTGAGCTACGCCACCCATGGGATTCACAAATACCCGGCCAAGTTCATCCCACAGATACCACGGTACTGCCTCGAAGCGTATTCCGAGGTCGGGAACGATGTCCTCGACCCTTTCATGGGCTCAGGTACCACTCTCCTCGAGTCGTACATATCCGGTCGCAACAGCTACGGCATAGACATCCATCCCCTGGCAAGACTGATCGCCAAGGTCAAGACGACTCCGCTCGATCCGGAGGTACTTTCGAGCTTGGCAGACAGATTGCTGGAAGACATCCGGGAGGATGACGAGGACTGCACGGAGTGGATCCCTGAGATACCGAACCGGGAGCATTGGTTCAGGCCGAACGTCCTCACGGAGCTCGCAAGGATAAAGAAGAACGTCTGGGCGATGCGCAAGGGGAACTACCAGGACTTCTTCAGGATATGCTTCTCGTCGATCATTCGCAGGGTATCGAACTCGGACGACGATTCACTGATCCCGGAGGTCACCAGTTTCCAGAGAAAGCTCGATGAACAGGGGAAGACCTCCTATGACGCGTTGGGGCGCTTCGAGAACACGGTCAAGAACAAGCTCCTGGACGCGGCCGACCTGTGGCATCTGTCGGAGGAGGTCGAGAAGAAGTTCAAGGATCCTCCAGAGGTCAAGATCATCGGACGCGATGCCAGGGACATCGATCTGGACGATGGAACCATCGACCTTGCCATAACATCCCCGCCTTACGCGAGTGCGGTGCACTATGTCAGCGTCCACAAGCTGGAGATGTTCTGGCTAGACATGATCACCGAGACTGCACAGCTGGACGGACGAGTCGTCGGGACGGCCCGAGCGTATCTGTCCGAGTACCAATCCTGGGAACCCCGCGTTCATATCGGAGGGCTCAAGGATGTTCTGGCGCAGCTCCGCGCAAAGGACAAGAAAAGTGCATATGTCGTCAACAAGTACTTTGATGAGATGAGAAAAAACCTATGCGAGACAAACAGGGTCCTGAAGCGCAACGGGAGGTACTGCATCGTAGTTGGAGAGAACACCTTCCGCAAGGTCCGCATCCCGACCTACGACATCATAGCAAGCATCGCGCAGCTCGCAGGGTTCGGGCTCGAGAGGACTTTCGTGTTCGACGTCATCAACCGTCATCTTGATATCCCACGCTGGAACGACAGTCGGATTGAGAAGGATCACATCCTCGTCCTTAAGAAGAAACGGGACACGGTCTGCGGTTCGCTCTAGCTGGACATGCATCTGGCTCCACGCGAGGCGTTCCGGGTCGCATCCTTGACATTCGGAATCCGATAAGCGTCTCCTCGGATATGACAGCTCGGAATGGTGGGTCATGACGCCCACTTGTGAACACGCTGCATATGATGGTTGGAAGGCCAGCTGGAAGAATAGTTCTTATAGCAAAAATAACATGCACTCTTGCAGGGGGAAGGCCTAGTGCCAATAGGACAGTACTTTTCGTATGACAGAGGATATGACCTAGGACATTCGGAAGTTAGCCTGACGAAGGCCCCGACGATCGAGAGGAGTCTCGCGACGAAGGGGCCATCGGACAAGCCATGGAAGATGGTCGTCGCGGTCGCGATGGTGGCCATCATGGTGGCGTCCGGATTCGTAATGATTGCGCCCGCGCTGAAGTCGAATCACGAGAAACCGACGCAGACTGTCCCGATAGACAATCCCGCTGACATAACCATTGGGGGCACACCGTATGTCAATTTCACGATTTCCAATATGTTCGAGTCCTATCAGAAGGCAAGGACATCGACTGGCTCGTACCGTAGCGACACACTTGGATTGAACACCTGGTGGGAGAGAAGGCAAATCAAATACGGTGACATCGAGGTGAGGCAGTCGTACCCATTCGTCATCGGCTACAACCCGTATAGCGCCGAGGTTCCACCTCCCGGCTGCGGAGTACCGCTTTTGAAGTACGGTCTGTACTCATTCTACCGGACAACGATCGAGGCGCCTTCCCTGACCACGATCTCGACTGGTGCGAACCAACCCTTGGGGTTCATCCCCATCTTGGGGAAGCCATGGTCCACCTATTCTGCTATGTCCGGTGGCTGGGTCAACTGGACGTACTACCTTGACTACATGAGCAACCAGGACATCTCGGATGCAAGGAACGGGACGGGCTACTGGAAAGACTACTACGGTATGACGCCGACCCAGCTCGATTTCGGCACTGGTAATCCTAACCAAGCGAACGACGGTTGGTTCATTGACTTCCAGGGCAAGGTGGATTTCAACAGGCAGGCTGCAAAGAAGTTCCTCAACCTGTCGGGAACCGGGGACCTCAGGACCGAATTCGCGACCGCCCAAGGGGGCTCCGCGGGACTGGTGAACTTGTCTTGGTCCAATTTCTGGAACAATGATGGCAGCGGCACAGGCAACCCGTTCGGCCCCGGCGGGCTCAACGATACCTACGCGGCCTACGATTACTCGCTCGACTACGCGCCTGTGAATATCTTCCTGTCGGTGGACCCGACCTCAAACCCGGACAAGCTCGTCCTCAGGGTCGGTGCTGTCTCTTATGGCCTTGAGATATTGATGACCAGGTACTTGGACCGCTGTGGCGTACAGACGAAATTGGAGGCTACCCCTGAGGACTGGTACCTCAACGGGACCGCATCCCCCAGCGGAGCGGACATCCACAGCCGCTATGTCAGCACGTACAACATCCTCGCATGGAAGGAGATGGGCTTCTACAGCGCCGCCTGGTTCCTCGACGTCATGCATATGGACTACACGACAAACACTGCCACCCACCCAGCTACCAAGTGGGCCTCCAGATACCAGCCATACATGACGAGCAAGGCGCAACCCTGGAAGACTTACATGGCATGGAGCCCTGGTACTCTCACCTTCGGAACGGCTTGCGCCTACTGGTACCCTCCGATGAACTGGAACCTGTTGGCCAACGAGAAGATCGTCATAAAACTCCCCGCTGAGAGTAGGTCCGTCGCGGGGTATATGCCGTACAAAGGTACAGGGACTCAGGACACCCTGGATGCTGGCAAGATGACCGAGCTTGCGAGCCATCTTGTGTGGGGAGAGATTGGTCTTGGGTACACCTTCCCGAATGGCCTCAGAAGCGCCACGTACTACGACCACGCTACGAAGACCCTCACTTTGACCGGCCCAAAGACCTTCGCGAGGAACCCGAACTCGGCGTTCCCGAATCTGAACGCGACGGGGTCGCCAAGCTTCAGCTTCGACGTTATGAGGGTCAGCAACTACGTTCTGACTCCAGGGACACTGCCAGCGGGGACATCCACTCTGACCGTGACCGCCAAGAACAACACCGGTGCGACCGTGACGAACTGGAACGGAACAGTGAACCTGACTACGGCTTCTCCTGGGATCGACTTCGGGGGCAAGTCGTGGGTACTGGTGAAGTTCAGCGCTGCGGGCGGGGGCGTCGCTACGACCCAAGTCACGGTGACGACCGCGGGCTCGAAGACAATCACCTCGACTGACGTAAACAACAGCCTCGACATCATCAACACGACCACCTTCACCGCCGTAGGGGAGTTCCCGACGTTGCTGATACCCGTGATCGGCATCATGGCTGCGGTCGTCATAACGGTCGGTCGAAGAGACAAGAAGAAGGACGAGCAGTAGGTGCCTTGTCGACCTGAAACCACTTCCCTAAATCCTTTTGTTCTTTCATTTCTCCTGATTCCAAGCGAGGCTCCACTCGGGTTCTGTCCAGCGAACGACCTTCACCCCTCCCATCGCGGAGGGACGGTCCCTCGCCGATGAGGGCTCGAATAGGTTTAATTCGTTCCTCGGCGATTATCGGTGATAGGGATGGGAAACGATGTCTAGCAATCTTCCGCTTGATTTGAGGCTGTCCAGGCTCACCGTCGAGAGCCTGAGGAACCTATGCGATGCGCAGGGCGTCTCCGGCGATTCCAACCTCTTGAAAGAGGAGCTGATCGGGTTCGTTCAGGAGAACATCGGGCAGGGCGCGCTGGAGGATTTCTGCTCGACTCAGGAGGAGATATACTTCGCCGAGAACATGGCGAAGGCGATCAAGTGGGCCACGAGCAGCAAGATCGTTGACATCGATCCAGAGAGCGACTACACACTCGTGAACGCGATATTCACGATGAGACGCTCGGATGGTTACGAGGTGTATCACATCCGATTCGTGAACCAGACCACGGAGGACATCGCCACATCCTGCGAGTGCGTCGATTTCCGCGAGAAGGGGTATTTCTGCCCGCACCAGATGACCGTTCTCGTCAGATGCCTGGCCGAAGGGTTGTTCTCCCTGGATCAGTGGGCGGGGCCCATGGCTCCCGAGGCGGAGGACCTGATTCTTGCCAACGTCTTCAGGCGGAAGAGACCGAGGAGTTGACCGCCAGGCTCGGCAATCTGGCTACTGGCCGAATGAACAAGGTTTATCTAGACTAATCTGTCTGTCAGTGAAGTCATGGCCCAATACGATTGGCGGGAGTGCGAGCCCAAGTGGCAGGCCAAGTGGAAGGAGTGGCAGATATATCGATTCGACCCAGACTCGGAGAAGGAAGTTTTCAGCATTGACAACCCTCCCAGATACGCTTCCGGTGCCCTCCACCTGGGTCACGCCTATGGTTACACGGTGATCGACTTCGCCGCGAGATACAGGAGGCTCAAGGGGTACAACGTCTTCTTCCCCCTGTGCTTCGACGTCAACGGGACCCCCGTCGAGGTCAGGGTCGAGAAGACAAAGGGGATCAAGGCCTCGGACGTCCCGCGACAAGAGTTCATCAAGATGTGCAGCGAGTTCGCCGAGAAGCACATCGGCGAGATGACCAGGCAGTTCGAGATGCTGGGCGAGTCGATGGACGCTAGCATATATTATCAGACGGATGCGATATATTACCGGCGGCTCACGCAGGTCTCCTTCATCAGGATGTTCAAGAAGGGCCTGGTCTACAAGGGTCATTTCCCGATCAACTGGTGCACGAGGTGTGGTACGGCCCTCGCGGATGCCGAGGTGGAGTACGAACCACGCAAGACCAAGCTGAACTACATCAAGTTCCATGAAGCGGACACGGGCAAGGAAGTGCTCATCGCTACCACGCGACCGGAGCTCCTCTCCACATGTCTCCTAGTCGCCGTCCATCCAGATGACGCATCGAAGAAGCACCTGGTGGGAAAGGAGCTTCTCGTCCCCTTCTACGACAAGAAGGTCAAGGTGATAGCCGACCCCAAGGTCGAACCGACCTTCGGCACGGGGACCGTGATGATATGCTCTATCGGTGACAAGGACGACCTCGAATGGATCATGAAGTACAACCTGCCCCTTGAGAAGGGCATCGAGGAATCCGGGCTGATGACATCCATCGTCGGCAAGTACGCTGGGATGCCCATCGCGGACGCAAGAAAGGCGATTATCGAGGACATGAAGACGCAAGGACTGCTGGTCAGGCAGGAGGACATCGACCAGAACGTAGGCGCCTGCTGGAGGTGCCATACGCCGATAGAGTTCCTAAAGGTCCCCCAATGGTTCATCAGGAGCGTCCAGTTCAAGGACCGGGTCCTCGAGATGATAGACCAGATCACATGGAACCCCGAATTCATGAAGATCAGGATACAGAATTGGGTCAACTCGTTGGCCTGGGATTGGGTAGTCTCGAGGCAGCGGTTCTTCGCGACGGCCATCCCGCTCTGGGAGTGCAGTGAGTGTGGCAAGGTGCAGCTCGCGGAGGAGAAGGATTGCTATGTGGACCCGACAGCCACACGACCTAAGGTTGACAGATGCGAGTGTGGCGGGGAGTATGTCGGTTCGACCGACGTCTTCGACACGTGGATGGATTCCAGCATATCGCCCTTGTGGAACACGTTCTGGGAGCGGGATGACAAGCTTTTCAAGAAGCTCTATCCGATGTCGCTCCGACCCCAAGGGCTTGAGATCATCAGGACATGGGCCTACTACACCATCTTGAGGGAGATGCTCCTGATTGGGGAGAAACCCTGGAAGGAGACGATGATCCATGGGTTCGTGATGGCACCAGACGGCACCCCGATGCATGCCTCCGCGGGGAATGTGATAGACCCGATGCCGCTCATCCAGAAGTACGGCGGAGACGCCATGAGGTACTATGCCGCGACTTGCGCCCTGGGGATCGACCACGCATTCAAGGAGCAGGAGCTCGTCAGGGGCGGAAGGCTCGCGACAAAGACCTGGAACGTCATGAGGATGATCGGGTCCGCGTGCAAGTCGAGACCAGAGAAACCCAAGAGCATGCACCCGGTCGATGCCTGGATCCTGAGCAAGTTCGGAGAGCTCGTTCTGCAGACGGAGAGGCAAGCCGAGAAGTATCGGTTCGACCAGGTCATGTCTTCGATCGAGGACTTCCTATGGCACGAGTTCGCGGACCACTACATGGAGCTCGCGAAGCACAGGGCATACTCGCAGGATGATGGTGGCGCCCGATACGCGCTCTACGTGGTCGGCCTCGGGCTCCTCAAGATGACATCGGTATTCCTGCCACACATGGCGGAGGACGCCTACCAGGCCAATTTCAAGGCGAACGAGGGACCGATCAGCGTGCACGTGTCAGCCTGGCCTGAAGCGCCGAAGAAGGATGAGCAGGCTGAGCTGATGGGCGAGGCAGTCAAGGGTGTGGTCGCGGGGGTCCGCTCGTGGAAATCATCAAATGGACTCTCACTCAACGCAGAGGTGGCGAGAGTGGAGATCGTGGGGGAACATGCACGCGCCCTGATGGCTGGGTCGGTCGACGATATCAAGGCAACAGTGAAATCAAGGGAGTTGGAAGTGCTGGACAAGGTCTCGTTGAAGGAATCCATTGCGAGGGTGAAGCCCGTTCATTCCAGACTCGGACCAGCCTTCAAGAAGGATTCGAAGGAGATCTCTTTGAAGCTTGCTGCGATGTCAGGGACTGGCGCCATCATATCGGACAAAGGCTTGACGATCCAGATGGATGACGGCAGGAAGATCGAGCTAGGTCCGGAGTACTTCGAGATCGAGAAGAAGATGACCTCGGAGCGGGGAGAGCTGGAGCACTTCAACGCCGGCGGTCTCTCCGTCCTGGTATACAGATAAATCGTAGTCCTCCGCCACCCACGACACCTTATAATACTGATATTGTGATTTGCAGCTGGATATGGACAAGAACGAGCTCGTGGTCGAGGTCCTGCAGTGCGTGCTCGACCCCCACACGGGGGTCAGCGTCTATGAGATGGGGCTCGTCTCGGAGCTCGTCGTGGGAGAGGATTCCGTCTCCCTTACGTTCATGCCTACAAGTCCTTTCTGTCCGGTCGGGGTGGAGCTGGCGAAGGCGATCCGCGACGGCGTGCTCGGCGTCGATGGGATCAAGACCTGCAAGGTGAAAGTCGTCGGACACATCAAGGCGGACGAGATCAACAGGGCGCTCAACGCCCAGACGAGCGCCTGACCAGGTCCAGCACCACACGCTTGTTCTGCAGGGTGTACTGTTCCAGTCCCTTCATGGCCCTGAAAGCCACCGACTTGTGGATCTCGATCGTGCTGGTGTCCTCGCCCATCTCGATGCGGCCCACGAGATGCTCTGTGATACCGGTCTTGCGCTCGATGAACCGCACGACGTCGACCATGCCCACCCCGTCTCTCTTGCCAAGGTTCATCCTGAACTTCACCATGCCAAAATGGTCCGCATACTCGTCCAGGTCCAGCTGCTTCCTGACGGTGTCCCTTCCCCTGGACTCGGGGACCTCGTTCTCGGACAGCTTCGTCCTTCCGAACCTCTCGATCGACTTGACCAAGTGCTGTTCATCCTGTGATACGAATGTGATCGCCTTTCCGGTCTTGCCAGCTCTGGCGGTCCTGCCGATCCTGTGCACGTAGTCCTCGGGGTTCCCGGGGATGTCGTAGTTGAACACGTGCGTGACGTCATCGATGTCGAGGCCCCTGGCCGCGACGTCCGTGGCTATGAGTATCCTCAGTTTGCCCGATCTGAACTTGGCCATCACCTTGTCTCTTGCGGCCTGAGAGAGATCGCCGTGTATCGCATCCGCGGAGTAGCCGTACGCGCTAAGCTTGTCGGCGAGCATGTCGACCATCCTCTTGGTCGAGCAGAAGACCATCGCGAGCTGAGGCTTCTCGATGTCCAGTATCCTGCACAGCGCCCAGAGCTTGTTCCTGCGACCCACATTGATGTAGACCTGCTCTGCCTGAGGCACGGTCAGCGATTCCGGGCTGATCGTCACCTCCTTCGGGTTCCTCATGTATCGCTTCGCGAGCTGCTTGATCGTGTCAGGGAGAGTCGCTGAGAACAGCATCGTCTGTCGGTTCCTCGGAACGCTCTGCAGGATCCATTCTATGTCGTCTATGAACCCCATGTCCAGCATCCTGTCCGCTTCGTCCAGCACGAGGAACCTCACGTCGTCGAACGACAGCTCGCGCCTGCGCATGAGGTCCATGATCCTTCCCGGCGTGCCGACAACCATCTCGACCCCTTTCTTGAGCTTGTCGGTCTGCACGGTGATCGATTGTCCGCCGTAGATGGCGACGGATCTCACGTGGGCATATTTCGCCATATCCTGGAGATCTCCAGCTACCTGGATCGCGAGCTCCCTCGTCGGGGTGAGGACCAGGCACTGTATCTTCTTGTTCTTCTCTAGCTTCTCGATGATGGGTATGGCGAAAGCTCCGGTCTTGCCCGTGCCTGTTTGGGCCTGCGACATCACGTCGTGCCCCTGTCGGGCTAGAGGTATCGTTTGCTCTTGAACGGGGGTCGGCTCTTCCCACTCGAGATCCTTGATCGCTTTCCTCAGCTCTTCATTCGTCACTATAGAGTTGAAATCCATCGTGTCAGTCTTCCAGTGTTCTCTTTCCGCGCGAGTTAGTCTATTAGTAGTATTTGAAACCATACCGTGATTCGATAGAGAAGTCGCGGTCCTATCGGTGGTATGCGGCATGAAGAAGTCCCGAGAGGCATGGCAGAAGCTGTATTCGAAGCACGGGATCCAGTATGGCGGCACCGGCGACATCGGCCCCCTCGAAAAGATACTCAAACCCGGGATGAAGGTCCTTGACGCGGGTTGCGGGGACGGGAAGACCACCGAGATTCTTGCAAAGAAAGCCGAGGTCGTGGGGTGTGATTTCTCGAGGGAGGCGCTTGTCTCGCTTCAGCATCAGCGTGGACGCGAGATGCAGGCAGATCTGGTAGAATGCGAATTGGGAAACCTCCCATTTGCTGATGAAAAGTTCAATGTAATTACCTGCGTTCATTCACTGTCTCACATGAGGGAGACTGACAGATCAATGGCGGCCAAGGAGATCCTCCGTTCTCTCCTCCCAGGTGGACATGTGCTGGTCGAGGCCTTTGACCTTGATGACTTCAGATATGGCAAAGGAGAGGAGATTGAGAGAGCCTCGTTCCTCCGAGGGAACGGCATAGTGACTCATTACTTCGAGAAGGGCGAGGTCCAGCTGCTATTTGATGGCCTGGAGACGGTTGCTGAGACGCAAGCGACGAGAAGGGTGTCCTTTGGCGTGTTGTCCGGGAAGAGAAGCGTCATGAGAGTGTTGCTGAGGAAGCCTGGCTGAACGAAAGCAGCAACTCATGTCCTCAAGCAGGATCGCGTTTCTTCGGCCTGAACCGAAATACCAGCATCATTCCCAGCACGAAGACGATAGGCACAACGATTTGTGGGAACTCCGGAATCGTAATTGGGCAGGTTATGGCCGTCACACCGCCGGCCGAGGTCGCTCTCCCCGTGTAAGTGAAGCTGCTGAACGTCGTGGTGTCTGTGGACTTGTAGCACCAACCCGCGTCTCTGATCGCCCAGAGATACCCTGCAGGATCGAAATCCATCCCGATGTACACGCTCGTGTTACCGCTGCCCGGAGCAGGCAGATTGCCGCGGGCCGACCAAGTAGCCCCACCATCTGAGGAATCTCGTATGTTTCCGTTCTCGCTGAGCACCAGGATCCTTTCGTTGGTCTGCTTTGCGGCTCCGATATGCAGGACATGCGTCTGAGGGCTCGTGGAGCCAGTTGCCGCCGTGGTCTGCCAGCTGCTCACACTTGGCCCAGAGGCCCAGTACACAGCCGTATTGGAGGCGGATCTGACCGCGTAATAGTCCTGGCCAGTTTTCTGATACTCGATGTCCGCGAAGTCCGTAATGCCGTTCGCAACCCTGTTCACATAGGTCCACGCTTTCTGGGCGCCGTCAAGCCTGTTCGTTGACCAAAGCCGGCCGTCGGAGGCAAGTATGTATCCTCCGTGAAACGATCCAGAGTTGAAAGGTGCGATGGCCACGATGTTCGCTGTCCCATTGACCATGCCTGTGACGTTCAAGCCCCAGGTAGTGTTGACCCCTACTTGCCATACATAGACTCTGCCAGAGTTGGTAACCGCAAAGACGTACTGCTTGTCCCAGCTGGGGGCCATGTCAACAACAGTGTCGCTTCCGCTGAGCGTTATAGTGGAACCGGGGGACCAGGTGACGCCGTCCGGCGAGCGGTAGTCCGCCCCAGTCGTTCTAATTGCCCAGGGGTCTTGAGATAGGTCCAGTACGGGGCAGGTCGCGATGTCCTCTACTCCTCGCCAGCTAGTTGTCTGTATCATGAAATCGACGAGTGTGGATGGCCCCAGGCTTGTCGAGCCGACGCTTATCTCCATTTGGTGATTGTCGATCGCCGCTTCGACGGTGTTGGTTTGTGGCTCCCAGTTGCCGGACACGTAACGGAATTGCGCTGTGGAAGTGATCTTTCCGAACAGACCACTTATCTCAATTAGCTGATCAGCGCCGATGACCGATGTTTCCAGATAAAGCGCGACCTGCATCCCCGTGGAAGAGGAGCGATCGCTGTCGATGAACACCATCATGACGTCCTCTGCCGTTTTCCTCTGGGGTACCACGACCCCTCCACCGCCATGGGCTCCTGAGGGTTTGACACGAATCGCAGGCACGTACGTCCCCGAGCACATCTGTCCGTCAACACTCACATAGAAGTACGCTCCGGCAGAATCGTTTGCGGCACCAACGTCATCTATCTTGACGTTCTGATTGCTGACTGGAGTTGATTCGTTGTGATGAACAGTTCTGCCGGCCCAGTCACCAAAGGCACCGTCGATCATTATCCACTTGGGCGGGTTCTTCACATAAGCCCGGGTCCCGTCACCTATCACCTGAACCTCTGAGAAAGACGATGAGATGTCGCTCCCATTCACGAAAGCGGTGACGAGCTCGCCGGCTTGCGCCGCTGTCGCATCGACTATGACCTCCGCAACGTGCCTTCCCCCAGGCTCGATTGAGAAAGGCGAAATGCCGGCTGCCCCCGCAACTCCACTCAGTTCGGGCGAGATGTTCTGCACGGAGCCTCCGGCGCGTTCGCAGGTGAATACGAGGGAGAGGAGAACAATACCTGCTTTCTGCGGAATGGTGCCAGTAGCCGACACGTTATCAGGGACCACCTGTTGCACTATCAAGAGTGCTCCCTTTGCAGGGACGTCATAGCTGGAGCTGCACCTCTGTTGATCGTCTTGAGTGACGAGCAAGAAGCGCGCTGATGAGGGCAGCGCTTTCGACAGCGACGCCATTGCCTCAATCTGATCGCCACCGAGGCCGACCGCGAGTCCGCCGATGTTACGCCAGGAATTCCAGTCCATCTGGTCGGCAGTCGAGCTGTATGTGGATAGAGAGGTCGATTGAACGGAGTTGTTCCATCCGTCGACCTCGATCAGATAGTCCGCTCCCAGCTGATCTACTCGGTAGCCAGTTGACGAAGAACCATCGCTGTCGACATACAGAAAAACGCTCTCGACATTCTGACCCTGCATAAGGTTCGATTGTGTTTTCGCGTATAGATATAGGTCAAGATCATGAATCTCGACCGACCACTCCTGCACATTGATGGATGGGGCCGATGAGAGTGTCCGGGCTCCTAGCTTCGTCGAGTCCTTCCAGTCATTGAACTTGCCGTCGACCGTGTACGGGCTCCCTCCTCGACTGTACGAGACATACATGAAAGTGGGGATCACCACAGCAATCGCCACCAGTACCGTCAGGAACCTCCAGCTCGTCATCAGCCTTCCTATGGCCTTCGAGTTCGCCCCGCTTCGCGAGAGCTTGAGCCCATTCGAGACGCCCGTTCCATTGACGAAGGCCTTGCCGTCCGGTGCGCGCTTCCCGTTGACGAAGCTCAGACCGTTTGTCTCACCTACTCCGTTTGACAAGCCAAGTTTGCTGACCTGGGACCTTATCGGGGTTGGAGTTGTTATGTGCGGTTTCTGGTCCACTGATTTGAGCCGTCTAGTCCTCTCTCTGAGTCCGGTGCGTGCCTCCATTGGGGGCTTTGGTGATGCTCTCGGTGTGGAGGGCTTGGCCACCTCATGTTCGACCCCCGCAAACTGCACTCCACAGAAGGGGCACGCGGTGTCCTTTAACCCGACCAGATTGCCGCACGAGGAGCACTGTGCTTGTGGCTCGCCGACCTTCGGCTTTTCAATCTCCATGACCGGGGCCGTCTGCCTTGGTTCTCTCGTCTTCTGAACGACAGGTTCCTCCTTGCCAGCCGTCAGATCGCCGTGGCAGTCGGGGCAGAAATCATCTTCCAGCGTCACCCATGCTTTGCATTTCGGGCACCCTATTGACCGCGCTTTCGTGAGATCTGCTTTGCAACCCGGGCATATCTCCTGCGAACCGTCCAGGCTTTCTGCGCAATTCAGGCACATCAGCCGCTTTGTCTTCACCTTTGTCTCGGTCTTCATGAACTCGTGAAGCTCGCCAAGCATCTGGTTGATGGTGTCGTCAACGCTCTTCCCCTGCACGGGTTTCGACATCTGCACGAATCTTCCCATGTCAATCTTCGTGAACTCTATGTGGCATCCTGGACACGAGATGGCGCCTGGAAAAACGAGTTCGCCACAGAACGGACATTCGAACTTCACGTTATTGTCGAACTTCTTGCCGCACTTTGGGCAGGCTTGCTCGAGGCCCGTGACGTGGGCGCCGCACTGGGGGCAAGATGGCATTCTGTCTTCGTCGGGTGACATTCTCCGCTGCTACCTCATGCATATCCGATTGCCAGAACCAGCTCTGGTGAGTCTGAATGTCGATTGTGTGTGGGAGGGTACGGGGGGATTGGTCCGTGCTGGGCCGGTACTCTTGTCGCCCGGCAGCATCAGTCCTGGCTCTGCATAGATAAAACATTTATTCAAGTATATTAATTGACCTTCGGTTGCCTGTTTGACGACTGAGCTGGCTACCTCTCCATTTAAGAGGAGGTTGCAGGTCAGCTATCACACATGCATTGAATTCTGAAGAAGTGGATGTTGGAGTGGGTCGTCTCCACCCCCCCGCGCATGGTGAGCGATTCGGGCGTAACCGCCGGATTTGATATGATTCTGGTGTTCGTTCGCTTCACTGGCTCTCGGCCAGTCCTCGGGATGACATATTCATCCAACAATTCAGACTGCAATTCCTCGGGCATTCGCTCTTCCGAGAGGGGAGTGCGGCCGCCGGGATTTGAACCCGAGTTTTGAGCTTGGCAAGCTCAAGTGATAACCAGACTACACTACAGCCGCATCTTTCGAGGCTCAATACACACTCGCCATTTATACCTTGTGCGCATGTGCCATACGCTTCCCGAAAGCCTGCCACCATGGGACGGCTTCGCCCACCACGTATAGCGACCCGATCACGCATACGCCGTTCCCAGCATAGATGTTGATGGCCCGTTCGAATGCTTCTTCACTGCTCGTCACGGTGTCATGGGGACCGTTGAACTCCTCGTTCACGATCAAACCTAGTTTCTCTGCGGAAAGCGCTCTCTTGTATCTCGATTGTGTGCAGATGATCATCGACGCTGTCGGAGCTATGGCACGCACGATTCCCCTCGCGTCCTTGTCGTCCATGCACCCCAGTACATATGTCAGCGGTGTGATTCTCAGGTCGGCGAGGACCTTCACCGTAGTTGAGACGCCATCTGGATTGTGGCTTCCATCCAGTATCACCAAAGGATTCTCCGACACGACATCCAGCCTCCCAGGCCATCTCGCGGAGAGCAGCCCGCGTCTGATATCGTCGTCCGTGATACGGATCCCCCGTTGCCTCAGCTCTTCGATAATCGCGATGGCCCCAGCCGCGTTCTCTGCCTGGTACCCGCCCAGGAGGTTCGTCCTCAGGTCCATGAGACTCACTCGTCCTCTGTAATCGAACCCCGTCCCCTGCAACGTCTGGCGGACATGAGAGACATCGAAGCCCTTCCCGATCGTTCGCAGGCTCGCTCCCTTCTTCTTGCAGGTCGTCTCAATGACCGAAAGTGCATCCCGGCCTCTCTCGCATGTCACCACCCTGGCGCCCGCCTTGATGATGCCCGCTTTCTCCCTGGAAATGTCCTGGATGGTCTTTCCAAGGTAGTTGGTATGTTCCAGTCCTATGCGGGTGATTGCCGCGACCTCGGGTGTTATCACGTTCGTGGCGTCGAGCCTTCCCCCCATTCCTACCTCCGTGACCACGATGTCCGCTTTCTTCTCTGCGAAGTACTTGAAGGCAAGTCCGGTAGTGAACTCGAAGAAAGTGAGTTGCTTCTCCTTGTCCTCAGCCTCCATCCGTTCCATGATATGTTTCAAAGGGACGCCGAGCCTGAGTACATCCTCTTCGCCAATCTCCTCATCGTCTATCTTGATACGCTCCCTGAAATCGACAAGGTGCGGAGAGGTGTACAGGCCCACTTTCACGCCATGCTGTCGCAGGATCTCCGAAACGAACACGCACACGGACCCCTTGCCGTTGGTGCCCGTCACGTGGATCGTCTTGAATTCAGTGTGGGGGTTTCCGATGCGCTCGAGGAACTCCGTGACATTCTCAAGCCCGAGCTTGATACCGAACCGCTCGAGGTTGAACATCCAGTCCCTGAATTCGGTGTAGTTCACGGATGGGAGAGAACAGCGCCGGTCTCTTAAGGGCTTTGGCCGTGCATGGTCGAGCCATCACACTGGCACCAGGCCTGCTGCCGGACCCAATCAGACAAGCTCGCGTGGGAGCTCCCAGCCTGTCGTTTCATCCCCTTCATGATTCCGGAGCTGTACTGAGCCGCCTTCTTAGGCCGGTCGTGGGAGTGCAGGCCAAGCGAGGCGGCGGCCCTTCTCAACAAAACCTTACGGTGATTTCCAGAAATCTTCAGGTTCATGGGTAGTGATGCCGAGAACGCCAATGTGGTCTCGGATACGTAGGGGGACTCCAGTCTCTTGCCGAGCGCTTTGGCGACCATTCGGAGCGCATTGTCCTCCACAAGCATCTTTGAGAGATCGGATCTCATGACCGCCGTCGGGTCCGTGGCCGTGGAGTACTTTGCATAACCTCCGAAGAGTTCGTCGGCCCCGCTCCCGACTAGGACGGTCGTCTCCGCGCATCGTTCCAGGACGCAAATCACTGGAATCGTGTAGGCGATGCGTACAGGATCGTCCGAGTTCAACAGCAATCCTGTCCTCGCGACTAATCCCCCCAATGACTCTCGCCCCACTACAATCATGGTAAGATCGAGGCCGTCCTCGGCCGCGAAACCAGGGGCATGTTTGGCGTCGAATGAGCCGGACATCGCGCAGGTGTAGCACTTGACCTCGGCCGACTCCTTGGCGAGCCTAGCGATCAATGAGCTATCCAAACCGCCGGAGTATGCGACGGCGACTGTCCGTTCCTTCGCAATCGCCGAGGTGATTGACTCCGTCAATGCGTTCAGAAGGTTAGCAGGTGTTGTCACTGACCTTGTCACGCCCGAACTATCACAATAAACCATCGGATGTCACTTTCGCTGTACTGGATGCGTTTCTGGCCGTCACTTGGCAGCCAGCGAATTACCAAAGGCTTAAAAGCCATAGAGGGCATTTACCTGCAATCGTAGCTTTATGAACCCCCGGATGGAGGGCGCACTGATGGCCGAAGACGACCTGATGAAAGTCAAAGTTTGCTTTATTGGAGACGCAGGTGTCGGGAAGACGAGCCTGATCAAGAGATTCGTCCTCGATGTCTTTGACGACAGATACATCGCTACCATCGGGACGAAGGTCACCAAGAAGATTGTTGAAGTCGACGGGTCAAGCGGGCAAGCCAAGGTGATGATGCTCGTCTGGGACATCATGGGGCAAAAGGGCTTCAGGGAGCTTCTGCGTGAGGCGTACTTCTTCGGAGCGCATGGCGCCATCGCTGTCTGCGACCTCACGAACAAGGAATCCCTGGAGGAGCTCAGGTACTGGATAAAGGCTCTGACGGACGTCGCGGGCGATGTGCCAATAGTCTTCGCAGGGAACAAAGCCGATCTCGAGAACGAGAGGGTCATCAAGGAGCAGGACCTCCAGGACCTGGCGAGCAAGTACAAGGGAAAGGCGTTCCTCACGAGCGCGAAGACTGGAAAGGACGTGGAGCAGATTTTCAAGGAACTGGCCGCGGCTATGGCCCAGAAGATGAAGACATAGACGGAGCAAAGGGCCAGTGCGTATATCAACCTTGATAACGAGTTGATAATGCTTATATGCCCAGCATAGGCTACAAAACGTCGTTCAGAGGCGAGGTTCCAGTGGCCACCAAAGTGGGCAATCGTCTTATAGCGCGGAGTACAACTCCTTACCGTACCCCAATGAGACCGCTCGCCGTCTTCATCGTCCTTGTCCTTTTGCTATCATCGTTGGTTCCGCTCTTGGGCGGGCAGGTGCATGATGTGCAAGCGACATCATTCCCTTCCGAGTTGAAGATCTTCCATCTTCACGATGGTCCCGACTACACGAGCAACAACTACTATGATTGGATGAACACCACGGGACCGAGGAACCCTACCAACACGAACTACGAATCGGCGAATCCTATCCCCATCGACGGCATTAGTATCCATAAGAACCCTTCTCCTAATCACAAGCATTTCTGGGTCATGTATCCGAGTGTGGGTTCGGGTGTCACGATCATCGGTGATATGAGCATACATCTTTGGGCGAGATCACAAGGGAACAAGTCGGGTACCCTTATCACAGCCATGATCAGCGACATGGCGCCGGGTCAAGCCGGAAGCCCGAACCAATGGACGGACATAGGCCAGGACACAGTCTCTCTTACTGGACCTTTTTACTCCGACTTCAGCCCATATGATCTGACGATTTCCAGCCTCTCGTACACGCTCGCAGCTGGTCATTCTTTGGTCCTTACAGTGCTGAGGGGTGATTCCATTCAGGACCAGCTTATAGTGATGTTCGACACGACGGCAAAGGATTCCTACGTTACTCTCACAGCAACGAGTTCGATATCCGTCAACGCGGCCTGGACCGAGGATGCATCCCATACTCCATCCAACGTGTTCTCGGATCTCGAGAACGTCTTGGTGGGGGCGAATGTATCCGATCCATTTGGTGCCTATGATATCGTGGGGGCCAATGCGTCCGTGGCATATTCTGGAAATGGGACCATTGTCCCCCGACCAACGACCATGTCCTCGAATAAGACGGACCCTGCCCAGCCTCCGTACTGGAAGAGGTTCGGGCTTAACCTGTCGTATCTCCCACAAGGCGTGTTCACGATCAACGTCACTGCGAGTGACTATCAAGGAATTCCGACTTGGTTCACGTTCTCCATCACTGTTGTGACAGTCGACCATTTCAGCGTTTCGGGACCTGTGAGGGCGGTCGCAGGCGAATCGTTCGGGCTCACGGTCACAGCGCTTGATGCCACCAACGCGACTATAACCAACTGGGTCGGGACGGTGCAACTCGAGAGCTATCGTCCCGACAGAATGAGTCTGAGCAACGGGACGCTCTCCATTCCATCCTTCGTCTTCACGGTCGGAGACTCGGGCCAAGTAACGAATTCAAGCGTCAATTATAGCGGGGGAGAGGAGATGATTCTGATTCGGGCATCCTCTAGTTCTCATTATGGCTGGAGCGCCCCGATATATGTCTCTAGTGGGCCGGTCATCACCATCCAAATGAATTACCCGTCGAGCACCCAGGTGGAAGCGGGATCGTTCACCACCATAATCGCAACGGGTTATGACCAGCTCGACAACGTGAACTCCACCTGGACGCCAAGCTGGGAAGTGACGGGAAATATCGGACTAATCACCGGAGCGGGGACTAGTGTCTCGTTCGAAGCGAGGAAAGCAGGCGTGGGTAACATCACTTGCGTAAATGACTACAATGGGGTCAATTCCACAATCAACGTCACCGTCGCTACGGGAGGGTTGGCAAGGATTGAAATCAGCTTCTCATTCGACCCACGACAGATACCCGAGGGTGAGACGCGCGTTTTCAACGCCACTGGGTACGACGCCGTGAATAACAGCGTGACTCTGACGAACGTCACGTGGGACACTGATACGGCCGGAAGCATACACGCCATCGGGTGGGGCCCGTCAGCAAACTTCACTGCTGGCTATCTGCCCGAGTCAGGATTCATCCATGCCAGGAAGGGGAGTATCGTGGGGACCATCGGCGTCACGGTAGTCAGCTCGGCGAGGGGACCGTCCTTTTCTGAGATCGTTCCTCAGTATGCTAATGAGAATTCTGGGACCTGGAACCTCGGTCTGAGTGGTTATTGGCACCATGTCAATGGCACGACCAACCTGGTATGGTGGGCTGACAAAGTCAACACGAGCCTCTTCTTCGTCTCTCACGATCAGACCTCCAACTCAGTGATCGTGTTCCACACGCAGCAGAACCAGTTCGGTGACAGCACTTTCGACCTATGGGCCGTCGACCCAGCAGGATACAGAGCGCACACCACAGTGACGGTACACATCATACACGTGAATCAACCACCGGCGTTCGTGAACAATCCTCCGACGGTGCTCTATGTGAAGTTCGATACCCAATACATATTCGACTTCTCCTACTATGCGTCTGACGTTGACAATCCAAAATCCGACCTGATGTTGACGTCTTCCTCCTCGAACGTTTTCTTCGATGGGCTGAATGCCACTCTGATGTTCCCCCACAAGAAAGGCGATGAAAGCTACTTCGAGTTCGTCACTCTCAACCTGAGTGACGGTAAAGCTGGAGTGGCGCTGAGGATAGTGGTCTGGGCGACAACGAACACGCCTCCATCACTCCTCAAGAGTCTGCCACCCCAAAGCATCGACGAGGGAACAGTTGGTTATCGCGCCTTTGACCTGGACGACTACTTCATCGACATCGATAATCAGACGCTCTACTATTCTTACGGATTCTACAATGTCCAGGTGTATATCGACCCTCAGTCTCATGAAGTCTTCTTGTCGGCACCTGGGGAGTGGTCAGGTACTGAGGAGGGGGTTTTCACGGCGACCGACCCGACAGGAGCCCTGCAGAGTGACACCGTCCGCGTGACCGTGATCCCAGTCAACGATCCTCCTCAGATCCTCATGAGCATCAACACGGTCTTTGTGAAATACAATCAGACTTACTATCTCTACCTCAGCCCGTTCATCATCGATCCAGACAACTCCTTGGGCTCGCTCACCTACAATATCAGCAATCCACACATCAAGCAGGGAACGAGCATCGGTGGAGCGCCTCGTCTAGAGATGTTGTTCCCGCCGAGCGCCGATCCGAGTTCATCGGTGTTCACTGGCCCGTATAAGGTCCAGGTGAACATGACGATCAGTGATCCCCTCGGAGCATCCACCTTCTGCACCTTCCAAGTGCGCGTGACCGGGAACGCGCCGCCTCAGGTCGCTGTCCAGAACCCCGATCAGCTATACTATTCGTTCCCGGAGAACAGCTATCTGAATGGCTCACTTCGGTTATACGACCTCTTCTCAGATCCGGACGACTCGACGCTGACATTCTACATATCAGGTCAGAACCACGTGTTCGCTAGATTGTTCACAACCGGTGATGTCAATCTGAGCTCTGTTGTCAACTGGTCCGGGATGGAGGCCCTCAGCGTGAGAGCCTTCGACAGTCATGGCGGATGGTCCCTCGTTCAGTTGTTCGTGGTCGTCACGCCCGTGAACCAGGCTCCCGTGATCTATCCGGTCCCGAACATCATCAACAAAGGAGCCTCTTTCAGGAATGCGCATTACCCGATATTCCAGTACGTCTACGACAGCGATGATCAATACTCGAGCCTGACGATCACGGTAACACCGGCCGGAAACGCCTTCGTGGTCGGGGGCGATCTATACGTGAGCCTTCCCGATGGCGTGAAGTCAATCACAGTATCGCTTCAAGCAAGTGACGGGAGACTTTCTTCAAATGTCGTGAGCTTCAAGGTGGGGGTCGCGACGACGACGGCGGAGAAGATCGGATGGCCATACTCATTCCCTCTGCTGCTGCTCGGGGCGGGCGTGGCGGCGTTCTTCGTCGCGGGGCGGATTCCAAGACCCTACGCTCTCGAGAACCTGTTCCTGATCCACAACGATGGCAGACTAGTCTCGAACGCGACGAGGGAGGAGAGCACGACGCTGGACAAGGACGTAGTGAGCGCGATGTTCACGGCCGTTCAGGAGTTCGTCCGCGATTCGTTCCAGAAAGGGGAGGTCGGCCTGAAGAAGCTGGAGATAGGCGACAAGAACGTTGTCATCGAGAAGGGTCACTCAGCTTACCTGGCACTCATCTACTCAGGCTACCCAGCAAAGGATACTTTCAGCATATTGCCCATGCTCATAAGCGACATCGAGGAGCGGTATAGGGAGCGCCTCGAGAAGTGGAACGGGACGGCGAAGACCGTGAAAGGGGTAGACCGAATGCTCCAGGACTACATGTCAAACAAGTTCCAGCCGGGCATGTGGCATGATGAAGAGGAGATCGCGGAGAAGGAATGGGTCGACATACTCAACAAAGAGACCTGATCATCTGTCTATCATCTCTTGCGTCAGTTCCTGAAGGACTCGCCCGTGCTCCCGTCGGATGATACCGATCCTCGATTTATGGTTGGCGACGCCTTATCGCCTGCCCGAGCCTGCCAGTCCACTGGACGAATCGCCTTCCAGATGGCCCGGGACGGAGCTAATATACCCTTCGCAAAGGCTTATACCGGTGCCCAAACATCACATGGACCCAGATGTCGAGCACCTCATCCAGGCTACCGGTCACCGTCACCTTGAGGCGGGATCTGGGGTTTCTAGACGTTGCCATGATTGGCATCGGCGCCATGATCGGCTCGAGCATATTCGTGCTGATTGGAGTCATCACTCAGGAGGTCGGTGCAGCCATCCTCATCGTTTTCGCTCTCAACGGCATAGTGACGGTATTTACTGCGACAAGCTATGCAGAGCTCGGGTCTTCATTTCCGGAAGCGGGGGGCGGTTATCTATGGGCAAAGAAGGCATTGCCCCATCCCGCAGGGTTCATATCTGGTTGGCTATCCTGGTTCGGACACACAGTGGCTTGCAGCTTCTACTCGCTCGGATTTGGCTACGCACTCGTCGCAATCATCCATTACATGAACCTAGACGTTTTCGGGATATCATCGGACATCTTGGTCAAGGTCTTCGCCGCGATCGCCATCATCTCCTTCCTCGCGATAAACTACATAGGTGTCGGAGCGACGGGAAAGACAGGCTCCTCGATAACGATGATCCAGATTCTCATCATCGTGTTCTTCGTGACTTTCGCCTTGATCTACGCGCTGAACGTTCATGGGTCGGGCGTCATAACATCCAATTTCAAACCGTTCCTCCCGGAAGGGAAGGGCATCTCGACCGTATTCATGATGATGGCCTTCAGCATTCTCGCATTCGAGGGCTATGAGATCATTGTTCAATGCGGAGAGGAGGTCAAGAACCCCAAGAAGAACATACCTAAGGCGATATTCGCATCAGTCGGCGTGGCGGTCTTGCTCTACTTGCTGGTAGCGCTTGCATGTCTTACCAATTTCAGCATCGCAGACATATCTTATGAAGGAGAAAATGCAGTTTTCTTCACCGCCCATAGCATAATGCCGCTGTTGGGGGCAATGATCATTGTCGGCGCCCTCCTCTCGGCCATGGCAGCGCTCAATGCGACGGTCTTCTCATCTTCAAGGGTCAGCTTCGCCATGGGTAGAGACGGATCACTTCCCAGCGTCTTCGGCAGGATCCATAGGGTCCGTAGGATCCCTCATAATGCCATTCTCATCACGGGAATCATCATGTTCGTCATGGCCATCTTCTTCCCGTTGACCACCATCGTTGCTTCGACTTCCGTCGTCTTCTTGCTCCTTTTCACCTTTGCCAACTTGGCGTCCATCAGACTGATCCCGAGGCTGACGGAGATGGACGTCGGCTTCCGGACTCCCTTGTTCCCGCTGTTCCCCGTGATTGGAGTCGTCAGTAAGCTCTCGTTGGCCATCTCCATCTTCTGGATATTTCCTGAGGCCTGGTATGTCACCGCTGTTTGGCTTGCGATAGGCCTCGGTGTGTCGATGTTCGCCAAACCCACGGAAGAGGTCGAGTCGATCGTCGGGCAGAAGAGGGTCCCCCAGAAACCCCTCACAAAGGAGGAGATCGCGCGGTACAGGGTTTTCCTTGCACTGGAGAACCTCGGCAATCTCCGACTTGTTGAGATGGCAGGCCTGTTTTCGCGATATTTCAACGGGGATCTCACCATCAACAAGATCGTGGAGGTGCCGAGGGCCATGCCGCTTGACGCCATTAGCAAGGAATACGTCGATGAGCTCGCGATGGGCCTCCGCAAGACGATGAAGGTCGCGCCCTCGACTATCAACGTCAGACCCGTCGTGTCCGTGTCGTACGATGTCGCAGGTGCCATCCTGGACCAGACCAAACACGAGGCTGCCAACCTTCTCGTCCTGGGATGGAAGGGCACTCGCAGGCGGGGAAGGACCATACTTGGGCGCAACCTGGACCGGGTCGTGAGAGAAGCATCGTGCGACGTTGCGATCATAAAGACTCAGAGGCTGAAGAAGAGCATCGAGAACATCCTGTTGGTCTCTGGGGGATACTTCGAGACGCGGAAGGCACTGTTGCTCGCACTTCCCATCGCCAAGGAGTACGGTGCCAAGATAGAGCTGCTTACAGTCATCACGGACGACAAGCAGGTCGAGCTCGCCCACGGAAACGCGGACAGGCTGAGCAAGATGGCAGACAACGTCAAGGTCCCAACCGAGGTGAAGTACGTCTATTCCAAGAGCCTCGTGAACACGGTCCTGGACCATGCGAAACAATGCGATATTCTTGTCATGGCCTCGGGGCCGCAAGGAGCCATCGAGCGGACATTGTTCGGGGAGGTCTACGACCGGATCATCAGGAGCGCGGATGTGCCAGTTCTTGTGTTGAAGACGGCCCGCACCCAGAAGGAATTGCCACTGGCGATGGGTGAGCCCCGGGATGCCGTGCCTGGTCTTGACTAAGGGCCGGTACTGCCGAATAGTTCTTGGAGGGCCTTTCTCGCGCTGTTGGTCATTTCCATTTGTTTCGCCTCCTCATAGGTGACCCATTTCATTTCAAGGACCTCGACACTGGACCTCTCGGTTCCCCCAACGGGCCTCGCCAGGAAGTCGATCAGAACATAATGGTACTTCATCTTGCCCGCTTCGTCGGGAACTATCATGTCGTATGCGTTTATGAGTTCGAGGACCTGTATCTTGATTCCTGTCTCTTCCTCCATCTCCCGAGCGCACGCATCTGAGAGCGTTTCCCCCATTTCGACGAGGCCACCGGGTATGCTCCATTTCCCCTTGCTGGGTTCGAAGGCTCTCTTTATGAGCAGAATCCTGCCGTCCTTGATTGCGACCGCTCCAACCCCGACCAACGGTGCGCGAGGGTACTGTCTCCTCTCCTGGTCTTGCTCTTCCACACTCATGGATATTCCGATCCCTTCGACGAAAGCTGAGAGTCTGAATGCGACGCTCCTGAACGGCCCTATGGAATCTTCATGTCCTATTTGTCCCTTTGGCCATTCTCCTTCCTTCCGTTGCCAGGGCCTCCACCTCGAGAACCATATAAGGCGATCTGGCAATACCATATCCGTGAATCTGCAAAGGCACTTCTCGGAGGTGTGTCGGAGCCTTGGGAAGGAGGATGTCTCTGCCAGGTTTCATCCCTACGCCGAGCTCAAGCATTCCTGGTGCTCTGCAGGGGGCCACATCGAGTTCAAGGTGAGCGACTACTTGGAGGGGTCACCAGACGAGGTGCTGGAATCGATGGCATGGTATCTCCTCTGCAGGGCGTTCAGGAGGAAGTGCCCTGAGGGCAAGGCGGCTCGCTATCTGGCCTATGCACTCTCGTCCGAGCTATGGGTACGCAACAAGGATCTGTACCTGTCCAGAGCGAGAAGCCTGTTCTTCGATTCGAGAGGAGAAGTGAGGGACCTTGACACTGTCTTCCGGTACGTCAATTCCTTCTACTTCCAAGGCAAGTTGCCATATCCCACATTGGCCTGGTCGACCGAGTCTCCCGGAACCCGTCTTGGATTCTACTTCGCCCCGTTGAACCTGCTCGCTGCGAACAGAGTGTTGGATTCCGAGCGTGTCCCGAGGTATGTCCTGGAGTTCGTCGTCTATCATGAGCTCCTGCATCATGTCAATGCCGGAGGCAGCTCCCCTAGAAAGCGCGTGCATCATACGAAATCGTTCAGGGAGCAGGAGATGGCGTTCTCCCACTACGAGGATGCCGAGCGATGGCTTCGCAAGCTTGTCCGAGAATGCAGAAGTCGATGACACCTTGTCCCCCAGGTGTAACAGCGCGGTTCATGGCATGCGAACGCAATCTCGCCGCTCTGACCCTCCTGGGGGTTGTTGTTGCGCGCCGCGTTGTCCCCTACACACGATACGGTGTCACACCGATATTCATAGAGGGACCCATTGCCGGCGCACTGTAGCCTGGTGTCGGAACACTGCATCACGTAGATCAGCAGCATAATCTTCCAGGCGACCCAAACTAGGGCGCAGCCGGGTTATATTCCTTTCCCTCCCCATGGCCCAAGAGGCAGCCATGTCCCACGAGAGGGGCGGAATCAATGTGTGATGTGGCACGAAGAGGCGCCTCTGTAACCAGTGCGTGTCCGGACCCTCTCCTGAGGCACTCTTGGCCTCCCCGGGGCAACGTTCTTGTATGAACAAATCATCCAAAACGCGATGGCGGCGCTTGTCGGCTGCTCCGGGTGGTCCTACGACGATTGGATAGGCAGGTTCTATCCGGCAGAGCTAGCTAAGAAGAAGGGCGAGTGGCTGTCTTACTACCAGAAGTTCTTCTCGTCGGTGGAAATCAATTCCACATTCTACAGGGTGCCGAATGATTTCATGGTTAAGGCCTGGATCGAGAAGGGCAAACAGAGGCCTGGTTTTGAATTCTCCGTCAAGCTACCGCAAGCGGTAACCCACGAGGCCATATTGAATTCGGACGGAGAGAAGTCCGCCACGGAGGCTTCCAGCTTCGAGGGTATTTGCGTCAAGCCCATGGCTGAGGCGGGGCTCCTCGGAGGAGTCTTGATCCAGATGACTCCGTATTTCAAGCACAACGGGAGGGAGAGCCTGGGGAAACTGCGCGCCCTGCTCGACGTCCTGGACACCGATTCCTACGACTACGCTGTGGAGTTCAGGCACAGGACCTGGCTGAACGAGGGGGGGAACGAGCTCTCGCCGGACGCGCTCGAGACGCTCCAGGAGTACGGGGTCGCGAACGTGATCGTGGACGGCCCCGGATTTCCCGCGACGAGGTCGCTCACTGCCAAGCACGCCTACGTCAGGTTCCATGGAAGGAACTACGACATTTGGTTCAGGGAGGAGCCAGAAGATGACTACAGGCTGGACCGGTACGATTACCTGTACAGCCTCGAGCAGCTCGAATCGTGGAAGGCCAGATTGCAGGAGATTGTCTCGAACTCGGAGAATGCCAGGATATACTTCAACAACCACGGCCGCGCGAAGGCCGCTAAGAACGCCTTCCAGATGATGGACCTGCTCGGCCTGCCCCATGAGGAGAAGGACATCGATATCCAGGATCAGATGACTCTTGAGAAGTTTCGCAAGTTCTAGCTTACAAGCTCTGCTGTGCTCGTCCCGTCCTCCGACTCCTCCACCCTGATGACATTGTTCATGAGGTCCTTGATGTCCTCTATGTGCGTGATGAGGAATATCTGGCGGAACTGGCTTGAAAGACGCGTCAGTGCTGCCATGACGCTCCTCTTCCTGTTCGGGTCCTGGGAGCCGAATATCTCGTCAAGAATGAGGAAGTTTATGGGGTTGGCCCCCGTCCTGTCCGCTATTATCCTGGATATAGCCAGTCTCAGGCTGAGGTTTGCGAGGTCGGCTTCACCCCCGGAGAACCTGTCCACGGGATACATCACACCCTGGTCCTCGATCTGCATCTCATAATCCTCGCTCAGTTCCACCCGGGGATATCTCCCGCCGCTCATCGATTCGAGCCCTTTGGATGTGAGCTCTGAGAGTGCAGGGACGATCCTGCCTATCAGGTGGTCCTTGAAGTTGACGACGACCTCTTCGAGCAGCGCAAGGTCGTCCCCTGTTCTCCTGTCGTCTTCGATTGATTTCCTGACCCGTGCTATGTCGTCAAGGTCCTTCTTTGTCTTCTCGAGCTCCGATTCGCTCTTGTCCTTGGTGCTGCTGAGCTTCCGGACAACGTCCTTCGCCGAATTCAATATGACCATTTTTTGGTCCAAGTCTTTCACAGTAAATTCATGCAAGTTCTTCTTTGGTTCAAGCTGGGTGACGATTGCCCGGAGGAGCGCCTCCTCAGCTCCGGTCTTCTTCATTCGCTCGCGGACGTCCCCTAGGTCCCGGTGGTAATGCTCGGATTGATTCTTCAGGCTCTTCAATTCGACATACTCTTCATGGAGGGATTTTAGCCGCGCATGCTCGGAGACCACCTTGGCGTACTCCTGATCCGAGTACTTGATGTCCCCATGTTGCTGGAGCTCAAGCTTTCTCTGTGAGATCTTGCTCCTCAGCCTTGCCAGCTCCCCTTCCTTCGCTTCGAGGGATGTCTCCTGTTGCTTCAGTCTCTGGATGTCCTTGTCGAGACTGGTCCTCCTCTTCTTGAGCGCTTCCTCTTTGTTCGTCACGGCTTTGAGTTCGGATTCCAGAATCGTAATGGCCGAGATCGCGTCTGATGCGACCTTCTCAGCCAATCGCGAGCTCTCTTCGAGCTTGGTTACCAGCAGTTCGTATGAGTCCTCGAGCGTGCGCTCGCAGGTGGGACAGATGCCGTCCTTCCCGGCGAGCCTGATCTCCTCGAGCTTGATTCTGTCCTTTGAGGCCGCATCTCTTCTTTCCGCGATCTGTGCCTTCAGTCCACCGATCCTTCCAGATATCTCGGCACGAGAGCTCTGGCACTCAGCTCTCGCCTTATCCGTGTCTTCGATAATGTTGACAAGATCATCTGACGACCCGAGACTCGTTCTCAGGCTCTGCAGTTCGTCCAGTCTCCGCGCTTCTTCCTTCTGGTCCGCCGATATCTCCAAACCGATCATCCGCGCCCTCTCGCTCTTCACCTTCTCACCTTCGAGGGCCTCTCTCCGCGTGCTGATCGTCCTCCAATCCTCTTCCTGCCTTTCAAGGTCGGGCAATCTCTGCAGTTTCGCATTCGTCTCGACGATCCTGGCATCGATGCTCCTCTCCCTCTTCCTCAGCTCCTCGGAGGCGGATTGTCTCCCCTTGAGGTCACTTGAAGTCGAGAAGTAGGCGTCGACATCCTTCTTCAGCTCGTCCCTGCGCGCCTTCAGGGCCTCCACTTCCAGCATTGCCTGGCGTTCCGTCTTCTCGGCGTCCCCTAGTCTCCTTGACGCGTCCTCGCGAGCCGCAACAAGGACCGGGAGCTTCTCGCTCAGAACTTGCTCCCTGTCTCTTCCATCCTCATCGATCAAGGTCTTCTCCGCTCCCTGGACGCGCGCGATGGATCTGTTCTTGTCTGCCCTGATGTTAGTGAGTATGTTGTCGAGGCCGTCGATCCGAAGCATCCTGAGGACTACCTTCTTCCTCTCTCCGGCCGCGATGTTCTGCAGCGCGTTGAGTTCTTTCTGGATTGCGAACACCGAGGTGAAGAACGACTTATGGTCCATCCCGATCAGCTTCTCTACCATCCTCTTGACCGGCTTGTCGTCTTCCGCTAGGACCTTGTCCTTGGTCCTCAGCTCCGCCTTCATGCCCAGCGATCTGCCACCCATCTCTCTGTGGACCTTGTACTCGGTACCTCCGAGCTCGAACTCAAGGGTCACGGCGCAGGTGTCGGCCGATGGGACCCCCGTCCGGCGGATGCTATCCTTCCCGGTACGTACCACCTCGTCCACGTTGCCGAACAGGGCCCACGCGATCGCTTCTATGATAGTGGACTTGCCGACGCCGTTGAGCCCTAGGATACCTACGATCCCGTCCGGGAACTGGATTCTCAGGCTCCGGAACCTTCGGTAGTTCTTGAGCTCGAGGAAGGATATCCTCACTCGTCATCCTCCTTCGTGAGATAAGGCAGCCCCATATCCATCAACTTAGCCTTCTTCTGGTCGGGATAGTCGAGCGATGAAACGTACTTCTTGAACTCGTCGGCCAGCACTCCTATCTGTGTGTCGCTCGACTGGCTCTTGCCTTCGGCATCCAGTCGGTCGATCTTGAGCTCGAAATGAAGCGCGGCCGTACCCAGTCGCTTGATCTCCGCCACATCGAGGGACCTGTAGGCGTCAGCAGCGACATTCGATATCGACAGGCGGACTATCCTTTCATCGATAGAAGCGCCGCTGACCCTATCCCTAGCTTCACGGATTATCTCGGTGGAGGCCAAGCCTGATGCGTCGAGCGCCTCGAGATCCAGCATGTCTCGGATCTTGAGCTGGTGGAATCTGACATCGCCCTTATCCAGATCCACCTCTACGATGCCCTTCTTCTGGGTCACCTCCCCGAATCCCAATCTCTCGGTGGAACCCGAGTAGTAGGTCCCTTCTCGGATCTTCTTGAACTCGTGATAATGGCCCAGCGCGACATAGTCCCATTCGTCGGTCAGCGCCTCGAGCGGTACGGTCTGCTCGTTGAACTCGTCCATCTTGTAGGTCTGAGACCCAGTTACCCCCGCGTGCAGTACCAGTATGTTGTGCGCAGTCGCTCTCGATGGTTCGATCCTATCAAGTGTGGACGTCAATGACGGGTTGGTCGAGTGCGGGATCGCCACCACGGTCGCGTCCCCCAGAACCAGGCTCTTGGCCCCAGGTTCGTGCAGAGGGTGAACATGCGCGAGATGTTCGAATATCCTGAATATGTTCCCGGTCTCTCTCAGCCTCGGAGTCGAGTGGTTCCCCGATATCACGACCGTCTCGATCCCTGCCTCGGAGAGTCTGAGCAGCTGCCTGAGCGCGAAGTCGATCGCTCGGTTCTGTGGGCGTACCTGGTCGAAGAGATCACCCGAGTGGACCACGAGATCCGGCTTGAGTTCGAGCGTCTTGTCCACGGCTTGCTCAAAAGCTCTGTAGATGTCCATCTCCCGTTGATTGATCCCCTCGACTGGATCGAGCTTCGAATACGCAGAGAATCCAAGATGGGTGTCCGAGAGATGGACTATCCTCAATGCCTCCCACTCTCCATCGCTGCGATGATGTCCTCAATCTCATCGAGGTCCCCTGAGGAGTCTCCGAACTGCATCGGTTGTCTTGGCTCGAAGATCTCCGACAGCTTTGCATCGATTGCCCTGGCCGAGCGCCAGAGCGCGACTGCTGCTACTGCGATGATCGACATCACGACGATGGCGAAGACGAGGTTCTGCTGGAATATCGAGTGGATGAACGGTGAGATCGCAATCAACCCCACGATGATGTACAAACCCAGGAAAGCCCACTTGAGGGTCTTCGAAGTTGCCAGGTATCCGATGTTCTCCGCTGATTTCGTGGACAGCATGGCCTCGCTGGTGGATACCTCTATCAACCTGATGGTCCTGCTCCACAACCCGTACATCCCGTACAGGACAACGACAACTGTCCCAGCGACGATGAGCAACTGCAGAATATTCTCGTTCCCGCCGACCAGATAGGCGTATTTGGAGGCGACGGGAGCTGTGCTGATTGCCAGGAAGACGACGGTCACCATGACCACGATGTAGATCACAATCCTGGATATACTGTTCCTCATCTCGTTTGATATTCGGATTGACGACTTGGAACGACGCCTCATATTCCTCGCGAGAAGATTGAGATAGGATGCCAGGAACATGGTCGACCTCGGAACCCTCCCTTCGAGCTTGCGGGTCACCCTGTCAGTGTACTTCACGCTGTAAGGCACGATCAAAGCGGTGATCGTCGTGACTAGGAGGATCGTCGGGTAGATCGTGTTCGCTATGTGGGGCAAGAGCGTCGCTGAATTGGAGCTTATGGCCACTGTGGCAATCATCAGCGAGAACTCACCGATGGCAATCATGCCGAGGCCTGCGCCCAGGGAATTCCTCGCCCCAAATCCGCAAATGAACGTGGCCAGCGCACTGGCGAATATCTTGCCGGCGACGAAGACCACGGTGATTATGAGGACCGTGAAGATCACGCCAATCTGTGTGGCGCTGCCGAGGTCCGACAGCTGACGGGCGGCCAGCATACCCACGGTGACGAAGAATATCGCTCCGAACACATCCCTCACGGGCTCCACTCTTCTCACGACGTCCCCCAGGTATTTCGACTCGGAAACGATGACTCCCATCACGAAAGCACCGATCGCCTCGGAGAATCCTATGAGCTTCGCGAATGCAGCCATCGAGAAGCAGAGTCCGAGGGCAGTCACGACAAGCAGTTCATTGGAGCGCTGCCTGCCGACGTAGTCGACGAGCCGCGGCACTACTGCAACTCCGAACACTATTGATGCAGCTACGAACCCAGCCATTCCCAGGACTAGCTTCGTCAAATCCCCGGGGCTGACCTGCCCAGTCGAAACAAGGCCTGAGACGGCTGCCAGGATCAAGATCGCGGCGAAATCCTCTACCACCAAGAGCCCTACAATGAGTCTCGCTTTCTCGTTGTCAAGTCCGCCGCTCTCCTTGAGCGACCTCACTATGATCATCGTTGAGGCCACCGAGAGCATCGTCCCAAGGAGAATCGACTCGAGGCTGCTCCAGCCCAAGGCTGTTCCAAGCTGGAAACCTATTGCGATCATGATCATTATCTCCAGCGTGGCGGCGACAATGACCGTTATTCCGATCTTCCTCAGTTGCTTGAGGCTGAACTCCAGGCCAATCGAGAAAGTGATAAGGATTATCCCCAGGTTGGCCAACAGCCTGATGTAATCTTCTCCTGCAGAAGTGACTAGGTTCTGAGCCACCAGGCCCACCACGAGCCCAGCGACCAGGTATCCAAGAATCAACGGTTGTCTCAAACGGTGGAAGAGAATTATGATCACGGCAGCCACGGCTATGACGACGGCCATGCTCACGAGGAAGTCTGTCTGTAGGTCGGCCATTTCAACTGCACCGTTGAACTCTTCAGGCCGAGGTCATCGCGGACGCGTTCGGGGGCACCCTCGGGCGCTGCCAGAGCCTCCGATATCAACTCATGTGGGCTCTGTCTGGCTAATGTCTTTCGTGTTACTTAAGCGATGCCGTCAGACCCACCATCCCTGACGGCCCTCGGTTGCCCCGAGTATGAAAGGTTAATGTGATGTCAGGCCAATCCTTGCTACGGGATGCCAAACCAAATCTTCAGATTCTCTCCGGCCTCGGAAGACCAGAGGCTGCGGCCGAAGTTGTTTGGAATCGGTAGCGCAGGATGCAACATCATAGAGGGCGCTCCGCTTCCCACGATCGCACTCTCAACATCAGCTGCCGATCTCACCAGGTCCCATGCCGAAAGGAAATTCATGGTCGGCCAGGACAGACTCATGGGGCTTTCGGGTACTGAGACGGATGTTTTGAAGCAACTGCCGGAGATAGTGGGGCATGAGCTGCTGGACCTCTTCAACAACACCGATGTAGCCTTCACCATGTGCGGCCTTGGTGGACTGACGGGCAGCATGGGCTCGAAGATGGTCGCGTCCATCGCTCGCGCAAAGGGAGTAATGAACGTTGCTCTCGTCACCACGCCATTCTCCGCTGAGAGTTTCAGGCGCCGGGAGTTGGTTGCGAAGGTAATGACCGATCTGCTTGGGTCATGCTCCCTTGTCATCGAGTTCGATAACGACAAGCTCTCCTCGCTGGCCCCAAACCTTCCACTTTCGAAGACTTTCGGCATCCTCAATAGCATAATGCTGAGGCCGGTGGAGGATATCGCATCGACTATGTCGAGAACGGATGTCGCATCCTTTGACCGGGTCGTGGGGAATGCAACGCATGGCCGGTTCGGTCTCGGGCTGGCCAGGGGCGATGAGCGCGTGGAGAGAGTCGTGGATGAGGCCATGAGCTCACCTTGGTTCGACCTCGATCCCGCACAGGCGCCTGCTGCTATCGCGATATACTCTGCCTCGGATCCATGGGACAAAGAGGGAGATCGTATCTCCCAGAGACTTCAGGCGAAGCTGCCCACTGCAGACATCTTGTGGGGATCTTACGTGGATTCTTCGTTGGCCGACAGGATCCGATTGAGCCTGGTGATATGCAATAGGAAAGACCTGTGATCACCTTATGGAATACATCCCCAGGACCCTCTCTAGTCTTTCGCGCCTGCAAGGATTCTTAGCGCGTCTCTCTCCATGAAGTGAAGCTTGCCAGGGACCACGAGTGCATGGAGTGGCCCTCCGAAATCAAGGGCAATCATCTCCTTCAGAGGTCCTGCCTTCACGATGCAATCCGGAGAGCCTGCACGTGCGACGACGCAAACCAGTGTCTCAGGGGAGATGGCATGCTGGGCCGTCCTCCTTTCCATGTCAAGAAGTAGATGCATGCCTTCGTTGGCGGTCATGTATCGTTTGTTCTCGGCGTCGATATCCAGCAGGACGAGAGTATGGAGATCCCTGGACAAGTTCTCCGTGATGAGCTCGTACGGGCTTGTTGGAGAGTACCCTTCCTGAGGGAGTGGCAGCGTGACCGTGCGACCGAACTTGTAATGCTGAAGACCTAGCAGACCAGGGACGGCGGTCATGACCGATACTCCATGTATCACCGCCGTATCCGAGCCTTGTCCTATCGCCCGGAGCCTCAGCTCCACGTGCGTCGTGGCGGTCATGGGGTCACCCGCGATTAGTAGCGCCACTCTCTTCCGCTTGCAGCCGTCGAGAATTCGATTGCCGTCTTCCAGGGCCTCTCTGCCCAAGAGTTCGATGGGTTTTCCAATCCTCGCGGCGAGTCTATCCAGAGCGCCCTCGGAGAGAGTCGATGTGTATGCCTCGGCGTAGACGATTTCCGCAGCCTGGATTTCATGGAGCCCTTGAATGGTTACTCCATCCTCGTCGTGAAGCCCCAGGCCGACGAACACCAGCCGACCTCGCCTATCCGTCATCCTGTCTCAAATGCAACGGTGTGATAAAGTAGTATTCTCTTGAACGGTTCCGATTCTGTTATCATCGTGTAAGGCGATTTGCCACCTCGATGGAGTCCATATCCCTGGTGGTTCCGAAGAAGAAGGCGGAGCCGGTGAGGCGCAAACTCATCGAGAAAGGAGTCCTGAGGAGGGACCTCCAGATACGCTCCGATGCCAAGAATGTGTACCTTCCAGTCACGCAGAGGATCGACCTGGGATATCCGATCGAGAAGATGGATTTCAAGGAGATGGAGCTCCAGGTGTCCGACTACCGTCTCCTGGTGGACGTTCCAGAGGAGGTCCGACCACTGCTCCCAACATCCTTCGACACCGTCGGGTCCATCGCGATAGTGAAGATGGAGGATGGAGTTGCGCCTTATGGGGCCAAGATCGGAAAGGCGATTATGGCCACCCAAATCTCCATCAAGACCGTTTGCATGGACTCGGGCGTGATTGATGAATTCAGAACCCGGGACGTGAAGGTCGTAGCGGGCGAGAAGACGACGGAGACCATCCACAAGGAGTATGGCCTCTCCTTCAAGGTCGACGTGGCGCGGGCATTCTTCACGCCCAGGCTGGCGACTGAACGACAGGCGGTAGCGAAGCAGGTCAAACCAGGCGAGGTCGTGATCGACATGTTCGCTGGCATAGGTCCTTTCTCGATAATGATCGCAAAGACAGGCTCTCCCAGGATCGTGTATGCTATCGACATGAACCCCGATGCGATCGAACTCATGAAGGAGAACATCGCTCTGAACAAGGCGACCTCCGTGAGTCCCATACTGGGGGACGCGCGGGAGGCGGTGCCTCGACTCGAGAAGGCGGACCACATAATCATGAACCTACCCCACGATGGCAGGGGCTTCATCGGAGAGGCGATCAGGGCGTTGAAGCCCGGAGGCGTGATCCACTACTATGAGATCACGGAAGAGGACGAGGTCCAGAAGAGCCTGGATGAGATCGCCGATGCTGCCAGACGAGAAGGCAGACTGATGAAAGAGCTGGCTAGGAGAAGAATCAAGAGCTATTCTCCGACCATGACCTTCTACGGATTCGACCTGCAGTTCTTGTGAGCTCAGTCGGAGCGCGTGCCCGGACCGGAGCTTTTTGGCTCGAGCGTTATTCCCCTCTGTTGGTGATAGTTGCCCGAGCGCTGCTCGTAGGTCTTCTTTGGCCGAGATCGCAGTTCAGAGAACACGACCTGCGCGAACCGGTCGCCAATAGGGATATCGACATTCCCGGAGGACGCATTGAACGCTGAAAAGGTCAGATTCCCATTGAATCCAGCATCGATTCGTCCAAAAGAGGCCAATATCCCTTTCCGCGTCCATGTGGTCCTGATCCATATCTCCCCGACCAATGTCGGGGGCAGGACGAAGTACTCCTTCGTCGCCACCACGAACCAAAGGTTCGATGGTATCTGCACCGTCCCTTCCTTGCATCTCAAGCCGGTGGAAGGGATCAGCACTTCCTCGATCGTCACGTCATAACCGTTCGGGGTAAGGTTGCGCTCGTTGTAGCCATCGATTCTCAGGGACTTGTCATCGAGAAAGGCGACTATGTCTGCATCGGACAAGACGGCCATCGTCGGTTCACCTCTTTCGAGAGCTCTTCCGTTCACGAGCTGGCCGAGGCTCGGGCATTCCTTTCTTTCCCAGTTGCTCCGCGGCCCTGTCCGCTAGCGCTTTGAACCTCTCGAAGGCTGGGGCCCATTTGCTCTCGAGTTCCAGTTTGAAGCTTTCTGAAATATCACTCGGCCCCCTTAGGTCGACGGGCCCGAATCCTTCCCTGCCCAAGATATCGTCCACGGGCTTCGCTACCTGTGAGATCCTCTCCCATCTGAACAGCTGGCCTATGCCCTCGAGCTCTTTCACGAGGTCTCCGATGTACTCCGTTCCCAGCTTTCCCAGGAGCCTGATATACAGTCCCGCGAGCTCCTTTGCGGAGCCCATTGCAGCCTTCCTCAGTTCCCCGAGCAGCTCGTCCAGGTCGCCCTCTTTTATGTCTTCGAGCTTCATCGGCGAGGCCTCTAAGGAATCCTTCACCGCTGCCATGATCGCGGGCTCAAGTTCGGTCTCAACGGTCCGGATTATCACGATGCCGTGCCTCGCGAGGTCGCCCTTCGCTTCGGTGAGCTCCTTCAGCAACCCTGGGTCGAGATTCGAAGCCATCGCGATCAGATCTCGGTGAACCCCGCCACGGTCTTCTTGTCCAGTTTCTTCACGACCTCTATGATGAGCTTGACGCAGTTCTCGGCGTCTGTCATACTGAACAGACCAACGTGCGAGTGTATGTGTCTTGTCGGGACCCCGATCACGACACTGGGGCAGCCAGCATTGGCGATGTGTATCACGCCTGCATCCGTCCCCCCTCTCGCGATCTGGGATAGTTGGTAGGGGATCTTTGCCCGATCCGCTGTCTTGATGACGAGGTCGACCAGTGCCTGGTTCGGGATCATGGAGGAGTCATATGTGGTGAGTGATGGGCCGTGCCCCATCTTCGTCGGGGCCTCGTTCGGTTCGATGCCGGGCACGTCTCCAGCGATGTCGACCTCCAGCGTGAGGCACACATCTGGCTTGGTCACGAACGCAGTGGTCCGCGCGCCCCTGAGCCCGACCTCCTCCTGTGTGGTCGCTGCCCCGATGACCATGTTCGGATGGCTGATCTTCTTCTCAACCAGCGCCCTGACCACCTCGGCAGCTGTCCAGGCGCCTATCCTGTCGTCGAACGCCTTTCCTATGGCTATCGTGTCCCTGCCTTTTCTCTTTCCGTCTTTGAAAATCCGTTTTTGCATCGTGGAGAAGTGCGAGTCGGGGATGACCGGGTTTCCAATCCTGGCTCCCATCGCTTTTGCCTCGTCCTCATTCGATGCTCCTATGTCTATGAACATCTTCTCCTTGCTCACGACCTTCTCTCTCTCCGAGGCCGGGAGGAGATGCGGTGGCTTCGCGGCGATTACTCCAGGAACCATGCCATTTTCCGTCTTGATTATGACCCTCTGCCCCAAGAGGACCTGGTCGAACCATCCCCCGAGCGGGTTGAATGTCAGGAATCCGAGCTTGTTCACCGACGAGATGATGAAACCGACCTCGTCGATGTGGCCTGGAAGCAACACGACAGGGCTGCTCGAAGTCCCCTTTTTGGTGAACATGAGCGAACCGAGCTTGTCAGTGTATACTTCGTCCGCGAACTTCGAGACGTAGTTCTTCATTATCCTTGCGGGCTCCTTCTCAAATCCAGAGGGCCCAAAACAGTTCGTTAGCTCCTCGAGCAATCTCATAGCCTGCTGATCTGCCAGAATCATCACCTTGTCGCGCGCATCAGGTTGACGATAGATAATCCTTGCTGTGCCCAGGGCTCGGGCAGCGAAAAGATTCAACTATCAATCCAGCATTGCGTGTTTGGGATGCGCTCACGAAGCGAACGACTCATCTTCTCACGGGCGTCGCGGTAGGTTCGCTGGCGTCCATGCTGTTTCGCCAAGACGCGATAAGCCTGATGGCGATCGGCGCTGCCTTCGGTGTCCTTCCCGATATCGACATACTTCTCTCTGGATTCGGGAAGCGCATTCATCGGTCGCCTGCCACTCACAGCCTTCTGGCATCGAGCATCATGGCGCTGGCTTGGTTATTGCTTGTAGTACCTATGGGTCAGTCTCTCAATCCGAATCCATTCTCCGGGATACCTCCTCTTCCCTCCACCGTTATCGCTTTTCTGGCTTCCTTCCTCCACTCGGCCGAGGACTCGTTGTCAGTATACGGCTGCAGACTGTTTCACCCGTTTTCACGTAGAGTATTCAAAGGGCCAGTCAGATACGATGATTGGGCTGCGAACGGCCTGCTCTCCCTTGTCGCCGTGGCTGCGATCGTGGCATCTCAGATGGCAAGTCGTCCATTGTCCTGAGTCGCAGGGGGAAGGTATAAATTCGATAAACGGCATCCTGCAGAAAAGGTGGTAGGCCAGCATGTCAGTTGTTCTTCCGGATCTCAAGTACACGAAGGATCATGAATGGGTTAAGGTGGAGGGTAAGCTCGCACGAGTGGGCATCACCGACCATGCGCAGACCGAGCTGACAGAGATTGTTTTCGTCGAACTGCCAGGCCTCGGCAAGGAAGTTCGCATAGGAGATGTCCTTGGGAATGTCGAGTCCGTGAAGACCGTCTCGGAAGTGTTCGCGCCGGTATCGGGCGTTGTCAAGGAGGCCAACGGAAAGCTCGTCGACTCGCCAGAATTCCTGAACAAGGATCCGTATGGCCAGGGATGGGTCGCAGTCCTCGAAATGAGCGACCCGTCGGAGTCATCCAAGCTGATGTCGGCCGAGGACTACAAGAAGCTCCTCGGGGAGTAGACGAGGCGAGCAACCGTTCACCTGAGGGCGGACCATGAAGAAGGGAATCACCCCAGATGAGGCCGAGGATTGCTTCTCAGGCTTCCCAGTCGTCCTTGCGACCGTCAAGGGTGCGAAGGACAACATCATCACGCTGGCCATGTGTCACGTGTTCTCGTTCAAGCCGCCCTATATCGGGGTCGGGATAGCTCCCGGGAGATTCAGCCACGGCCTCTTCAAGGAGAGCAGAGATTTCGCGGTGAACATCCCCACCAGGGAGCTGCTGAAAGCGACAGAGATATGCGGGAGCAAGTCCGGGAGAAAGGTCGACAAGTTCGAGGCGTCTGGACTGACCCGCGAGAAAGCAGAGAAGATATCCGCGCCCCTCATTGCCGAATGCCCGGTGAACATCGAATGCGTCAAGGTCAAGGAAGTGGATGCCGGGGACCATACCTGGTTCGTCGGCGAGATCGTGGCGGCGAGAAGGGCCGAATCTTACAAGGCGGTCGACATGATGCTCTATTGGGGCGAGTACAGGGTGATCGGAGAGCTCGTCAAGTAGGTGATGCGATTGGATGTCAAGAAGGCCATAGAGTCAAGGCGCAGCATCAGGAAGTACGAGAAGAAGGAGATACCGGCGGCGGTCATGGAGGATCTCCTGGATGCTGCACGGAAGGCGCCGTCCTCCAGCAACAAGCAGGCATGGAAAATCATCGTCGTGACGGATGAGGAGATGCGGAGGAGACTCGTGTCGGTCTCGGGCAACCAGAGTTTTGTGGCGGACTGCTCTGCCTATCTGGTCGGCGTCTCGGAACCCAACGTCGGCTACTCGCCGATCGACATCACCATCGCGCTCGACCACTTGTCCTTGCGCGCAGTCGAACTGGGTCTGGGAACCTGCTGGATCGGAGACTTCGAACCGACGCGCGTCAAGGAGATTCTTGGAGTGCCTGTCGACCACGATGTCCCAGTCTGCATGACCCTCGGATACCCAAGCACAGTCCCAGCCGCGGGGAAGAGGAAAGACCCCTCGGCGCTGTTCCGCAAGGATCTCTGGGGGCGGAGTTGGGAGTAGGAGCTGGGTCCCCGTCGTCCTTCTGGCAATCGCGGTGATTGCCGTTTCGGTCGGCGTTACCAACATCCTCTCGATGCTAGGTGGCACGATATCAGCCTAGACATGCTGGCCTGGGAATTTATAAATCCCCCTAAGGCTGTTGCCGTGAGGCTGGTCCAAAGGCCAGCACTTTGCGCCGGAGGGCCGAGGTTTGTACATATTCAACACGTGCTCCAGAGACTGCTACGACACATGTGCTATCGTCACCCGGGTCCGGAACGGCAGGCTGCATTCCATAGAAGCGAACGGGAAGCAGCCGTTCACGCAGGGATTCCTCTGCCCAAAGGGACAGAATCTCTCGCAATATGTCTACTCGAAGCAGAGGGTGCTGTATCCCCTCAAGCGTGATGGTCCCAAGGGGAAGGCGAAGTTCAGGAGGATTTCGTGGGAAGAGGCCTTGAATGAGATAGCCGAGGAGATCGGGACCCGATCCGCAGCCTATGGCACGGATTCCATTCTCCAGTACGACTACGCGGGCACCATGGGGCTCATCCAGAGGAACTTCCCCAGCCGGTTCTTCAACGCGATCGGGGCCTCTCGGGTGACCCACACCATATGCTCTCGTGCGGGGGACAAGGCACTCGAGATAGTCTGGGGCTCAAGCCTCGGGATGTTGCCGGAGGAGATAGAGAAGTGCAGGCTGATCGTGGTCTGGGGGATGAACCCCGCCTGGAGCAGCCCGCACGGGTTTGAGCTCCTGAGACGGGCACAGAAGCGTGGCGCCAAGATATACGTCATCGACCCCATCCGGACGGCCACCGCTGAGATCGGGGTGCATCTCCAGATCAAACCAACGACCGATGCCGCGATGGCGTTGGGCTGCATCAATCACATAATCGAGAACAGGCTCTATCCAGAGGAATTCATCAAGCGCAACACGACCGGCTTCGACCGACTCGTCGAGATATCAAGGAAATTCGACCTCAATGAGATGGCCAAGGTCACGGGACTGAAGACAAGGGATATGGAGGATTTCATAGCCGATTATGTTTCCTTGAGGCCAAACTGCATCATGATGGGCTACGGGATGCAGAGGCAGAGGAATGGCGGAGAGATGATCCGCGCGATTTGCTCTCTTCCTGCCCTGATAGGTGAGAACCGGGGTTTCTTCTATTCGACGGACCTGGACGATTTCGACATGGGCTATCTCGAGGGCGCCAGCCTGACCTCGAGGAAGAAGGTCTACTACAACATGGTCGACTTGGGCCGTTCCCTCGAGACTGGAAGGATCAAGATGATGTTCGTGTACAATTCCAACCCGCTGGCGACGTTGCCCAATCAGACCCTCGTGAGGAAAGGTTTCTCGAGGGACGATGTCTTCACGGTAGTTCACGATCTGTTCATGACCGACACGGCAGACTACGCGGACATCGTCCTGCCCGCGACGAGTTTCTTCGAACACTTCGACATCAATTCGGGCTATTTCCACCAGTACCTCTCGATCAATGAGAAAGCGATCGAGCCGCTGGGCGAGGCAAAGTGCAACAGCGACTTGTTCAGGGCGCTGGCTGCCACCATGAAGTTGACATCGAATGAGCTCTACGAGGACGACGAGAAGGTCGCCAAGACGCTCATCTCCAAGAGCAAGGCCCTCGAGGGGAAGTTCGAGGATCTGAAGAAGAAGGGGTTCGTGAAGTTCAAGATACCTGGCAGGTCGGTCTACGCGACCCCGACAAGGAAGATCGAGTTCTTCTCTGCCAAGGCCGCATCGGAGGGCTTGGGAGGAATGCCATCCCATGTCGAGGTGCTCAGGAAGCTCCCGTACCAGCTGATCTCTCCGGTTCACAAATACCTGGTCCGCTCACAGTACCACCTCCAGAGGCCCGAGCTGAAACCGATCGTCTATATCAACAAGAAGGACGCCGCCGAGGAGGAGATCAAGGACGGGGCCATGGTAAGGTTGGCGAACGAGCTCGGCGAGTGGGACGTCGCAGCTGAGATCTCAGATGCAGTGCCGCGAGGCGTCATTCTCACGTATTCCGTTTTCTGGCCGAAGCTCTCGGGCGGGAAGAATGTCAACTTCCTCACGAGCGATCTCGTCCAAAAGTACGGCCAGAACTCGGCGTTCCACTCCACCTTCGTTCGGTTCGCCTAGGAGACGGGGCCATCGGATGGATTCTCTCGGACCATCTTTCCCCAGAACTCGTCGTGGATCGCGACGACAGTGTTTTTCAGGTCCTTTCGGTCGACCGTGAAGTGATATGCAACCATCGAAGCTCCTGCGGATATCAAGTCCACATTAACATCCTTTGCCGCAACCGCGTTGAAGACCCTTGCCGCAATGCCCTTGGTCGTTCCAAAACCCTCGCCCACCGTGCATATGAGGGCCATGCCGGATTTCACCTCGAAGTTCTCA
>Ga0315286_10000162_pt1 | contig 49337 bp, 48 predicted proteins | sample YL17G10_0_MG_FD_205038 | JGI IMG/M metagenome (GOLD analysis project Ga0315286, IMG submission 205038) | Sediment microbial communities from Yellowstone Lake, YNP, Wyoming, USA - YL17G10_0 | ecosystem: Environmental > Aquatic > Freshwater > Lake > Sediment | place: USA: Wyoming | collected...
CTGTGATCCTTCTCAACGTTTATTTCCTCAAGAATAATCTCCTTTCCCTTGGAGAGCTCAGTAATGGCTTGAGTAATGATTTCCTGGTCAACCTTCAATATCTCTTTGGCTTTACGGACCAAATCTGTTTCTGGGTAGTAGACGTGTCCTTCTTCGGTCAATTGATTCAACACATAGATGACCCCTGCTTTGGCTCTGATGAGAGAGTTTGGGTCAATTCCCATGTTTTGGGCAATCTTATCTGCTGTGATGAATCCGATGCCATGAATATCCTGAGCGAGCCGATAGGGATTTTCCTTTACCACTTCGATAGAATGGTCTCCGTATTGTTTGTAAATCTTTGCCGAATAAGTTGCACTCACTCCATGACCCTGAAGAAAGATCATAATCTCCTTGATCTCTTTCTGCTCCTCCCAGGCCCTTGTGATCATCGTAATTCTTTTTGGGCCGATGCCGTCCACCTCGGAAAGCCGTTCTGGTGTCTTTTCTATAATCTCCAAGGTATCCAGAGCGAACTTCTTGACAATTCTTTCTGCCATGATTGGGCCAATGCCTTTGATTAAACCCGAACCCAGGTATTTCCTGATGCCGTGGACTGTAGCAGGAACGGTAACTTCATAAGTCTCGACCTGAAATTGCTCTCCAAATTTCTTGTTATGAACCCATCTCCCTGTTAGCTTTAATGACTCACCTGGATTGATGGCAGTCAGATTCCCGACAATGGTGGTCAACTCCCTTTTTCCCTTCTCCTGGAGTTTGGCAACCACAAAGTCATTCTCTTCGTTGTGGTAGGTTATCCTTTCGAGAAAGCCAAAGATGATGGGCATTTTGTTTATCGACTCTGATTAAAGGAAGTAATTAGATGATCCATCCTTTCAGAACTTTATCAGAACCGGTGTAGGTAGTCAAAAAATGGAGATGGAATAGGATTTTCAGGCGTGACGGTCTACGAGAGATTCTATGGTCCCGGTGAAAACTTTTTGGGATGGAGATGTGTCTCGTGTGGAGAAATTATTGATGAGGTAATATTGGATTGTGAGTTTCGCAGAATCTGGGATTGCGAGTCTCGTACCTTGGTCAATGACGGCCAAGAATAAGGTGTCCTTCTATGGTCGGGATCTTAACTCGAGTCCTGGGCCCTACGGGTGCAGTAATTCAGGTATAAATGGATGGTATTTGGATTAAAATAACTCTTGACAGGTTATTTTAGGTGTGTCAGCGGAAGGGTTATGGTAAAAGCTATAGGCGAAAAATGGTTGGAACGGTATCAAGCTGGAGAGCACATTCGAAGTCATCAAGTCGAAGATTCACATTTCTATACCAGATTTCAAGTAACAATCCTTAAAAGATAATTTTCACAATCTCATTTTTGATAGGATTTTTTTTGTTGACATTGAACTCCCCTTTTAATATATTCAGCTCATCTTAAAATGAGTTTTTACCAATTCAACTATTACATTGCTCTCTGGAACTTCCGTATAAAAATTGACAACGAATAGGTTCTATGTAGTTTGGTTCTTAGCAAAAAACAGAAAGGAGGTAGGATCAGTGAAAAGAAAATTGATTTTTTTGATCGTGCTGGCAGTAATGGGGGCCTTTCTGATTGGTCAGTTGACAGAAGCCTCAGAAGCCTCAAAGAAACTGGCGCAGAAGCCTTCAGGACCAGGCTCGATAACTTTGGAGGTAATGAACCCCCGAGGGGAAATTCCGCCTATTGAGGTGCGAAGAATTGTGGATCGTGTTAAGGAATTAGACAGCAAAAAGATAGGGCTTGTCGATAATACGAAGGCGGGGGCTGAATATTTCCTGGATGTCATTGAGGAATTGCTCAAAAAGAAGTTTCCTGGTGCAACGATCGAACGGTTCAGAAAGCGTGAAGGGATCGTAAACCCCGCACCCAAAATGTATTCCGCTGTGGCAGAGAAATGTGACACCTTTATCTATGCGACCGGAGACTGAGGATCCTGCACGTGGTGGGGTTCCCACGACACAATTCAAATTGAGAAACAGGGTCAACCTGGGGTTTTGGTTACTACCCAAAATTTCATCCATGATGCAGAATCAGCAGCTAAAGATAACGGAATGCCTGCGATACGCATCGTCACAGTCCCTTCTGAAAATTACTATAGGGCAAGAGTCTCTGTGGAAGAGATGAGGCCTGTCGCATCTGGGGCCATTGATGCCATTATAACTGCGCTAACCCTGCCCTTAAATCAAGAAGAAGTTAAACCAAAACCGATCCCTAAAGAGGATACTAAAAAGCCAGTCAGGATTACTGCAAAAAGCAGTACCGCCGCCTATGAAAAATTAAATCAGATGTTTTACGAGAATCGCTGGTCTGATGGTCTTCCCGTAGTCCCTCCTACCAAAGAGGCGGTAAAAAGGATGCTTAGTGGGACGACTCGGTCTCCTGATGAGGTTTTAGGAAAAGTGGCCATCAAAAATGGTGTAGCCACGATTGAAAAGATTGCCGTTAATTCAGTTATGGCAGGAGCCAAGCCAGAATACCTACCGGTCATTATTGCAGCAATGGAGGCCTTATTGGATAAAGATTATGACCTTAACCACATGCAAGCTTCTACAGGGTCCAATACTCCCGTCATTATTGTTAACGGATCTTTAGCCAAGGAATTAAATATCAATTCTGGAATTGGGTACCTGGGCCATGGGTCGCGGGCGAATAATACGATTGGGCGAGCCGTTAGATTGTGCCTGATCAACCTTGGACATGTTTGGCCTCAAGTTAATGATATGGGTCTAACTGGCAGGGAAGCGGCCTTCGGTAACTACACCTTTGCTGAAAATGAAGAAGATAGCCCCTGGAAACCTTATCACGTGGATCAAGGTTTTAAGGCTGAGGACAGCACTGTTACGGTGTCTTCTATGATGTGGAATCTTCGTCAGGGTCCAGGAGGAGCTGTAACGGTTCACACACCTCAAGAGGCTTTACAGACCTTACTCAAGATATTCATTGATATGGGGTATCCTACTACTCCAGCTAAAACTTGGCTCTGGAGCAAGAATTATATAGTAGCCATGGATCCAGGACTTGCCCGAGGCCTTCACAAGCTTGGGTATAAGAAATCCGATATAAAGCTTTGGCTTTATGAAAAAGCACGGATCCCGTACTCCGATTTCACTGAACGGGAGAAGCGGGCATTAAAAATCGCGATTGCAGACGGCAAAATTTCGCCCCAGGTCGTATCCAATGACCAGCTTAAAGAGGGCGGAACTATTCCAGTGGTAGGTAGCCCCGATAAAATTCATATTGTAGTAGCTGGTGGTATGCCAGGATATACAGGGGTTTGGTGTTACCCCGGGCCAAACTACGGACATCAAACGAAGCTAATACGAGGGGCTACGCTCACGAAAGCTGGTCGTTAGAATCTATCAATTTTAAAAGAATTATTCATTTTGGAGGGAGCTTTAAAAGGGCTCCCTCTTTATGTTAAAAATTAGAACAACATATGGCCTTTAATAATAACCGTTTTGTTGTGCTGTCGGTCCGCTTCATTTTATCAATTTTTTTCCTTGTTTCCGCCTATGGAAAACTGGTAAACATTGAGCGGTATTCCGTGGATGCCGTGTACAACTTCGGTATCTTGCCCATGGTCTTGGCTCGTCCTTTTGGATTGGTCATGCCCTTCATTGAACTACTGTGTGGGTTAGGTTTGGCTTTTGGAGTGTTAACCCGATTATCAGCTTTGGGGATTGGACTGATGAGTTTATCTTTTTTTATTGCCAAGGCTATCGTGCTTTCTCAGGGGCGGAGCATTGATTGTGGTTGTTTTGGAGCGGTCATCGACACATTGGCTTCGGTAACAATTTTCTTCGACCTACCAATGGTGTTTCTTTCAACGGTTTTGATCAGTGCACCTTCCGAGGCTCGGCACTGGAAAACTATTGGTAATTTCTTGCCTCGGGAGTATAAAGAAAGGTTGCGACTTATTTGGTAGTGAAGAGAGAGGGATGAAAAAAGCGTTTTGTATCAGCAAAGTCCTGTTATTTATAATCTCATTAATTTATCTCGGCTATGCTGAGGGGTGGGCTCAAGAGATTCGATTTATGTCTCCAGAGGCTTTAATAGAGCTGATTGAAAAAAAAGATGATACTATATTGATCGTGGATACACAGCCAAAATCTGCGTACAAGCTCGGCCATATTAAAGGAGCCATCAATTTCCCATGGGCACCGAAGATTAAAAATCCGGGAGATCTTTCAAGGGATAGGATCCTAGTTCTTTATTGCGACTGCACCAATGAAGAGGATTCTATCGATTTGGCTAAACAGCTTCTTCGGGATTGGGAGTATATATATGTTAGGGTGCTTAAGGGCGGTTGGGGGCAGTGGCAAAAGTTTGGGTATCCGATTGAGAAAACTGAGGAATAAGGGGAAGCCGATGGGAGGAAGAAGAAGCAAACTAATTATCTTTACCATTTTTGTCTCGTTTATCTTTTCAGCCTCTGTTTATGGTGCCGAGGAAAAAATCCCCAAAATGATACCTGTAAGATTAAATCCTCACCCAAACAGCCTGGAAGGGAAAACCTTATTGCTCCGTTGGAATGGAAAGTATAATGGTGACAAGTTTCTGTCCCGGGTTGGGGAATTATTCGTTGAGCAGGTGAAGGGGGTCAAAATTGTAAAAATGTGGGAAGTAGATTCCAGTACGGCCGTCATTTCAAAAAAGATGGAGTTGAGTGACCAGATTGCATCTAAGATAGCAGCACTTAACCCCCAAGTCGTAATCTCAGCGCAGGCAGACTGAGGAATCTGTACCTCTTGGCTGGTAGTTGACCAGCTGAACCTTGAAAAGAGAGGGATTCCCACCGTCATTATTGTAACCACGGCTTTCGAAGAACTCCTGAAGACTGTGATGAAGGATCATGGCCTTTCTGAAATGGCACAAGTTTCGGTAGAGCATCCGATCGCCGGTCATAATCTGAAGGGAATTCACAAATTGGTCGAAGCTGCCTTTCCACAGATCATCAAAGCAGCTACAAAATGGCAACCTTCCGGAAAATAATTTATAGAGCCAATATTAAAAGGGAAAGAAATGTACGGGGAGAAATATTTATGGCCTAAGGAATACCTGGACAAAAAGGATGATGAGATCATTCCGGTTTATCCAAGAAAGTATGTGAATGTTATCGTGGTGGGAGGTGATATAAATCCCCAGATGCAAGCTTGGAAAATGGCTTACCCTTCAACAGCGTCGATAGATAAATGGAAATAAGTAAGTTACATTAACAAAATTAATGCAGTGGAGGTAGGTTTTAAGGGAAAAGCGAGATTTGGTGAGGTTCTCAGAAACCATTTTCTTGAAGACTCCTTCCTGTAAGTCAATATGTCGTTATGTCCCTGTTTTCCTGGCTCTCTTCTGGTCAAGAAGCTCCCTCACTTCACGACGGCGAAGCTTTCTCAAAGCAACAATTGCCCCTCTTTTCTCGCCCGAAGGCAGAAACTTCCCGGTTTCCCACAAATGCGCAGCGCCAACAGTGACCCCAGCAAGGATTGCCAGTTCTTTTTGGGTTATTCCTAACCTCTTACGCAGGCTTTGGATGAGGCCAGGAGAAAAACGTGCGTTTTTTATTTCCTCCGGCGGGGCCTCCAATCGTATCTCACGCTTTGATAACTCTTTTTGCTGATGGGCTGCAAATCGTTCGAGAGCCGTAACTGTTTTACGAAGTTGGGAGACCGTGCTCTTCAATAACCGGACATCCCGACCCAATGGAACTGAGGTTTTACGCATCTCTCTTTTTGCCAAACGTACAATTTCAGATTTGATAGTCACTTCCAACTTGCCCATGCTTTCCTCCTATCAGTTAGGTTTTGAGCTTTATCTATGAAGTCCGTAAGACATCGACGGTTCTTGGCTCTTCCCTACGAAGCCATATCTTACTTTATAGGTTAAAGGATGGTAGGGCCAAAGTTTCGATCAGAGCTTATCAGATTGTGACAGATCGGTCAACAAGGAGGATACGAGGAAGCTGCAAATAATTTTTATACTTGCTTTTATCGACCTTTTTCTGTATATTCTGCCCACTTAAAAAATCTTATCATTCAAAAGGAGGGAATATGGCAGCATCAAAGAAACCCATTACCAAAAGTCAGATCGTTGATCACTTTGCTGAGAAGTTTGAGCTTTCCAAGAAGACTGCTTTTTCAATCATTGATGAGATGGCAGCGTTGGCAGTCGCTGAGACCAAAAAGGCGGGAGCCTTCACCTTCCCTGGAATCGGCAAACTCGTTCTTGTTAAGCGTAAAGCTCGTGTGGGGAGAAATCCAGCCACCGGTGAGCCGATTAATATTCCCGCCAAGACTGTGGTGAAGATGCGTGTCGCCAAGGCTTGCAAGGAAGCAATCGTTCCTCCGAAGAAGTAATACGGTTAGGTAGGCGGAAGGTGGGCAGACGATTTCCGCTAAGTTACCTTGATAGGAATCCCTACAAGAGGATTCCGATTGCAATTATTTTGCAATTGTAAATCGTTTGACAGACTTATTATCCTGTAATATAAAAATACCGTTTTCCCTTAATTTAGTTGACAGGCTATCCTTGATGTGAGATAACAACATAGGTTCCGGATAAGGACTTAAAATCCCGCGGGGCTTCTACCCCGTGTCGGTTCGATTCCGACCTCCGGCAATATTTGTGCAGTGCTATCCCTACCCTGCCGGTGTTTATAAAACCCTGGAAAAATCAAGGCTGTAACCTCTTGGAATTATTAAGGCTGAAAACGGAAAAATGACTGTTTATTAATGTGATATTTAATAAATAGATCATACTGCCAAGATTTGACCTCAGAGACATTCTCGAGTTTATTCAAATTAGTGATTACATATCCTACCGATACAGACAGTCAAAAAATTCAAATGCGGGTGGGATAAGATTTTGTATGAGAGTGGTTCCGCTGGATTTCCTACAATTCATCAATCGGTTTCAGAACTTGAGTGTGCCTATTCTTTAGGCAAAACGGCGCAGGTGGCGTCTACCAAGAGGAGGAAAACCTAATTCCACCGTTATTCAACATCTCTTGGGGATTTTATAGAGGCAACGGAAGCCTTAATGCTGATGATTTATAAGAGGCTGTTTGGCAACTACTTCGCCAGTTGTAGTATCTATAACAATTATAAATGACGCCTCTTCTTTAATTTTATATTCACGCCCAGCCTCAGCGGCAAACGATAAATCTACATTTGCAGATTCTTTAAATGTGTTATTGATCAAAACATATTCAACTGTTATTTTGTGAAACCCGGGAAAGACCCTAACTTTGTTAGACAAGAGAGACTTATGTTCCACATTATCTATTGCACGAATGGTAATGGAAATGACAACAAAAAAAAGATATCTTGTAGTTCCACTTATAACTGCAGCCTCTTTATTTGTTGTTTCCCTTTTATTATCCATTCCCAGTCTTCATAATGCAGCTTTAGAAAGGCTAGTTCTAATTGATTAGGTTGCGAACAATAGTATTTGGAACGTCTTTAACATAACTAATATAACTAAAGCAAACTACTACCGACTGAAGCCGGTAGCTTTGATTTCGGCTGAAAGCTGACTAAAGTTCATCATCGATCTTGAAGTCACCGTCGGGAGGTTCTTGAGATTGTTGCTCGATGTATTTAATGATGACCTCGTCCGTAACATTGCCCGAACTTGCCACAAAGTAGCCCAGTGCACACATTTGTCGCCCCCAGAATGCCCGGCTTATGCTTTTATACTCTATCATGAGTTTCCGAGACGTTTTCCTCTTGAGCAATTTTACCAATTGACTGACGGAGATATGGGGAAGCACCGATACGAAGATATGGACATGATCCTTCGACACATGGCCTTTCATGATCTCCAGATCGTTGCTCTTGCATATTTCCCTGATGAGACCTCTCAACCGAAGCGCTATGTTAGCACGCAATACTGGCTTACGATATTTCGTGATCCATACGATGCCCTCTGTGTCGTAAACGGTATGGCTCGATTTCCGATAATGTTCCTTACCGCAAGCATACTAAAGTCTTCACATAAAGGCGAGGGTTTTTCTCCCATTCCCCGAGGGAGACAATAAGGAATTCCTTATCGAGAAGATCCGGACGGATGGCTGGAGGTCTTATGGAAAAATGGCAAAGGATAAGGGCATAGGGCATTATCGAGTGATTCTGAAGAACCCAAGAATGGCAGGCCATTTGTTGCCCTGGACGCACCAGTTTGTTTCCAATGCCAAAGCAGTCTTCCGTGGACCTCGTCGTCGAGTCTATACAAAAACTCTTCAACAATACCTGCCTGAAGCATGTTATCGATTCAACCGACGCTATCGGGGCCTCAGCTGTTTCATTGTCCCATGTTTGCTTGTATAGTTGGCACGGCGATCACACAGAGCCAGCTCTTGGCTCCATGTTCCATGTATTGATAAACTTGTTGAGTTATATCAATAAGCATAAATCCCAAGAATTGATATTAAAAGAATATTAGCCGGTTATTTGTTTCTTTACGTTCAATGATCACATTTTCTTTTCCTACCTTATCAACAAGCTCCTGATAGACTAAATCCCCAATTTTATCTATTTCATTTTTTAATTCAGTAATAGTCATCCCTTTGTAAACATTGCTAACATCAATCCGGAGATTGTGAGCAATATTGTTTGGTATGTTTTTAACATAACTTAGATAGATATCCACAAGATAGTAAGGTTTATCGCTTAGCTTTTTTTCAAACAGGGTATAAAGCTCACCAGGATATTTTGGCATATCCTTTTTTCTTTCCCAAACCACTGCCTTATAATCTTTGTCTTCCAGTATTCTTCCGATTTGTTGAAGATCATCATATTTAATATGATTCGTGCTTACAATAACCATATAACCTGTCTTTTCACACCCAACCACCAATACAAGTAAAATAATCCAAATAACCCAAATGAAAGTTCTTCTCATCGTCTACTCTTTATAATTCAGTGATGGTTGGATGCCATCCTATAAAAAACAAAATTCATTTGCCATTGTTCTTAGGCATTTATTTTGATATTTTATCAGCTTTTCGAACTCTTCCAGATACTTTTATGCAAAACTGGGGCTCAAATTCTTTTCCATACCTTCCAACACATCTTTATTGGCTAAAAGGAATATTGCTTGTTTGCATAAACCTTAAATGAAAATTTACAAAATTAAAGCTAGTTGTGTCAATAGAATTTTAGAGCTCCAGTCCAGACTATTCACTTGAACAAAATTCTATGTTAATATTAATATAAATTTTATCCTGGAGGATTTGGATGTCTAATTCGATTGAAGAAGTCCAACAGACCATGGAAAAGGAGAAGTATATTTGTGAGAGATCATTGGCTACAGTTATTTTCTTGGCATTGAAATTGGAAAAACCATTACTTCTTGAGGGTGAGGCAGGCGTTGGAAAAACCGAAGTGGCTAAGGTGATGACCCAAGTCCTTGGAAGACGCCTGATTCGATTACAATGTTATGAAGGCCTCGATGTGAATGCAGCGCTCTATGAATGGAACTACCCAAAACAGCTACTCCGGATCAAAATGGGGGAGGTTAGCCGACAACCTTTAGCTGTAGAGAATATCTTTAGTCAAGAGTTTCTCATCCAAAGGCCTCTGATGGAGGCGATTCAATGTGAATCTGCGGATCAGCGTATCGTTCTCCTCATCGATGAAGTTGATCGCTCTGACGAGGAATTTGAGGCCTTTCTTTTGGAGATCCTTTCCGACTTTCAAATCACCATTCCTGAAATTGGAACACTCTCAGCCAAGCATCGGCCTCTGGTGATTATCACTTCGAACCGTACCCGTGAAATTCATGACGCACTCAAGAGGAGGTGTCTCTATCATTGGATCGATTTCCCTTCTTTTGAAAAAGAGTATCGAATCGTCACCACAAAAGTTCCCACTATTCATGAGACTCTCGCTCATCAGATCTGCTCTTTTATGCAGGCAGTAAGAGGAAAAGACTTCTACAAGAAACCTGGAATTGCGGAAACGTTGGACTGGGCGAATGCCCTGATTCAACTCCATCGGGACCGTCTGGATCGGGTCGCTGTAGAAGAAACATTAGGATGTATTCTTAAACATTTTGAGGATATGAAAAAGATGAAAGAAACAGATCTGGCGAGTTGCCTAAGCATTTTTGGAGAAACTGAGTGATACGCCAAGGTTCGGATCTCTTAAAAAATGTCATTCTTTTTTCGCAAACCTTACGAAGGCAAAAGGTGGGAGTAACCATTGACAATATACTTGATGCGTTACGAGGAATCTCCCTCATAGAACTCCATAAGAAAGGAGATTTCTATCATCTCCTCAGAGCCAACTTCGTCTCCCGTAAAGAAGAGATGGACACCTTTGATGAAATTTTTGAGCAATTCTGGTCTTTTGGCGATAGATCGGGCCCTGTCAATCAAACAGTCATCGACGAAGAGATAAATGCTTCCGAAGAGAAGGACGAAGGCTCCTATTTTGAATCTAAAAAAGACCAGCCCTTGATAAAGACTTGGAACGACGAACGAGAAGCGGATGAGCCGAAGGAACGGAAAGATCTGCCTGTTTATAGTCCTGATGAGATCCTGCAACAGAAGGACTTCACCCATTTTCGGGAGGAAGAATTGGAGAAGGTCAATGATTGGGTATCGATCCTTTCCCGAAAGATAGCCACGTATCTATCAAGACGTTGGAAAAGGGCAGGAAAAGGAGACGGCCTTGACTTCAGGAGATCCATCCGGCAATCAATCAAATACGGAGGAGAGATTTTGGAGTTGAAGATGAAGGAGAAGAAACCAAAACCCCTTCGACTCATCCTCGTCTGTGATGTCAGCGGTTCCATGGACATTTATAGTCAATTTTTCCTTCGATTCATGCATGGACTTCAAAATCACTATCCCGTTTGTGAGACTTTCGCCTTCAGCACCCGATTGAGTCATATCACTTCCCTCCTAAAAAGGAAGACCTTCGAACAAACCCTTCGTCTCCTCTCTGGAAAGGTGTTGGACTGGTCTGGAGGGACAAATATCGGTGCCGCACTCCATCAACTGCACCAACGCTACTCCGATTTATTCCATCCAAATCGAAGCTTATTTCTTATCTTTAGTGATGGATGGGATCGAGGGGATACCATGCTTCTTGAATCTGAGTTGAAGAGTCTGAAAAGACAAGTCAAGTGCTTGATCTGGCTCAATCCCCTTTTGGGTAATCAAAACTATCAACCTTTATGTAAGGGAATGTCAACAGCTCTTCCTTATGTCGATCACTTCCTGCCTTACTACAATTTTTCGAGCTTGAGAAAGCTGGGCTACCTAATTTCAAAAATGTGACCTACCTTTTGTCGAACCAAGGGTGATCATCATTTCAACGTAAAACTTACTTTCTAACAGGAGATAATGTATTAAGACCCTCCAAGTTTTCCGGCCTTTCCAAAAATCCAATAAGAAGAGCAGCAACCGAGCAGGTGAAAGCTCCCAGCCCAAACGACCATCGGAAGGTCCCTGTAAGATCAGCAAGATAGCCGGTAATCGCTGGGCTTAACATCGTACCGACGCCGTAAAAGATTGTCAAAAGTCCGAAGACGGTCCCAGCAACCTCCTTCGAATAATAGTCTCTAACACAGGCTGCGTACATTGGCCAAATGGCTCCAAAAAGGAACCCAAAGCATCCTATTCCCAGCACCAAAGAAAATATATGATTTCTCGCAAGAATAACCAACAGGACGGTCATCGCAATCAAGGTCTGTATGATCACTAATGACTTCCGTCTCCCGATATAATCGGAGAGACCCATCAGTAGAATCCCCCCAAACACACCACTGAAAGAAATCACGGTGATCAAAAGAGAAGCAATCCGATATGGAATCTGTAACTCAATCGTCCCATAGGTGATGATAAAATCTATTATGGCGTAGACTCCGTAAGAGATTGCCAGATAGGAAATACCTATTATCCAGAATCGCCGTTTTCTAAGAATGTCAAAGTAGTTCACCGTTTGGATGGCAGGGTTCATACCCTTCACTGTTTGATTCGACTTGCCCGACCCGCCACAGGGCAAAAGGCACATTTTTTCTGGTTGGTCTCTGAGTAGCAATCCGTTTACGAAAAAGAGAGAGAACCCGAATATACCAAGGATAAACCACACAACCCTCCAGTGATATTTCAATACTATCATGGGTAAGATTAAACCCATCAATCCAAAACCAATTCCGGAACTCACAGAAAGAATACCCAGAACTAGCCCCCGCTTTCTTGCCCCAAACCAATTCTGGATAAGAGTGGCAATCGGGACCCAAACTGCAGCAGCTCCGATACCTATGAGACTGTAAAATAAAGCAGCGGAACGAAAGCTATTTGCCATACCCATGAAAAATGTTCCTCCTCCTAAAAAAATGCAGAAAAAACTGATCACCTTTCTTCCGCCAATGCGGTCGGTCAACCACCCCATAAGTGGTGTGAAAAGCAGGTAAGTTATGGAGAACGCACTTTTGATCATACCTCCCTGAGCCTTTGTCATTTGTAGATCCTTAATCATTTCTGGCAAAAGGACCGAATAAGTACCATCTCTAATACTGTAATTGACAAATAGAGTAAGAAAACTTGCGCCGAAAATGATCCATGCCCAGTGTATCATGACCTCATCCTGTCACTTTGGTAACGATACTTCAAATTTTAGAGAACCCTATTTTACGGGGCTTATTCCAGGTAGCTTTTCTGCATACGGCCTCTATCCAACCTGTAAGTGACTCATTGTCCCATACTTCCTGACAATCTTTTCAAATTCTTTACCATCATAAAACCTACATTTCCACGCAGTAAACAATTTAGCAACCTCGATCACAAATCGGCCAGCCATTTCGATCTCCACAGGGTGACTCGCCCCCGTAGCACAACCTGGAACTCCCGATTCCGTTGTTATCGCAACGCCCACGACTGGGGCTTTCGTCACTGTCGAAGGTTGCATAATCGAGTTCAAATGGTGTAAACCGTTCTCGTAAGGGGTGATATCCTGAGTCGTGATGGGTAAGACCACTGGCAATCTCCCGGTCGTGATTTGCATGATATCGAGGAGATCCTCGCTCACTCTTAGAATAAAGCCTTCTTTGACGGTTGGGGATATAGCAAACCCTTTATGGTTTAAGATTCTATTCCCCTTTGTGGTATCGACGGATAAAATCGCATGAGCTCTATCGTCTACCAGATACTTCATCAGCTTTCTCACTCTGACCGGATACCTCACGAATGGAAACGGGTCGTGGGGCTCCGTGGGAGCCTTCGGACAGACATGGGTCGTGATGATCACATCACCCTCTAAGTTGTCTCCTCGCTTCTTCATTCGAAGAAGCTTCAGGGCACATGCCAACGCTGTGATCGCGCCATCCCCATCTGAGACGATGCCTTGAACGGCAGGCCTTGCTCCGACCCCTGCCAATGTCCCCACCACTCCGAGGGTCGGAGCTTCCCCTCCCTTGGAAGATCCCCGCGAGCCAGGGATGAGAATCTTCAGAACTTCGGTAGATCCTCTTTCGTCTTTGACGACTTTCAACACCATTCCTTCGGCTCCCTCTCCCTTCAGCAGATTGGAGACGACTTTCCCATTGACTTCCGGATGATCAAGCAAATCAAATATCTCGATGACCTCTCTTAGCATTTTTCACCCTCCCTTGACTGTCCTCATCTCTTTTTAGAGATCTTACAATATTCCTCAGCAATGTCAGGTCGCACATTCCGTAAAACGGGAAGACGAAATCTGTGGCGCTCAACCTCTTCACGACTTACATCACACTCGAGAACTTCCTCTTTGGATGTCTCCCCCATTGATGCTTCCGCCTTCATTTCTGAGAGGTAGCCGGCAAGGCACGAACCTCCGCCGAAGCGAACACCCCCCTGAAGCCCGACCTGGTTCACCAGGCCAAAATAACAGACATTTTCCATGGCTCTCACCCGGGATAATAGTCGGAAAACTTCCGGAACCCCCACGGGGCCCGCTGAAATATTGAAGACCAACCAGGCGCCACTCATCGCAAAAGATCGAACAATCTCAGGAAACCAAATATCGTAGCAGATCTCTATCCCGATCGTTCCATACTTCGTTTTGAAAGCCACGATTTCATTCCCTGGCTTGAAAAACATCTTCTCCTCATAGGTGACACCTTTGGCACTGACGTAATTAGGGAGATAGAGCTTCCGATAAACCCCTTCAATCCCTCCCGGCCCGAAGAGAGCTGCTGAATTATAGATCCACCCCTCGCTTCGTTCCGGCATTCCGAGGATGACATAGATATTCTCCTTCGTCGCTCTTTTGATGATCTCCATGGTAGAAGGTCCGGGTATAGGTTCGGCTAAATCGAGGAAGTCTGTTCGACACATATAGCCTGTCAGCCCAAGCTCAGGGAAGACGATGAGGTTCACCTTTTCCTTTACCGCCCGATCCAAATAAGAATGGATCTTCGATAGATTCTTGGCCTTACCCCTCAATTCCGGTTCCATCTGGATCAGCCAAATCTTCATATCCTCCTCCTTTTAGCATGACGTTTCAGCAGGTGAAATTTTATCTATCCCCTTTACCCAAAGCATGAAGAGGGAAGAGATCGAAACCAATACGGTGGCGAAGATAAAGGAGTAGACAAACGTCTCGGTCTGATCAGCAAGGTAGCCTGCCAATGCTGGAGCAATCACGCCGCCAACCCCGTAGAAGAGCGTCCAGAGGCCGACGATTGTCCCTGTCACATGATCCTTAAAATAGTCCCTTGCGCAGGCACCATAAAGGGGCCATACCGGATGAAAGAAGAAACCCAATGCACTCACACAGACCATAAGACCAGCCGTACTCCCTTTGGAGAGAACCAAGCCCAAGGCCGAAAGAAAAATAAAAAGCTGGCATAGTAGAATCGTTTTCTTTCTTCCGATGGAATCCGAGAGGAAGAGCATGATAGGAGCCCCTAAAAGACCTGAAAGAGACATGAGCGTCACAAACCCTGAGGCAGTGCCATAGCTGACCCCCATCTCCATCACACCATACATCACAATAAATGTAAATATGGCATAGAACGAAGCAGAAGTGAAGAGATATGAAATCCCAATAATCCAGAAAAGTCGAAACCGAAAAATCTCGCGGTAAGAGACATTCCTTCCCTCCTTTCCCTGCGAGGCCGATTTAGGCCCATTCCCCCATGGAAGAAGTTCTAACTCCTTTGGGTCGTTCCGTAAGTAGAGGGCATTCATCAAGAACAAAATAAACATCGAACCTCCCAACAAAAACCAACAAAATCTCCAATCGAATCTCGAAACAAATATCGGCAAGAGGATACCCATAGAAGCAATCCCCAGCGCGGACCCCATCTGCAGAATCCCTAAGGCGAGACCTCGTCTCCTTTCTCCAAACCAGCGCTGAATAAGAGAGACAATAGGAGAGTAAAGGGCTGCCGTGCCAAAGCCGGCAACGGTAAAAAAAAGAACCCCGCTCCAGAAGCTGGACATGATTCCCATCAATGCGGTTCCCAATGCCGAGAAGATCGAAAAGAAACCGATCACCTTTCTGGCTCCTATTCGGTCATTCAGGTTTCCAAAGATGGGTGAGAAGAAGAGATAGGCAAAGAAAAAGAAGCTGTAGATGAGCCCGCCTTGGGCCTTGGTGAGGGAGAGGGAATTTGACATCTGTGGGAGGAGAATTCCATATCCAAGCCTGACACTAAAGATGGTAAAAAAATTGGCCACGCAGATAACCAGGATGACCCATGCCCAATGAAAGATCGGTTTTTGCTCCATCATAAGAACGGATTAGCGATTTGCTTTCCGGTACCCCAATGCATCCATGGCGATAATCATCTTGTGAATATTGGCTGACCCCTCTAGGATGGGATAGAGCTTCGCATCACGAAGGTATCGCTCCACAGGGTATTCACCTGAATAGCCATAGCTTCCAAGAATCTGAAGAGCCGTGTCTGATATTCGGGAGGCCACGTCGCACGAGTAGAGCTTGGCCATGGAAGTCTCGAGCGTATTCGAACGACCTCTATCCTTCTGCCACGCACATCGATATGTGAGGAGGCGAGCCGCCTCTGTCTCAACGATCATCCGGGCGATCTGCTCTTGAATCATCTGAAACTTTCCGATCGGCTCCCCAAATTGCTCCCGTTCTTGAGCGTAACGGATGGTCTCGTCGATCAAACCCTGGCAGACGCCGACAGCCCCGGCTGCTGCTGTCAGACGCGTGTTGTCAAGACTCCCCATCAAAAAAGCAAACCCTTCCCCTTCTCTTCCGATTCTGTTGGCCTCAGGAACCGCCACATCTTGAAAAAGGATCTCCCCGGTCGGGCAGGCATGCCACCCCATCTTCTCCTCGATGGGGCGGGTTGTGATGCCAGGACTCTTCATTTCAACAATGAAAACGCTGATCCCCTTATGTCTTTTCGATCGGTCTGTATAGGCATAGATCACCCCCACATCCGCCACCGTGGCATAAGTGATCCACATCTTTGGGCCCTTCAGGATGTAGAAGTCCCCTTCCCTTCTCGCTGTGGACTCCATCGCAGCCACATCCGAACCTGCATTCGGTTCGGTAATGCCAATGCACCCCAACCACTCCGCTGAGACCAGTTTCGGGATATACTTTCTCTTCTGTTCATCCGAACCATATTGGAAGATCTCCCTTGCCGTCCCCATGGTCTGCATATTAAATGCGGCCCTTAAAGAACCGCTCACCCTTGCCACCTCCTCGGTAATAAGGGCATGCGATAAGAACCCTGAGTTCGATCCTCCGTATTCCTCGGGAATGGGGCAGCCAAAGAATCCCAACAATCCCATCTTGAGGAGAAGTCCCCTTTGAAAACGATGGGATTTCTCATCCGCACTCACCAACGGAGCGATTTCCTTCTTCGCAAATTCTTGCGCCATCTTTCTAAAGGCCTTCTGTTCATCGGTCAGTTCAAAATCCATGACTCCCTCATTTTTCCCCCAAGGCCTAAGATCTGCCTGGCTTCTTTGGCAGTGGCAATCTCCCGGTCGAGGGTCCGGGCAATCGAGACCGCCTTTCTTACTTGTTCGGCATTGCTCTTAGCCAAAACGCCCTTCGAAATATAGAGGTTATCTTCAAGACCGACGCGGACATGGCCGCCCAAGAGGATACCCAGCGTGATCGTCGGAAACTGAGCCGGCCCAACACCGAGAACAGACCAGGTGGAATCAGAGGGCAAGCTCTCTTTAAGATAGAGAAGATTTCGTGGCGTTGCTGAAATCCCTCCAGTGATCCCCATGCAGATTTGAAAGTGGGGTCTTCCTTTGACCAAACCCTTTTCAATCAAATGGCGCGCAATATCGACATGACCGGCGTCGAAGATTTCCAACTCAGGTTTGGTTCCAGCTTCAAGAATAATTTCGGCCATTCGTTCCACATCGGGAAGGGAGTTGGCCATGACCCAACGGCTGAAGTTCATCGAGCCCACGTCGAGGGAACACATCTCCGGCTTCAGTTCAGCAACATGCTGGGTCCGTCGTTCCGGCGTGGTATAGAGACTTTCACCTGCCTGCTCCTTCTCTTCCGGGGTGAAAACAATTCTCCCACCGATTCCTGTCGTGAGGTTGACGATCATATCGCACTTGTTTCGAATGGTCTCAAAAACCTCCCGGTAGTAAGAGATCTCCATCGAGGGCTTCCTCGTCTTCGGATCCCTCACGTGGACATGAACAATCGATGCCCCCTCCTGGTAACACTCGATAGCGGCTTGCGCAATCTCTCCAGGCGCCACCGGGAGGTTGGCTTGCCTCTCTTTCGAATCGAAAGAACCAGTCACCGCTACAGTGATGATCAGCTTCTCCATATTCCTCTCTCAGATTTTTTCCAAATGAGTCCTTTTATCTTGGAGGTCTTTCGCAATTTGGGTAATCTCTCCAAAAAGGAGGGCCTTGGTCATGCAATGTTTCACGCACATCGGGGGCAATCCCCGCTCTGTCCTGTGGACGCAGAGGTTACACAGCTCCACAACTCCCTTCTCCGGATTGAACTGGGGAGCGGCAATGGGACAGGCCTCGATGCATAGCTTGCATCCCATGCAGGTTTGAGGATCCACAGAGACGGTTCCAAAAGGAGTCCGGGAAATGGCTTTGACCGGGCACATCTCCATGCACTTCGCCTCTACGCAGTGCATGCATCGAACCAGATGAAAATCGAGCTTTAGTCTTCCGTTCTTCTTATAAGGCCCTTTCTTAAAGACACGGATTCGATTGACCCCAAGGGGGCTGCCGTGTTCGTGCTTGCACGCCACCTCACAGGTTTGACAACCCACGCAGAGTTCAGAATTAAATAGGACCCCATGATATTCCATCTCAATTCTCCTCCACCTTATAGACTTTGCATAAAAGACCGTTGAGAGGGGTTGAACCCACGATTGGATCATAAGGAGGATTACTTGGGGTGATCACATTGATGTTGGATTCCCAATATCCTTGCCTTCTCAACTCGCCCTGCCTTTCGGGAAACCACCAGTGGGCTTCTGCGTGAACCACTTGAGGATGGACGGCCAGCGTGAGCCTCGCCTTCTGTTTTACCCTACCCTGAGCTTTCTTCGTCGTCTCGATCCAGACCCAGTCGCCATCACCAATCCCCAACTTCTCCGCTGTCTCCGGGTGGATATCGATCCTCGGCACAGGGTTGAGTTCTCTGAGCCAACGGATCTGTCGATTGGCGGAGTGATAGAAAGCGATATGCTTCCCTGCCGTGATGAGAATAAGAGGGTATTCCTTAACCAATTCAGGTGTGCTGACAGGAGTCTCTGGATTCTCCTCATAGTAAGGTAGTGGGTCGTACCCGTGTTTTTCCAAAACCGTCGAGTAAAGGTCCACTTTTCCTGTTGGCGTATTGAATCCTGCCTCTTCATATTTTTTGTACTTGAAGGGCTCCTCCACATACACGATCTCCTTCATCTCGTCGAAGGTCTTTCCCATTCCCTTCACCCTAAAATCATTGAACTCCTCGATAGAAGAAGCCTTGATCGCATACCTGTCAATGATTCCCATCCTCTTGGCTATCTCTAAGGCAATCTTTTTCTCGTCCCAACATTCTCCAACCGGTTCGATCACCTTCTGTCGGATGCTAAAGAAGTTGAGGTATGAAATATCGCAATAGTCATCATTTTCAAGCCATGTCGCTGCGGGAAGGACGATGTCCGCTAACTCCGCCGTAGGGGTCATGAAGAAATCGGAGATCATAAGAAAGTCAAGATTCATGATGGCTTCATAAGCCTCCTTGGCATTCTCGCAGGCCGTGATCCAATTGACCGCGCCAAAGACCCCTTTCATGGGATAGGGCTTTCCAGTAATCATTGATTTGATGGCTGTTGGGAGATGGGAGAAAGGACGGAATGACTCGGCCCCACAGAGTACAGGGAACTCTTTTGCTCCGATTCTCTTATTCTCCACCTCGGCTGGGGGTCTAAAATCGTATCCGGTCATCAACTCAAAGTAAGATTTATAGCCTTTGGGAAGGCTGTTGATAAGATTTCCTCCTTTGACATCGATGTTCCCTGTAATGGCCATCAGAATGGCCATGGCGCGCAAGCTCTGAAAGGTGTTGGTGTGCATCTCAAGTGCTGTCCGATGATGGAAAGAGGAGGGTTTCAGCGTCGCATACATCCGGGCGGCACGAACAATGTCTTCTTCAGGAACCCATGTGATCTCGGAAACTCTATGAGGGGGATATTCTTGGACTCTTGTTGTCAACCGTTCGAACCCGTTACACCACTTCTCCACGAAATCACGATCGTAAAGGTTTTCATTGATGATCACATGAAGCATCCCCAACGCTAACGCGTCATCTGTAGCCGGGCGAACCTGCAACCATAAATCAGCTTTCGAAGCCAATGGGGTGAAGATCGGATCGACCACAATGAGCTTCGCTCCTCTGGCCATGCCTTCAAAGATCTGCTTGGCTTTGCTCGGATGAGTGGCAGGAGGGTTACAGCCCCAGATCATGATACATCGACTGTTTACATAATCAGGTCCCACTTCTGAGGACACCATCTTGCCGAAGGAAAGGGAGTCAGCGATATAGGAAGGCATGTGGCAGATATGAGCCACCAAGAGCGAATTGGCGCTTCCCATCGCATAGAGGAGAGCCGTGTAAGGGATACAGTAGGTTCTGGGGCCATCGTTCCAGGCAAATCCGATTGCTTCCGGACCATACTTTTCCCGGATCTTATTAAACTCTCCTGCAACGATATCAAGGGCTTCATCCCAACTAATCCTTTCAAACTTCCCCTCTCCCCGTTTTCCCACACTCTTCATCGGATATTTAAGTCGATCAGAGTGGTAGACCAGATCGATATAGGAAAGCCCCTTGGGGCACATGATCCCTTGATTCTCAGGATGATCAGGATCACCTTCAATGTGAACAACCCTTCCATCCCGAACTTCTACAATCACCCCACATTCACAATGGCATGCCTGACAGGTCGTTTTTATTTCCATTATTGCGCCCTCCTGTTCGATAATCTTCCCAGTAACAGAGAACCTCCCAAACCTATCATCGCTAAAAGGGCTGAAAGAAAGAATGCTCCCTTAAACGTTCCGGATAGATCAGCCATTCTTCCGCCAATGGCAGCCCCCATAGCTTGGCCGATTCCAAAGATGACTGTAATTGATCCGAGGCCTGCAGGAGCTAATTGGGGTCCAAGATAATCACCTGCTGAGGCCGCCATGATGATAGGGACTGAAAAAACGCTTAGGCCAAATAGGATCGTTGAAAGATATCCGACGACTACTCCAACTCCAGGAAGCGCGAAGAGAAGAAAAGAAATGGATTGTAATAAAAAAACAATGGCAAGGCCATAGCCTCGACCGATCAGATCAGAGACCGTTCCCCACAGGGGTCCTGAAGCAAGGCTTAGGAATCCCAGGAGGGAAAATAACTCACCTGCCTGGTAAGGTGAGAAATTAATTTCATTAATTAAATAAACCGTGAAGTACTGAAAGTAGATAATATATGAAAAGCCGAAGGCAAAATAGATAAAAGCAAGAAGGTATAATGGCCTGCAACGATAGATTCTCTGCCATCCTGTTTGAGGTTCATTTAAAGCGGAAACGGACACCTCTGCTTTCTGCCCAATCGGTTTTAACCCTTTGTCTTGAGGCCTGTTCACCAGGAAAAGGGAGCAAAGCACTCCCACGACAATACTTGAAACACCAATGAAGTACCAGGCCAATCGCCATCCTGATTCGATAAAATGATGGTTTAGAAAGTTCATCAACAACCCCATCAGTATCATTGAAAAGCTTGCTCCTGTAGAAATAATTCCTGAAGCCATCCCCCTTCTTTCAGAAGTGAACCAGGAAGCAAGCAGACCCATCATAGGGATGTAGGCGGCCCCACTTCCCAAACCAGTCAAAAAACGCATCCCGAGGGCAAAGACAAAGCTGTCAGCCAAACCCGTTAAGAAGAGGGAAAGTCCAAGGAAGAAGAGCGAGGTGCTGATGACGAGGCGCGGCCCGTACCTGACTGAGAGGAATCCGCCGACGATGGCAAAGAGGAGATAGCCCCCAAGGTTTCCAGTCCCCAAGAGGCCCATTTGAGTGTAGTCAAGGGAGAGACTCTTCATCATGCTGGGAAGGATGGCTGTAAAGACGTACCGGCCGAACCCCAAGCTTGCCATCACACATAAGAGCCCCAACCATAGAATGATCCACCCATAATGTAAACCCTTTCTTTCTCCCAAATTTAGATGATCCTCCACAATTCACTCTTTGGCTTTCTCTTTGCCTCCTTCCGTACTGCCTGCGCCTTGACTCGAAGGAAAGGTTTGATCAAACGTCGGGCTTCCCGATAAATCTCCTCTTCATCTACCGTCACGCACCTTCCATTCTCAACGGTGATCTTCCCATCGATGATCACAGTATCAACACTATCTCCTGAAGCAGAATAGATCAAGTTCCGGATTACGTTAAACCGATGTGTAGGAACCCATTCAGGACGATTTAAATTGAAGAGAGTGAGATCGGCCAGCTTCCCGGCCTCCAAGGACCCTATCTTCTTCTCCAACTTCATCGCTTTGGCTCCGTTTAGGGTGGCCATCTCCAGGACCAACTCCGGAGGCATCACAGTCGTATCCTGCCTCACCTCTTTATGGGCGACAGAAGCCAGGAACATTTCACGAACCATATCGAGATGGTTGCTGCAATTGGCCCCGTCACAACCCAACGCCACATTGATGCCTGCACTGATCATTTCAGGAAATTTCCCTCGCGATACGGAGCCATAGCCTCCCTTCATACTCGAACTCACATTGTGAACAATATTGGACTTTGTATCCCGAATCATCATCATCTCTTTGCCCGTGATCCAAGCCATATGGGCACCTAAAAAGTCAGGACCCAAAATTCCCACGCTGTTGAGGTACTCAATATCCCTCATCCCAAACCGCTCCACCGTAAACTGAACCATCTCCTCCACAACCCCCGCATGGGTCAGGATTCCCAGATTATACTTGTTGGACAAATCTCTCACACCACGACATAACTTGGGGGAGCAGTTAGGTACTTGATGAAGGGAAAACCAAGTCTGAATCCTTCCATTCGCACTTCTATTAAATCGCTTGATAAAATCCTCACTTCGGGCGAGAGCCGTCTCCGTTGTCTCCCTCTCGCATCCACGAGAGAGTTTCGGATAACTTTTAAACCCTGGTCCTTCAAAGAGATCCCATACCACCCGACCTACTATGGCACGCATCCCTGTTTCCTCAATAGCTTTCACAACTCGGTCTTCCATAGGAGGAACGGTCCCACACTCAATATAGCTCGTCGTCCCTGTCTTCATCATTTGAAGGCAGGTAATAAGGGCTGAGATGTAATAGCTTTCTGGATCCAGGTTGGCAAAACAGAAGGAAAAGGCTTGCTCGACCCAGGGATTGCAAGGGATATCATCAATCATTCCTTTGGTCAACGTATGGTGAGTGTGAATGTGAGAATCCACAAGCCCTGGGATGATGAGTTTATCCTTTGCCGAGATAGTCTTGGTGGCAGTGTACCCCCGTTTAATCTCTTCGGTCTTTCCCACATCCACGATCTTGTTTCCACGGATGGCCACTGCTCCATTCTCGAAGATCCTCCGCTTTGCATCCATCGTGATCATCCATCCGCCTTCCACCAATAAGTCTACCTTTTTCATTGTTCGCTCCGCCTTTGGCTGTGGATTATTCGATACGTTCTTTTCTTAGAACTGGTTTCACACAACACTCAATTGCTCTTTCCCGGGGGTATGAAAAGGCTTTCTTCCCATCGGAAAGTTTCAACTTTTGCCAGCAACCTCTCATCAACTTGTCAACGAAGGGGCAAGCTTTTGAACTAATGGTTTCATTGAATGAAGGGTATCTTCTACTGCTTCAAGCGTCTGTTTAACCTCACGATTTGTGACAGGAGTGGAAATGAAGCTACAATGTGCTTTCGCAGGATAGATGCCCCTTATTATCAGATTAAGGTCATAGTGGCGTAAGAAAAGTTGGTTCCCCGTCTTTGCGCTGGCCGAGTCAATAATTGGTTGGTCAGTAAAGTAAATATGGAAAACAGAGCCAACGCCAACAACTTGGACCACGATGCCCGCTCTCTCCGCCGCCTTCTCCATGCCTTGCCGGAGAGTCTCCCCTGTCTCGTCCAGATGAGCGTAAGCGCTTGGGGTTAGTTCTTCTAATGTCGCCAACCCAGCGGCCATTGCAACAGGGTGGGCATTCCAGGTTCCGGCATGAGAGATGGGAGGCCGATCCACTGCGAGTCCCGAGGCCCGTATCGGCTTGAACGGCTTTAACATCTCCTTTTTGGCAACGAGCGCACCGATGGCAAATCCGCCTCCAATGAGCTTCCCCAGGAGTGTCATATCGGGTCTAACTCCCCATTTCCCCTGTGCCCCTCCACGGCTTAGTCTGAAACCTGTAACAACTTCATCAAAGACAAGCAGTACCCCATTTTCCTCTGTAATCTTCTTGACCTGTTTTAAGTAGTCAGGTTTAGGTGGAATACCTCTTAATATCGGCTCTATGAAAACCGCCGCCAATTCGTCCCGATGCTTCTTAATGGCTACTTCGAATCTCTCGATATCATTGAAGGGGACTGTCACTGTCTTCGCCAATATGCCTTGCGAAATTCCTGGCCCCTCTGAAAACCCATCAGAGGTTCCGTGGAAAGCACCTTCACACTTTAGGATCTTCTCTTTACCTGTATAGGCCCGCACTACTCTTAACCCAAGCATATTCGCCTCGGTCCCAGAAGCACAGAATATGACTTGCTCCCCAGAGGGAAATGATTCAAGAATCTTCTCAGCCAACTGGATCTCCAACTCAGTGGGCCCCCCAAGAACGGTACCACATTCAAGTTGTTCTTTAATTGCTTTCATCACTCGAGGATTCTTATGTCCCAATATTAATGGGCCTAAGTTGCTGGTATAATCGATGTATTCACGGCCATCTATATCATAAACCCTACAACCCTCCCCTTTAACAATGTATGCAGGGTAAGGAGGGAAAAAGAGACCTCGTCTCGTACTTCCATCAGGGAAGACTTTGCATGCTCTCTCATAGAGCTTGCGAGAGGTCTTTGACATAGAATTGTACTTTTCTATCAAAACCTCTTCTTCAGAAATTTTTTGGTCTTGAACAGTGCTCATCATGCATTCCTCCAATCTTAATCAGTTTGTGCAAGTCCTTCTTGAATTGATCTTCTCCTATTTCTTGCTTTTCAGGGCTTTTAGTACCCTTGTAGGCGTTAAGGGAAGATCGTAAATTCGGACTCCAGTAGCGTTGTAGACTGCATTGACAATTGCCGGGGCTGTCGGAATGAGTGCCGGTTCCCCAACCCCCTTGGCTCCGAAGGGACCTGTGGGTTCAGGATCTTCCACAATGATGGGGATGATCTCAGGCATATCCCAGACCGTAGGAATCGCATAACTCTTAAAGTTTTTCGTTAAGCCCGGTATGAACTCCTCCTGCAACGCATATCCTTGTCCCATAAGAACTCCACCCTGAATTTGCCCTTCAACGCTCAGGGGATTAACGGCGCGGCCGACATCGTGGGCAGCTGCCACTTTGAGCACCTTGACCATCCCGGTTTCCGTATCGACCTCGACAACCGCTATTTGGGCTCCAAAAGCGTAGGTTGAGTAAGGGAAACCTTGACCGTTCTCATCAAGCTTGATCACTCCGGGATCGAAGAGAGCATCATAGGCAGTTGAAATCTCGTCATTCTTACAGATGTAGTAGAGTCGCTCTAAATCGACGCGATGATCTGGAAATTGCTTTGAGTAAAGAAACCCATCACCCACCTTCACATTTTCAAATTTATCCTCCAGCGTTTTTGCTGCGGCCTCAACAATGGCTTTCTTCAACTTGCCCGTAGCCATTTTCACTGCGTTCCCGGAAATGTAAGTTTGGCGGCTCGCGCAGGTGATGTTAGAATTGGGCGTGAAGGCTGTATCCCCGGAGATAACTTCGACCCATTTTACTGGCAGTCCAAACTCCGATGCCGAGATCTGAGCTAAGGTTGTCACTAATCCTTGCCCGACATCACACGCTCCTGTATAAACAACGATCTTACCTCTTTGATCCAGTTCCGCCCTCGCTCCAGCGGGATTAGGCATCCCTGTCCATCCGATTCCAAACCACATTCCTCCCACGCCAATGCCCTGCCGCTTGAGAGATCTCTTCTTCTTTCTCTCGGCATTAATCTTTTCGACTGCCTTTTTCTCTTTCTTGTAAAATCCTTCCAGTGCCTTGAAACAGGCCTTAATTCCAACACTGGCAGTCAATCCCCTACCAGTACCCAGTTCTTTACCGGGTCCCAAACAGTTTCGCAAACGGAAGGCAAGGGGATCGATCTTTAATTTCTCTGCCAACATATCCATATGGGCTTCGATTGCCATAGAGATCTGTGGCACTCCAAATCCTCGCATGGCCGTTCCGAAAGGATTATTGGTGTAGACGAGCCTGCCTATAAAATGCACATTGGGAAAATGGTAAGGACCCGTGCAGTGAACTGCGGCACGTGTCATGATTGCCCTTCCCCAGGAACAATAGGCGCCTGTGTCGCTCACCACATCATAATCCACGGCCGTCAACTTTCCCTTCTTGTCAGCCCCTGTTCGGCACCGAATGTGATAGGGATGTCTCTTTCCCGAAGCCAAGAAAGATTCCTCCCTCGAATAGACCCATTTCACCGGCTTCTTCAACTTATACGCGAGAAGAGCCAAAATCCCCTGCACGCTGAAATCGATCTTGCCTCCAAAGGCACCCCCGGTCGTGGCTTGGATAACCCTGATGCGGTTTGCCGGAAGTCCCATAACCAGCGAGAGATCAGCTTGATAATTGTGGGCGTCTTGACCGGAGCAGTGGACAACAACTCGTCCTTCCTCATCGATGTAAGCAATCCCGGCTTCCGTATCCAGGTAGGCATGCTCAATGAGAGGGGTCGTAAACGTATTCTCTGCAGTCACGTCGGATTCCTTCAAAGCCTTTTCCACATCCCCTTTCAAAATCTTTCTTAAATAGAGTAAATTCCCATCCTTATGGTCTTCGTGGACTTTTGGAGAACGCTCTTCCAGACCAAAGAAGGGATCAAGAACAGGTTCTAAAACCTGATAATCGACCTTGATCTTTTTAACCGCCTCCTCAGCTACTTTCTCAGAAACAGCAGCCACAGCGGCAATCGGATCACCCACGTACCGGGCCTTGTCTCCGACCAAGATCGGCTGGTCCTTGTAGGTGGGGGTGGCTCCAACGAGATTCCTTCCACGAATATCCTTCGCCGTAATGACTCCAGCCACTCCCGGCAATGCCTCAGCCTCCGACGTATCGATTCGCTTGATCCGAGCATGAGGATGAGGACTTCTAAGAGCCTTCACTGATAGAATCCCTTCCCGGGTCAGATCGATCCCATACTTGGTAAGGCCTACCGCCTTCTCTAAACCTTCGAGGCGTCCCATCCTCGCCCCTAAAGCATCTTCCGCCTTTTCTTCAGAAAAGGTTTTCCCCTTTAATAGCTCTGCAGCTCTCTGAACCCCCTCAATAATCTTCGTATAGCCTGTGCACCGACAAAGATTCCCGGAAAGAGCCATCTTGATCTCATCCACACTTGGGGAGGGATTTCTGTCTAAGAGAGATTTCGTTGAGAGGACCATGCCAGGAATACAATACCCACACTGAACCGCCCCCACATCCACAAAGGCCTTCTGAATAGGATGAGGTTTGCCCAACGTCCCAATCCCCTCAATCGTAATCACCTGCTTCCCCCTCGCTTTTATGGCAGGAAAGATACAGGAGTTAACCACCGCATCGTCCACCATCACTGAGCAGGTTCCACAATCCCCTTTGCCACAACCCTGCTTGGTCCCCGTCAGACCTATCTTTTCTCTAATCACCTCCAGAAGCGTTTCTGATCCATCAATCTCTAACTGAATTGAATTACCGTTCAATATAAAATTGAGCTGCTCCATAAAGCTCTTCCTCCTACCATCAGTCTCTTTTCAGATTCTGGACGGCCTTCCGAAGGGCATCCCGCACCAAGATACTTACCATTTCTTTCCGGTACTCGCTTGAACCCCGAAGAATGCTATCCCTCGGAGAGGCCTCTTCAGAGGCCTTCTGAGCAACCGCCCCAATGGTCCTCTCTGTCAAAGAAGAATCTCTTATCATCTCCTCAGCCTTTCGAGCACGAAATGGCCCCGGCGAAACCGGTGCGATGGCAATGGACCCAGAAACAAATTTCTTGCCCTTTGCCGTGATCACAACCGCCGTATTGAGAGTCGGAAGCCACTGGTCATTCCTCCCCCGCATCCGTAGATAAGCCCATCCCTGATTCTTCTGAATCAGCGGACAACGGACCTCCGCAGCAAACTCCCGATCACTCTTCACTCTTGAAATACCAACTCCCTCATAGAGATCCGTTAAAGGCAACCATTTTGAGCCGCTCCGAGAAATGACCTTCACCTCTGCCCCCAAGGCTAAAAGAGCAACCGCCGTATCGGCGGCAGGTTGCGCATTAATAAGATTCCCCAAAACAGTTCCCTGGTTTCTTACCTGTGGCGTCCCCACCTCCGCGGCCGCCTCAACCAATAAAGGAACCTTCTCTCTGAGAAGAGGAGAGGAAACAATTTGATGGTGCGTCACCGCCGCCCCAATCCTCACCATGTCCCCTTCTACTTCAATCTTTTTCAGACCCTCGATGCCCGTAATATCGACCACACATTCAACTTCAAGCTCCTTTTCCTTTAACCTCGGAATAAGGTCAGTCCCTCCCGCAATGATCCGAGCCTTCCCTCCATGCACTTTCAACGTCTCCAGTGCCTCCTCCGCTGTCTTCACCACTCGGTAAGTCTTCCAAAGCATAAGTTCCTCCTTCGTCACCTACTTTTTAGAGCACCACTCCTGACATATGACACTGTCAACACTGGCTCATTGATAATGGAATATCTCCATCTTTTTTCTCCGTTCTTCTTTTCTTATCTTAAAGGAACAATGACTATTCCGGCATAGGTCTTGTCTCTTTAGTTTCCATCACATGGTTGATATGTTTCCGAGTGGCTTTATGATGAGGGTTAATCAATTTATCATCGTAATCCTCATAGATTGGTACTTTATGGAAATCTTATCTTTAGCAACATCCCTTATCATGCGTTTTAGCAAGGCCTAAAATGGCTTCCACAATTTTCTTATATCCTGTACATCGGCAAAGATTCCCGGAGATGGCAACTCTTACCTCCTCCTCCGTAGGATGGGGATTCTCATCGAGAAGGGCTTTGGCACTAAGAATCATCCCGGGAGTACAATAACCACACTGAACAGCCCCATGCTGAATGAAGGCCTCTTGAATGGGATGTAACTTCATTCCCTCAGACATTCCTTCAATCGTTAATATCTCCTGCCCTTCTGCTTCCACGGCCAGCACCAAACACGAATTGATTGGCCTTCCTCCCATTAAGACGGTACACGCGCCGCAGTTACCCAAATCGCACCCCTTTTTTGAACCTGTCAAATCCAGGTCCTCCCTCAAAAAATCCAGCAAGGTTTTCCGGGGCTCCACCCATCCCGTCACCTCCTCTCCATTGACCCTCATCCACACCTGCCGCTTCATTCCCTCCGCCTTCTCTTATCCTTCGAATATCCTCTGTAAGGCCTCTCTCATCGCACGCCTAGTCAACACCCCTACCATCTCGGTCTTGTACTCTGCTGTCGTCCGTGGCCTCGCATCCTTTGAAGCTAATTCCCCTGCCTTTACAATCACTCCCTCCTCAATCACCTTGCCCCTTAAGTACTCTTCTGCCCTCAGCGCTCGAATCGGCCTTGGCCCTACTGCCCCCAGCACAACCTTTCCATCTTCAAGAACTCTCTTGCCCGTGTCTGTTACGACCACCACCGCAACGGATACAATGGCCACATCCACTGCATTCTTGATTGCATGCTTGATATAGGCTCCCCCCGTATATCGAGTCCAAGGCGGAATCTCTATGGCCGTTACCACTTCTCCGATTCTCAAGCTATTCCGCCCCGAATCCGCAAAGAGCTCCTCAACCAGCAGCCTCCGCTGCCCTTCAGGCCCAACCACCACCACCCATGCTCCCATTCCAATCAAATAGGGACCCATATCTGCCGAGGGCAATGCATTGCAGAGATTTCCCCCTATTGTTGCCCGATGACGCACTTGCACCGATCCCAGCCAGTGTGCTGCATTGGCAAGCACGGGTAAGTGTTCTCGAACCACAGAAGAGATCTCAATCTCCCGAATCGTGGTAAGGGGCCCAATCCTCATCCCTCCCCCAGGGCTCAATTCAATTCCATCCAGCCCCGAAACACCCTTGATGTCTATCAGAATATCAGGTGCTATCTGTTTCTGCTTCAACTTTACTAATACATCGGTCCCTCCCGCAAGAATGTGAGCTTTCTCCCCATTCTCAGCCAGTAATCTGATCGCCTCCTCAAGAGTCTTTACTTTCACATACTCAAAGTTCTTCATCCCTTTTCTTTCAACGCCTTCAGCACCTTGTCGGGTGTGATGGGCAATTCCCTTATCCTCACCCCTACAGCATCATAGATCGCATTGGCAATGGCAGGAGCGGTAGGGGCCAAAGCAGGCTCGCCAAGTCCTTTCGCTCCGTAAGGACCCCCCTCATGAGTCGCCTCCACCAGAATGGGCACCATCTCGGGCATATCCAGTGAAGTAGGGACCTTGTAGTCCACAAAGTTGGGGTTCAAGGTTTTTCCCCGTTCAATCTTAATCTCTTCCATCAGAGTAGTCCCAACTCCGGCAGCTAAGGCTCCCTCAATCTGTTGCTCACAGGCCGATGGATTGATGGCTTTTCCCACGTCATGCGCCGAAGCAATCCTTAGCACCTTTACCTTGCCAGTCTCCTCATCCACTTCCACCTCTGCCGCCTGAGCGGCATACATCCAAAACACCGCCGGGTTTGCCCCTTGACCGGTCTCACGGTCTAAGGTTGTCGCATCAGGGACATTGAACGTCCCTCGCCCAATAATTGGCTTCCCCTTACCAAGATAACTTCCTCCCATCGCTAATTTGGAAATGGGAGTATTTTTTTCAGGAGAACCCTTTACAAAGATGAACCCATTCTTAGCCTCCAAGTCATCCGGATTAGCCTCCAACTCCTCTGCTGCCGCCTCCAAGAGCTGTTTCTTCACATCGCCCGCTGCCTGTTTCACCGCATTGCCCATGTGAAAGGTGCTCCGGCTGGAAGAGGTCCCGTGGTCAAAGGGCGTCACATCCGTATCCGGAGAGACCACCTTTACACTTTTTAGATTGACCCCCAACTCTTCTGCTACAACCTGAGCCAAGATGGTATTCGAACCCTGCCCCATGTCCACCGTACTTGAAAGCACCTCCACCGTTCCATCTTCGTTCAGCTTAACAAAGGCTGAAGAAGAAGAGGGCGTCATGGTCATCTTATGCATCACCCCGATCCCTTTTCCTCGGTTTTTCCCAGTCTTCTTTCCCCATTCAATTGCCTCCGCCACCTTTCGAATGCATTCTTTAATCCCTACGCTGTGAAGAATTTGGCCTGTCGCTGAGATGCTCCCTTCCTCTAAGGCATTTTTCAAACGAAACTCAACAGGATCCATTCCAATCCCTTCAGCCAAGATATCCATTTGTGAGTCGATAGCCCACATGATTTGGGGGATGCCAAATCCCCGGAACGCCCCTGCGATCGTCTTGTTGGTATAGACACAATAGGAGTCCACCCAGATATTGGATATCTTATAAGGACCATTGCATGAAAACCCGGCATTCCGAGTAATGGGCGGCCCGGCATCTGCATAAGCGCCTGTATCCAACACCAATTTCACCTGACGAGCCATTAGCGTCCCGTCTTTTTTAACTCCGGTTTTAATATGGGTGACAGAGGGATGTCTCACCACGGAGGTTGCGTAAAACTCCTCTTCACGAGTTAATACGATCTTCACAGCCCTATTGTTCTTCTCTTTCATTGCTAATACGACGCAGAGAGGTTCCGCTTTTAAATAGACTTTTCCTCCAAATCCTCCTCCCACACAGGTGACGATCACCCGAACCTGATTCATGGGAATCCCAAGGGATCTTGATAATTCTCTCCGGCAGCTATGGGGATGCTGCGTGTTCGTCCAAATCGTGATCTGCCCTGAGGGGCTGACCTGTGCGATCGAGGCATGAGGTTCGAGGTGACAATGCTGAACCATTGGAGTTTTGAACGTATCTTCAGATATAAAATCAGATTGCCGAAAACCTTCTTCAATATCCCCTCGCCGCAACTTGAAATGGTTGCAAATATTTGAACCTGACACCGGAAAATAGTGAGGTCCATGCCAATAGTTTTCGAGATCCTCATGAACCAATGGCGAACCAGGCTCCATCGCTTGAAGGGGATCAAAGACCGGAGGGAGCTCTTCATAATCGACTTTGATCAGTTCGAGAGCTTCTTCCGCAATATCTAAATCGGTCGCAGCAATACCTGCGACCGGATCTCCTATATATCGAGCTTTGTCGAAACAGTAATAGGGCTGATCCTGAATGCATGTTCCGTACCGTGCCATCAAATCCCTGCCTGTGGCAACTACCTTCACTCCCAGGAGCCTTTCGGCCCGGCTCGTATCCACATTAAGAATCCTCACATGAGGAAGAGGACTCCTTAAAACTTTTCCATAAAGCATTCCCGGGAGCTTGAGATCGGTTGCATAAAGAGCCTTTCCTGCAACTTTCTCAATGGCATCGACTCGAGGAACACTTGCTCCAATAAACTCTCGTTCTTCCATAGGTGTTGTTATGAGAAATCTGCTGCGAAGGAATTCTGCCTTTTTCTCTATCCACCAAGGTAAGATCGTTTAACAGCTTCATCGTCCATGAGGGTTTGGGAATTGCCCTCCAGAACAACCTTTCCTGTTTCCAATACGTACCCGAAATACGAAACCTTCATGGCTAACTTGGCATTCTGCTCCACCAGCAGTATCGTCATCCCCTCTCCATTCAGTCTGGAAATAATCCCAAAGATCGTTTTCGTAAAGATGGGAGAAAGTCCTAAAGAGGGTTCATCCATCAGTAGAAGCTTTGGCCTGGACATCAATGCTCTTGCAATGGCTAACATTTGCTGCTCTCCACCACTCAACGTCTTTCCATATTGGGAGTGTCTCTCCTTGAGGATGGGAAAATAGCTGTACAAGCGATCTAAATCCGTCTTTACTTCTTCATCCTTCCGGGTGAACGCCCCGATCTTCAAATTTTCGATGACGGTCAGGTCTGGAAAGATTAGCCGACCTTGAGGAACTTGGGAGATCCCCAACTTGACAATCCTTTCTGGAGGGATATTTTCGATTCGTTGACCATCGAACTCGATGGTTCCCTTTTGGCACTCCACGATCCCAGAAATATTATTGACCAAGGTCGTTTTCCCCGCCCCGTTTGCTCCCAGAATGCATACAACCTTCCCAGAATCCACATTCAATGTAACTCCTCTGAGAGCCTGAATCCTTCCATAATAGGTCTCTAAGGTGCTTACGGATAACATTCCTCACTCCTCACTGCCTAAATAGGCCTCCACCACTTTCGGATTGGATTGGATTTCTTTTGCGCTTCCTTCAGCAATTTTGACACCATAATCCAAAACGGTGATCTGATCTGATATCTCCATTACTAAACTCAGTACGTGTTCAACCAACAGAATGGTAATCCCAAGCTGGTCTCTCATCTTCCGAATAAACGTGTCCAGTGCCTTAATCTCTTCAGCATTCATCCCGGCTCCGGGTTCATCCAAAAGGAGCAGTTTCGGCTCTGATGCCAATGCCCTCCCTAATTCCAGCAATCGCACCTTTCCAAAGGGCAGGCTCGAAGCAGGCGAATCCGCATAATCATCCAAATTGAGCGAGCTCAGAATCTCATGGGCCTTCTCGATCCCCCTTTTTTCTTCCCTTTTAGCTCTGCCCAAATTGAGGATCGAATCAACCATACTACCGCCAAGATGAATATGCCTGCCAACCATGACGTTGTCGAGGACAGACATCGACTTAAAGATCTCTAAATTCTGAAAGGTCCGGCAAATCCCCGCTTGACTAATTTGGTGAGGTTTTGATTTCAAGAGATTGATTCCCTCAAAGGAAATCGCCCCCCCGGTGGGGTTATAAACCCTTGTGATCAGGTTAATTACCGTCGTTTTGCCTGCGCCGTTCGGGCCAATGAGCCCTCGAATTTCTCCTTTTTCAATATTCATGCCCAGGCTCTGCAGCGCCTTCACCCCTCCAAAGCTAATCGATAAATTTTCCGTGCTGAAGAAGTCCATAATAGGCCACTCCTTTTATGCCTTTTTGAGAATCCGTTTGAACGTCCATCCGGGTACGCCACTTTTAACGAGGCCGTAGATCCCCCCAGGCATAAAGATGATAAATATGAGTGAGATCAAAGAAAAGACCAAGACCTTGTACTCTACCATCCAGTGAAAAAGCTCAGGTGCAATAACAAAGAAAATACTACCCAAAATCGGACCAGGCAGTGTTGCTGTACCACCGATGACGAGAACAGCCAGATGTAAAACCGATTCGTTTAGTCCGAAGGACTCAGGGCTCACATATCCTATCACCAATGCGAAAAGACCTCCGCCGATTCCGGCGTAAAAGCCACTGATGGCGAAGGCCGTCGTCTTATACTTGGCCAAGCTCACGCCCATGGATTGGGCTGCTATCTCACTATCGCGAACTGCGATGAGGGAGCGCCCCAATTTCGATTTGATAATGTTCGCATATAAATAAATCAAAATTAACGCTATTGGGATGACTAAGAAATAGAGGCGGTGGTTTGAATTGAGAGCAATTGGCCCTATATTGACAGAGGATAGCGATACTCCAGCAGCCCCCATCGTTACACTTTTCCAGTGAATCATGATCAACTGGATTGCCTGGTTGCAGGCGAGGGTTGCCATAGCTAAGTAGTGCGATCCGAGCCTCAGGGCTGGAAATCCGATGATGATTCCAATCCCCGCCGTCAAGATCCCTGCCATTGGTAAGGCCACATAGATAGGAATTCCCAGTTTGACAATGGAGAGAGCCGTGATATAGGCGCCAATTCCCATAAATCCTGCATTGACGATGGAGATTTGACCAGTATATCCCAACACAATATTGAGGCCCACGGTCATAATCGCATAGATCCCCACGAGGTTTAGAATGTACATGGTGTAGCTCTTCTCGATCAAAAACGGAAGAGCGAAGAGGAGGACCAAGACCGCGGTGACAAATACTTTATTCATTATCTTCTGACTCATCTTTATACCCTCTTTTTAACTTCGATGCCCAGGAGACCAGATGGCTTGATCAAGAGGACTGCCAGGATCATTAGAAATGAAACCATCTCTTTAAAGGCTACCGAAACATAGACTCCGAATATGTTTTCCACCGCGGCTAAGAGAAAACCGCCGATAATCGTGCCGGGAATGCTAAAGCCGCCAACAATGCCTGCGGCGAAACCCTTGATGGCCACCCATCCCATCCCTACCTCGATCATTAAAACAGGGGCAAGCAGAACTCCTGCAACAGCGGCCAGAATACCGCTCATCACCCACGAGAGGGAAAAAACCTTTTTGACACTCACTCCCATGAGGGAGGATGCCTGTTTATTCATGGATGTCGCTCTGAAGGCCACACCCAATTTTGTAAACTGTAAAAAGAGATAGACGAGAAGGATGAAAAAACCTGTTATCGCAACGATCCAGATATCCTGGGCAGTAAAAATGATCTTCCCGGCACTGATGGGTTTGTTGCTGATAATCGGGGAAACATGACGGACCTCCGCCCCCCAAATGAGCTGAATGGCATTGTAGATGACGATCCCTGTCATAAAGGTCGCGATAATGCTATTCATAACAGGGGCCTTAAGCAAAGGCCGACAGGCCACCCTCTCCATGACAAAGCCAAGGAGTGCCGTGCCCACAATGCTCATCAAAAACGCAAGGGCATAGGGGATCTTACACATATACCAGAAGGTGACCAGGAAGTAAGCACCCATGGTGAAGAGCTGGCCTTGTCCAAAGTTCAATACATCGGTGGCTCTAAAAATAAGGACCAATCCGAGTCCAACCAATGCATAGATACTTCCATACGAAAGGCTTTTCAAAATCAATTGAAGTATGTCCAATTTTCCTCTCCTTTTTCGTCAAGGGGGGAGAGTGATCCCCCCCCGAGACCTTTTACTTCAGCTTTGGAATATCCGCCAGAGGAGATCGTGTAATCCCTTTGGGGTACATTTCCGGTTTAGGAAAATGAGGCACAGGTAAGTTTTCCTCTGAAACGGTGCATTCAAAATCTAATTTCAGAGGAACACCCCCTGTCGCAATGACATAAAGAGCCAATGAATGGACGGCCTCGTGATCCCAAGGTGAGAAGGTAACTGGATTTCCTATTCCGATGTCTACATTGTACATCGTTTCCAAAGCCTTCCTGAATTTATCTCGCGTTAAATCCTTGCCGGCCCTTCTCAGAGCCTCACCCACAACCTTCATAGAATAGTATCCGGTCAGATTTTTGTGATTAGGCCTTCCGGGTCCAGTTCCATATCGTTTGATACTCTGCTCTTTGACATACTTTACCATAGGATTTTCAATATCGAAGATCTCATATTTGGGAGCAGTATCCTGGAGCACCATTCCAATCCCAAAGTCTCCAATGGCTTCAAAAAAACCCCCTGTGGACAGACCGGTTCCTCCTGTGATCTTTCCCTTATACCCCAGTTCTCTTGCTTGACGGACGATCAATAGACCTTCACGAACAAGGCCACCAACGTGCATCAAGTCAGCTCCAGCGTCTTTGGCCTTTGTTACTTGAGCTGTGAAGTCTGAATCCCCCATGTTGTAAGGTAAGGCTACCGCAAATTCCATATTATACATTTTCTTCAGGGCTTCCCTCGTATTCTCAAGCTCATTCTCGCCTAACTCATTGGCCTGGTAGACAAAAGCGATCTTTTTAGCTCCTAACTTCTCCACAAAGAATTTTGCCGTTCCCCATGACAAATCTCTCAGATTGGATGAACCTTGGCCGTGAAAGACCCATTTGAGCATAGGGTATACGATCTTGGAAGTTACACACCCTGAGTAGACCATGGGCACTTCTTCTTTTTCAAAAATGGGGTTGATAGCAATGGCTACACCGCTGCAATATTCACCGGTGACGGCAAAGGCTCCTTCACCAATTAATTTTCTTACCGCTGCAACTCCTTTTGTAGGGTTGCATTCGCTGTCAAGGGGAACTACTTTAATCTTTCGACCATGAATCCCCCCCGCCGCATTGATCTCTTCTACAGCCAGTTGAAAACCGTTCAATTGACCGATTCCTGAAGAAGCAGCTCCTCCAGTAAGCGGATTTATGTTTCCGATCACAATTTCCTTATCTGTCACCCCAGGGACCTTGGCTGCAATAGCCATCCAAGGGATCGAGAAAACCAACCCAACCAAAAACCCGATCATTATCCATCTCTTCATCGCATTCCTCCTCTCTTAAAGTTTTTTGATCTGGAAAATACCCGTTTTGCAAAAATACGATTTTCACCTCCCCCCTCATTATTTTTTTGGCCTTAAGACCGCTTCGTGAGGTTGCCTCACGTCGATTCTATAAATTGATTCCCTATATCGACTTCTTCCTAGGAATGACCACAGAAGTTTTGCTTTCACTAAGAAATCCTTTTATGTAGCCTTTTTGACCTAGATAACCTCGGTATTCCTTACGGAAACAAAAATAATAGTGACGACCTCGATAAACCACACACTCATGACATATCTCCTTGCTGAAAGGGCAAAGCATGGGAATCTTGGCCATCGTTTCCTCTATTCTTTCTCTTTGAGAGCCCTTAAAATCTTTTCTGGCGTGATCGGCAGGCTCTTAATCCTTACCCCCACTGCATCATAGATGGCGTTTGCAATGGCCGCTGCTGTGGGAACCAATCCCGGTTCCCCCAATCCTTTGGCTCCATAAGGACCATCCGGATCGACACTCTCCACCATGATGGATTTCATGGGAGGTACATCGTTGATATAAAAGATTCGATAATCCTGAAAATTGGGGTTGAGGACAATCCCCTCTTCCCAGAAAAGGCCCTCAGAAAGGGCATACCCTAACCCTTGTAACCCTCCTCCTTCAATCTGCCCTTCTGCCATCATGGGATTGATCACCCTCCCTACATCATGAGCGGCAATAAAGTTTAGAACCTTGACTTGCCCCGTCTTTCGGTCCACCTCCACTTCAATGGCATGGGTTCCAAAAGCATAAGTGGGAACCCCACCATAGCCCGTTTTAGAGTCAGGTATATAGGTGGTGGGATCATCATAGCATCCTCTTCCTGCAAGAATTCTTCCTCTATTGTAACAAGTTGTGGCCACCTGGGCGATCAGGACAAACTTTTCAGGATTCCCTTTCACATAGACTTTTCTTTCCTTGGCCACCAAATCATCCACACGAGCCTCAAGCATTCTGGATGCCTCTTCAAAGAGCTTCCGCCTTATCTCTCCTGCTGCCATTTTCACTGCATTTCCTGCAACAAAAACCTCCCGACTCCCCCAGGCCCCCAAACATTGCGGCGTGGTCCAGGTATCCCCTGTAATGACGTTAACGTCTTTGATGCTTATTCCCAACTCCTCTGCAGCAATTTGCGCCAGGGCTGTATCCGACCCTTGACCGATTTCTGCCATTCCTGAAGCGAGGTCAATGGTCCCGTCATTGTTCATCTTGATGAAGACGTCGGATAGATTACAATCTCCAAAAAGAAGTCGGACACCTCCCCCTGTATGCATCAGGGAGGCCATTCCCACACCACGATTTCCCGGCTTCCGCCGCTTCTCCTTCCAGCCAACTGCTTCCGCAGCTTGATCAATACAGTCCTTCAAACCACAGCTCGTGATCTTATGGCCCATGCATGTGAGCTGACCTTCGTAGTTGGCATTTTTCAGGCATAGATCCTTCACATCCATGCCCAATTTTTCCGCAATCATATCCATCTGCGACTCAATGGCAAATGTAATCTGAGGATTTCCATACCCCCGGAAAGCTCCCCCATAGACCTTGTTTGTAAATACTACATCGGCCTCATACTTCACATTGGGAACACCCCAGAGATACGTACACTTCGTTCCAACACCCATGGTGATCGTAATCCCGTGGCTATTATAGGCTCCATTATCCGTCACCACCTTCACCTCTCGAGCCAAAAGGGCCCCATCCTTCTTCACCCCTGTCTTGATATCGATCACCATCGGATACCGAGTCCTCCCCGTGGTAAACTGCTCATCCTGAGTGTTGATGATCCGAACAGGCCTTCCCGTCTTCTTCGAAAGAAAATAGGCGATGATCTCAATGGGGTCCATCTCAAACCTTCCCCCGAAACCTCCGCCCATATAGACCTTAATGACCCGAACCTTGCTGAGCGGCATCCCCAACACATCTGCCAACATCTTCCGATACGGATGAGGAACCTGTGTCGTCACCCACACCGTCAGACTCCCTGACCGATCAAGATGAACAATACAGCCATGGGGTTCCATACAACAATGGAGTTGAGCCTGCGTTTCAAATCGATCCTCAAAAATATAATCCGACTGCTTTAACGCCTTCTCCACATCCCCATAGGCTCTTAATATGTGAATGGCAACATTCCCCTCATCGTGTATCTTCATTGCTCCTAGTCTCATTGCCTCAAAAGGATCAAACACCCCTGGCAACTCCTCATACTCCACCTCTATGAGATCCAGAGCCTCCTCCGCTATCTCTTCACTATCCGCGGCCACTGCCGCAATCTCATCCCCAATAAAACGAACCTTCTCTTCTGCCAAAGGAGGCTTATTGGCCAAATGAGGAATCACACAAAGCCGAATCCCCTTTGTGTCCCTCCCCGTCACCACCCCTCGAACCCCCTGAAGCCTCTCCGCCTTAGACGTGTCAACCCTCAAAATCTTCGCATGAGCATAAGGACTCCGAAGAATCTTCCCATAAAGCATCCCCGGTATCGTCAAATCCCCCAGATACTTTGCCGTCCCCGTCACCTTCTCCATTGCATCAATCCGGGGCAACCGTTTCCCTATCACAGAATACTCTTCTGCCATCTCCTCACCTCTTTAGTCCGGTTTTGCCATTGATAAAACAGCTTCAAGAATCTTCACATATCCTGTACAACGACATAGGTTTCCAGCGAGGGCGTCCTTGATCTCCTGTTCTGAAGGATGGGGGTTCTCATCCAGCAATGCCTTGCTCGCCATAATCATCCCGGGCGTACAGAATCCGCACTGGATCGCTCCTCGCTCGACAAAGGCTCTCTGAAGAGGGTGAAGGTCCCCTACCCTGCTCAATCCCTCAATGGTCCAGATCTCTTTTCCTCTGGCGTCGAGGGCTAACATGAGACAGGACTTTACCGCCTTTCCATCCAGAATCACTGTGCAAGCCCCACATTCTCCTCCCCCACATCCCAATTTCGTTCCTGTTAGGTCCAGATCATTCCGAATCATTTCCAGCAACGTCCTGTGAGGCTCCACGGTAAGGCTATAGTCTTCCCCGTTTACTTTCAGTTCCAATTGCCTTTTCACAATACTCCTCCCTTTGCCCTCTCCAGGGCTTTCTGAAGACCACGCTCCACAAAAACTTCGATCATCTCTCTCCGATACTCTGCAGAGGCACGAACGTCTTGGATCGGATCAACTTCCGTCGAGGCGGCCATCGCCACTTTCGTGATCAGAGTATCATTGATGACTTTCCCTTTGAGAAGTTCTTCGGCCTTCTTCACCCGAACTGGGGTGGAGGCAACACCCCCTAACACGATTTTTGAACTCATGCAAACATCATCTTTTGCATTCACGTCGAGCCTCACTGCCGCCCCTACCACCGCCAAATCAAATGCAACCCTCATCGTATGTTTTAGATACACAGCGCCTGAATCTTTTGGAAGGAACGGAATCTGAATCTCTTCTAAAATTTCGTACCGGGAAAGAGCTGTCTCATAGAAATCCGTGAAGAATTTCTCTACTGGAAGAATCCGTTCTCCCTCTGAACTCGCAATCTTGAGATTGGCTCCAAGGGCAATCAAAATAGGAGCAGGGTCCGACGCGGGATCAGCAAAACAGAGATTGCCTGCGAGCGTCCCCACATTTCGGATTTGGACAGAACCGATCGTGTGCACCATCTCCCCAACAACTTTAAGCCGCTGTCGAACAAGGGGAGAGGTCTCTATCTCTCTCAAGGTTGCCAGGGCCCCAATCTTCAATCCCTCTTCATCCTCTCGGATATAATGAAGGCCCTTGAGCCCTTTAATGTTTACCAAGTAGGAAGGATGGACAAGTCGTTTTTTCATCAGCTTTACGAGAGCCGTTCCTCCTGCGTAAACCCTGGCTTCGTCTCCGTATTCAGAAAGCAACTGGAATGCCTCATCCAACGAATTCGGCTCTAAAAGTTCAAACCTTTTCACTTAATTGCCCTCCTATCTTTTCTTGAATGAGCTTGATGACCTGAGCAACCTCTCTCTTGGCAACAATTTTGATCAAACTCTGTCCGACCGATGCCAATCGGCCATTGATTTTCACATCAGCTTTATACTTGACGAGGGTCTCCTTTTCCGAGACACCGATGAGATCCATCTGATTGGTGAGCTCAAAAGAACTGCCCATCTTTGTATCTTTCCCTTTGCCAAAGGCCACCAAACGGGTGGGAGGGGTAACCTCCGTAAAATTCGTCTGCGTTTCGAACGTCGCTGAGAAGGGTCCTACCTTCTGACTCACGGTAATAGTGAAATTCTTATCGTCGAAGACCTCTACCTTTTCAAAACTCGGAACACAGGAGGCTACTTTTTGGATGTTTGTTAAAAAATCCCAAGTTTGCTGAATGGACGCGGTCACATGAAATTCGCCCTCAAGAATCATCCTTCACTTCCTCCATATTCCTTGTCACTTCGTTACTTCCCGTCCTGAGTATCTTATCATCCTCCCAGGTAAGCTTTCTTAACCGCCTCGTTATTCAGCAATTCAGAAGATTTACCTTCCAGGACAATCTTCCCTGTCTCCATCACATAAGCCTGATCCGAGATATCTAATGCGATCCTCACATTTTGCTCAACGAGCAAAATGGTAAGTCCTTCATTGAATAGATTGAGAACGATCCGATAGATCTCCTTGATGACAATCGGGGCTAATCCTAATGAGGGCTCGTCGAGAAGGAGAAGCTTTGGTTTTGACATTAAACACATCCCTAGCGTCAACATTCGGGCTTCCCCTCCGCTCAAGGTTCCCGCCAGTTGTTCCCTTCGTTCTTGAAGTCTGGGAAAGATTTTGTAAACAAACTCGATATCCTTTTTAATCTTGTCTTTATTCTCGCCTTTTCGCCGTCGATAGTAGGCACCCAGAAGGAGATTATCTAATGTCGTTAAGGATTCGAAGAACTGTTTTCCCCCTTCCGGTACAAGGGCGATTCCAAGCTTCATCATCTTCTCAGTGGGCACACCCGTAATCTCTTTGTCTTCAAAGAAGACTCTTCCTCCCCAGACGGGGACAAGCCCGCAAATGCTACTCAAAAGAGTAGATTTCCCAGCTCCGTTTGCCCCAATCACCGATACCATTTGATGGAGAGCAACACTTATATTGACATCTCGAATGGCTTGAATTTTTCCATAGCCGGTACTCAAATTTTCAATCTTTAGCAATTTCGATCTTCTCCCCTAGGTAAGCGGTGATCACTTCCTGGTTGTTCTGGATAACATCCGGCTTTCCCTCAGCAATCTTTGTGCCGTAATTGAGAACTAAAATCTCATCCGAAATGTCCATGACCAAGTCCATCTGGTGTTCAACAAGAATCACTGTAACCCCTTGGGCTCTTATTCTTCTCACCAAGTGAGAGATCATTTTGATCTCAGTCATATTCAGTCCTGCTGCAGGTTCATCCAAAAGGATGAGCCTGGGATCCGTGGCCAAAGCACGAGCAATCTCTAACAATCTCTGCTCAGCGAAGGTAAGTGCTGTAGCAGCTTCTAATCCCCTCTCCTTTATCCCCACCAGATCAAGTTTCTCCCACGCAATCCGTGCAATCGCAGCTTCTTCAATCCTCGCTCGACGAAGAAGAAAACTATTTGAAAAGAATTCTGACCGGGTTCGAACATGTCTTCCTACCATCACGTTTTCAATCACACTCATATTCTCAAATAGGGCAATGGTTTGAAAGGTCCGTGAAATACCAAGAGATGCAATTTGATAGGGTTTCAACCTCTCAATTCGATGGTTATCGAAGACGATATTCCCTGTTTCAGGAGAATAGACTCCCATGATGAGATTGAGCAGAGTTGTTTTCCCAGCTCCGTTGGGACCAATGATAGACTTAATCTGCCCTTCCTCAAGAGTAAAAGAGAGACGGTTGATGGCGACTAAACCGCCAAAACTCTTTTGGACGTCTTCTGCGGTCAAGAGGGAGTTATGTCCCACTGCTTATTTCACCTATTTTCCTGAATCGGCTTTCCAACTTTTTTATCGAAATATCTAAACCACCTGCAATGCCTCGATTGAAGAAAATCAGAACCACGACAAGGACCAATCCCCAGATCATGACATTGAGATCTTCATACCGCCGGAGAAATTCTGGGAGAAGGGTAAGAAGTGTCGCCCCATACAAGGCTCCCCAAATGCTTTCTCGTCCTCCAACGATCGTCATCGTCAGAAAGAGGATAGAAAAACTGAAGTCGAAAACTGAAGGACTAAGAAAATTGATGTAATGGGCATACAGAAATCCACTGAGTGAAGCTAATGCGGCACTGAGGACGAAGACTTTTATCTTATATTTGAAAGAATCTACCCCAAAACAATTGGAAGCCAGTTCGTTTCCTTGAATGGCCCGCATTCCCCTTCCCACCCTCGAATTCACCATATTGGTGACGAGGAAAAATATCAAAAGAACGATGAACCAAACCAAAAAATAGAATTTTAGATCGGTATCGAGTTTGATCCCAGCTATGGATAACGAAGGAATATCCATCAATCCAATGGCCCCACCGGTCAGATCCTTTAGCTCAACAAATAAGATATGGAAAATAATTCCAACCCCTAAAGTGGCCATAGCGAGATATAACCCTTTAAGATGGAGGGTGGAGAAACCGATGAAAAAAGCCAAGATGGAAGTGATCCCTATTGCGATAGGTAAGGCCATCCACGGATTTATCCCAAACTTGACCGTCAGAATCCCAGACACATAAGCCCCTATTCCATAAAAACCAGCCTGCCCCAGAGAGACTTGGCCTGCATATCCTAAAAGTAGTGTTAATCCCAGTGCCAAAAGCGTGTAAATCCCTACGAAAACCATGAGATTGACGTGGTAATGACTTCGGATGAAAAAGGGGAATACGGTGGTGATCACGAGTAAAATTAGAACGCCCCTGTAATGATGAAGATTCCCTTTCTTCACTTGTACCTATGCCCTCAAGATTGCTTTAACCCCTAAAATCCCTGTTGGCTTGAAGCGGAGGATAAGTAATAGACTAAGAAAAGCAATCACATCTTTATAGCTGGACGAAATCAGTCCTGCCCCCAGTGTTTCTAATAACCCCAAAACAAATCCTCCCACAACAGCCCCAATCACATTTCCAAAACCGCCGATGACCCCTGCACAAAACCCCTTCAAACCTAACATCAAGCCTCCATCATACGTCATCAGGGTCATAGGGGTAATGAGGATTCCCCCAATCGAACCGGAAGCAGCACTTAATGCAAAAGAGGCTATCGACATCAGTTTGGTATCGATCCCCATCAGTTTTGCCAGTGTCTGATTATCGGAACATCCCCGCATGGCTTTTCCCAGGAGTGTATGACTCAAAAAGTATCTGATTAGTATTACCACTAAAAGAGTGATCCCAACGACCCATATGATTTGGGGATTGAAAGAGGCTTTCAATAAGACGATGGGTTTCTCCCCAGAAAAAGCGGGAAGGCCTAAAGGAGCCTTGCCCCACAAAAGCATGGCTCCACCTTTTAGAAATTCTGAAACTCCAATCGTGATCATGATCAAAATGACAACAACCTTCTCCCGGTCCTGTCCTCCCACATTCGCCGGAGCAATAGTGAATCGTTCTATTAAAATCCCAATAAGGGCAACGATAAGTGTAGTAAGGATAATACAGGGGATAAGGGGGAGATGGAGCTTAGCATATAAGAAAATCGTCAGCAGCCCGCCCAGCATGACAAATTCGCCCTGTGCGAAGTTGATCACCTTGGTGGCGTTATATACCATCGAATATCCCATAGCAACGATAGCATATATGCTTCCAAGTGTTAAGCCTGCAATAATATATTGGAACAGTTGGGTATCGAAGGACATTTTCGGATTCCTCATTTACAGCAGGGTGAGACACACTCCTCTTTGAAACGGAGTGTCTCACCCTGATTTTTCCCCTGAAATTCCCACCCCCAACGTACGGAGATCATTCAGCAAGGGCAAAATGACCCTTCTCCCACTTGAGGATGACCATACTATCGTAAGTGAGGCCATTATGATCGGTCGGGGTGATATTATAAATGCCATTGCAACCGATCAGATTTTTTGTCTTTTCAATCTCATCGCGGATCTTAGCCTTATCGGGGGGCCAGCCCGCCCGTTTCATCGCTCCTGCGTGGATCCAGATCGCATCTGTTCCATGGGCACCCAACCAGCTCGCCTCTTCCTTAAACCTCTTCACATATTCTCTTCGAAAATCGAGGAGGATTTTCTTCTGAGGGTCTCTGTCAGCAAGTTCATCCGCAACGGGAAGTTTCCCTGAGGGCATCCTCATAAGCCTTGCCCCATCTCCAGCAAGAAGAGGATACTCAAGCTGAGCAGCTCCATGGGTATGGTAAAAGGGAACGTTCATCCCTAACATAACTGCATTCTTCATAATGATGGAAGCAGGTGAACCAACTGTCCAGACAACCACCGCCTCTACTCCAGCAGCTTTTGCCTTAGTCAGTTGAGGTGTAAATTCTGTGTCCTTGTCCCCAAAAGTCTCATGGACCAAAACCTGAATGGAATCAGGTTTTTGTTTCATAAAGGATTTGTAAGCATCATCCCCATAGGCCGTATTATCAGGCAGGAAAGCCACTTTTTTAATTTTTTGCTTCACCATATGTTCGATGATCTTTCGTGTTGCCAGCATATTGGTATGCGCATCAGAAAAGGTCCACTTCTTCACAGGCTGAGTAATAACCGTGGCAGCGCCGAGCGATATATATGGGACTTCGGTTTTCTCTACATACGGAACCACTGCTAAGACATTTCCACTGCGACTACCGCCCACCAAGGCGATCACCTTATCCTCCTCAATTAACTTCTTAGCGATTAAGACCGCCTTGGAAGGATCACCCCCGTCATCATAAAAGATGAGCTTAATAGGATGACCATCTATCCCCCCCGCCTCGTTGATCATGTCAGCGCCCAATATTATCCCATTCCTCATCGGACCTCCCATAAAGGCGCCTGGGCCTGTCGCCGATGAATGAGCTCCCACCACATAGGGTTCTTTAGAAGGCGTCTGGGAAAACGGAGAACCCATAAAGATAAGAACTCCGAGAAGCACAAACAACGGTGTGAAAAATTTAAACTTTCTCATTTTTTCCTCCTTTCTTTTAGACATTCAAATAAGCGGATTAGAAAAATTAACTCTCCTTCTTTCCTTCTCACCTTCGAAGCGACAAATGAAGCTCACTCTCCCTCTTGCCTCAGACGGGGGGAAACACGTTCCGGTTAAAATGGCCCTTTATAATTTTGAAAATGTTCCAATATCAAATGCTCTCCTGTTGGAATTGCTGGAGCAGGCATCAAAAAACAGAGATGCCGAAAAGGCTTTTTTGATATCACTTTCCAGGTGATCCGATCCCCAGGATAGATCAGATAGGTATCTCCTTCCTCCACCAGGGTCGTTTCCTGCTTTGTATGATAGGGCGGCTGGGAGTAAGTCATCTCGGCCTTTCCCTTTGTAATGTAGTGTACCTCGCTGTACCAGAAATACCAGCTGACCGTCTCACCTGGGGCAAAATCTTCCACGGTGATAATCCCTGCTGGCTCACGAACCATCCGCTTCAAATAAAAGGTTCCACTTACTGAATCGACCCGTGTCAACTGCTTTTCATCCACTGCATTTATCTTTTTTACGATTTTCACCCTTGCCTCCTATTGGATGGTTTTCATTTGAAGGGCTCCTACGGGACAAACCGATTCGCACATCCCGCAGAGCTCACATTTGTTTCGATCAAATTGTGGATGGCCGTTTTCCCAAGTGATGGCTAAATGGGAGCAGGCTGGCTCACACCATCCACACTCGATGCACTTTCTCTTGTTTAGAACGATCTGTTTGGTCGGCTTGGGACCACCCATGATTTGAGGCCGAAACAGAGGGAGTTTGCTATAGTCTGTGATGACCCGGTCAGCAGCGATCCCCCTCATATCATCGACCGTCTCGTAACCCTTTCTATCCATAAACTTCTTGACGAACTCGAGCCAATCCGTTACCACATCCCATCCCTCTGCCATGATGGTGCGGCAGATCTGAACGGTACTGGCTCCTGACATAATCAATCGGATAACATCCTCGGCCGAACTCACTCCTCCGCACCCACTCAAGCCTTCTTTAAACCCGTTGATCCTAAAATTAGCAATATTCCCACAAGTGAACGTAATCACCCACGGACCCCATGTCGAAGAAAAACATGGATAATCTGGATGCCATCCTGGCTGCCCAGTTTCGATGTCCACTTTTAAAGATGGAAAGAGGGAACTGTCAGAAAAAGTAACCCCCGCTGCCCCCGCTTGTTGAACGGCTAAGGCAACGGAGAGGGGATCCTGTTGTTGGGGAGGTATCTTTGTAATGACGGGGATATTTAACCGCTCGACACAGAATTTAGTACATTTGGCAGCGATTTCAGGAATAGCGCCAAGGCAGGTCCTTGGAGGGATCGTTTTGTGCATAGAGTCTTCACTTAACGGGGCAACCGTATGGGCGCAAGAGAGGTTCAACTCCACAGCATCAACCTTGGTCCTTTTGATAATATCGCATTGTTCTTCCCAACCTTCGTCTGTGAAGGCGTGGATGCTTCCAATCACTTTGCAATCATAGGGTCCTAAGAGTTCTTTCGTCTTGTTGGCATAGGTAACATAATCTTCGTCAAGAAAGTAGCTCAGAATGATGCCAGGGGAGATCAGACAGATCGTATAGGGTGGCTTTTTCTCTCCCTTCCTCCCTTTCACCTTCGGGGACGATTTCTTAGGAGGAATGGGTTTCCAGTCTTCCTTGGAATCGATGTCGGTCAATCTGTACGTCGGCCAACCAACCGTGTGCAGAACGGTATCCGGAGCCTCTTTTGAGTTTGTTTTGAGTACCACCACCGCAAACCCTGCTTTGGCGGCCCGAAGGCAAGTCTCCGGCGTATGTGTCGGAGGCCCTGAAGCGCAAACCAAAGGGTTCTTCACCTTAATGCCACCGTATTTTGATGAAAGATCAGCCATTTTCAAAACCTCCTTCGATCAAAATTTTTGAATCCCTTAAAAAGGATTCAAAAATCATACCAATATCCCATGAAGTCCAACATGATGAATTTTAAAGAAATTCCACTCACTCACCGGGTGCAACGGGAGAAGTATTGAAATAAACTTTTTAATGGCATGCAAAACATTTTTCAATGACAGGGGATCATGGCAGTCCCAGAATTTTTTCCCCGTTCCCTCCTAAGATTTTCAATTTATCACTCTCAGAAATGTCCAACTCCAGGATGCTAGAGACCGATTTAGAAAGATCTCCGATCACATGAGGGTAATCGCTTCCCAAAACCATGTGATCTGCTCCTACAGAATCATATGCACACATCAAAGCGGGCCGATAAAAAGAAACGGTATCATAGTAGAATTGTTTTAGGTATTCGCTAGGAGGTCTCGTAATGTGTTCTCGACACTCTCCGTAAGCTCGATATCCGCTGTCAATTCTTTCAAATAGGAATGGAAGCACCCCACCCAAGTGGGGAAGAATGAGACAAAGATTTGGATATTTCTCAAAAAGGCCACTATAGACCATCTTGGCCACACTTAAGGTCGTATCCATTGGAAACCCTACCAATGGGACAAGAGAAAATTCCGTCATACATCCAGTATGAACAGGTACCATTGGGTGGATGAAAATGGGGAGGTTCAGTCGGTGGACTTCCTCATAGAAAGGCCAAAATTCTTTAGAGTGAAGGTGCTTTCCATTAATGTTTGAACCAAGCACGATCCCCTTCAACCCCAAATCATGGACGGCTCGATGGAGTTCATTGATTGCATCTTCTGGATGACCGAGGGGAACACTTGCAAATCCGATAAATCGACGAAAATATCGCTGACACATGTCTGCAAAATAATCGTTAGCGATTCTTGCGACAGTCAGATTCCTCTTCCTTGTTGAAAAATAGACATTCGGATTAGAAAGCGTGAGAATTTGAATGTCGATGCCAATTCGATCCATGTCCGAAATCCTTTGCTCTGGGTTTATGTGTTGAGAGGTAAGACTCAAGAAACGGGCTCCCTTCTCTTTGACAATTTTTAATCCAGTCGCATCTCGGACAAACTCATAGCGCCGACCCCATTGTTCCAGCTTTTTTAGATACTCGGGTGGATAGAAGTGATTGTGAAAGTCAATCTTCATAAAAACCTCAAATTAAAAATGGATCAAGTTTCATCTCTTGATACCCCAATTGAGTCAAAAATGTTGACAAAATCCCCTCTAACTCCCCTTTTCCGAAGGGGAGAACCCATTGTCATCCCCCTTTTATAAAGGGGGATTGAGGGGGATTTTAACAGAGGGCTCAATATGCTCTGTTTTGTAGCTTCATTATTGGAAAGAATTTAAATCAAAAAGTTTATTTTC
>Ga0315286_10000163_pt1 | contig 49113 bp, 41 predicted proteins | sample YL17G10_0_MG_FD_205038 | JGI IMG/M metagenome (GOLD analysis project Ga0315286, IMG submission 205038) | Sediment microbial communities from Yellowstone Lake, YNP, Wyoming, USA - YL17G10_0 | ecosystem: Environmental > Aquatic > Freshwater > Lake > Sediment | place: USA: Wyoming | collected...
GATCAGGGCTTCCTTCTCCTGGTCCGTGAGGCGCGCCTCGGGGTGCATGAGGAGAAACTCGGGCAAGGGCATGATCTTCTGCCGGATCACCGCCTCAAGCGCCGCTGGTGGGGGCATCCGGCCGGGCTGCCAGTCGGTAAAGTTCAAGTTCGACCGCCCCTCAGAAACGTGGCTGGCCAGCACCCAAGAGACCGGTGCGACGTAAGAGTACCACGGCCATGTGGACTCGTTGCTGTGGCACTCAAAGCAGGCGCGCCGGGCCAGGTCCTTGCCCTCTTGGCTGGGCCAGATTGCGTCTCGGACGATGGGTGGGTTGGGCTTGAAGACGATATCCGGACGAACGAGTTGCAGCGCGGCAAACACCACCACGCCCAGAAACACGAGGATGCCCAAGATCTTGCGCCACTTTTTCATGGATGCCACCTCCTAGCGGTTGTGTGCTTGATTGAGCCGACGGCCAACCTATTGGAGCACGAGTATAATCGGATTTGTCCGAAAGTCAAGTTGTTGCGGCTGGCGAATGAACCAAGGCAAATCGTCTACGATCGGCACGTCCGGACCCGCAGGGCAACTGCGGCCAGCACGTAGGTCGGCCGGGCCAGCAGGAGACAGGCCAGCACAGCCTGCCAGATCACTTTCCCATCCCAGCCGGCGTTGATGAGCGAGCGCATGGCCTGCAAGACGTAGGTGATGGGGTTGGTCTTGGCTGCGATTGCGAGCCAACCACTGAGCAGCTCAATGGGAACAAAGGTCGGCGCCAGAAAGGTCAAAGGAAAAAAGATGAAGCTTGCCCCCATTGCCATCGTCTCGGCCAGCTTGTCGGCTTCCTCCAGGTACTGCGTCGTCAGAAAGATGGTGATCCCCAGTTCCCGGTTGAGGCGCCGGACCTCGCGCCACACATCACGGCGGCTGGCCGGATCAAGACCGGTGGTGGGCTCCTCGAGAAAGATCACGGCAGGTTCGTGGACGAGTGCCATTGCCAGGTACAGACGCCGGCGCATGCCCCCACTGTAGGTGCCCACCCGGCGATCTACGGCTTCGGTGAGCTCGACCAGCGCCAGCAGCTCTCAACCGCGCGCGGCAGCGATGGCCCGCTTGGCGCCAAACAACTGCCCCTGGAGTGTGAGCAGCTCCATCGACTTCATGAGCGGATCGATTCCAATGTCCTGGAGTGCCACGCCGGCGATGCGGCGCACTTGGCCAGCCTGGGTCACTACGTCAAAGCCACCCACCGAAGCGCGGCCCGACGTCGGCAAGGCCAGCGTGGTCAGAATCTTGATCGCGGTGCTCTTGCCCGCACCGTTGGGGCCCAGGAAGCCAAAGATGCTGCCGGCATTCACTCGAAAGCAGATGTCTTCTACAGCTTTCACATTGCCCGGATAGTGCTTGACCAGGTTCTCGACTAGAATTTCACGATTGACCATGTACGTTCAACCTCTCTACATCCGTTCTATCGCGCCATGATACACCCTTGCCCATGTTCTATCCAGTGAATGTTCGATAAGAACGCGATGGCAACTGTCGGGCGATTGAGTCCATGACCTGCCGGGCGACCGCCTGGTCTCGTAACGCCCGGCTCGAAGGAGTCTCCGGTATGAACGGCGGCCCAAAGGAGACCCTCAACGACCCGCCCTGCTCGGTCACGCCCACGGGCAACAGCGGCAAGCCAGCTTCGACCAGCAGGGCGATGAACGACCCCACCCCTTTTGGGGGGTCTCCGAGCCTACCCGGCGTATCGCCGCCTTTTGGTGCCAGCCCGACCATGCCGCCCTTTTGCGCCAACAGACGGGCGAGCCGTAGGGTGCGCAGCACGGCGGCTACCCGCGCCTGTACCTGGTGGGTAGCCGGGGGCATGGTGACGAAACCATACAACCGCGCCACCCGCGCAAAGGCCCAACGCGTAAGGGGGGTCTCGATCGTGCTTTGCCACGTGCCCGGGGGGCAAGTCCACGCCGCCGTCATCACCCAGTGCATCTCGGGGTCGGAATCTGGGCTACGGCGGGAAGCAACAGCCGATGCGATGGCAAAGGTCAGCCACCAGGTCCCGAAGCCGGGACAGTTATAGTGGTTGCAGGTCACGAGGCAGGGGCCGCGCGGGGGGATGTGCTCCGCGCCCAGGATCTCCAGGGCCGGATGCAGCCCAGCTACCGCCCGTTGCGCGTCGCGAGCAAGCGAGCGCGGTAGCCGGGCCGCCACCGACGCCAGGAAACCGGCGATGAAGCGCCAGGGAAGCCGATAGCGAACGGAAGATCGGCCCAATCCTTGAGAAGACGGGTTATAGCTTGTACTGCTGCTTAACGAGCTCTTCCAGGCCCAGCTCCGCGAGCCTGGTGAGCGGGGCGAGCATCGTGACCGTCACCACGCCGGGCAGCCGGCCGATTTCCACCGCCCCGGTGAGGGTCACCCGGTTCAGCACCTCCTCGGTGGACATGCCCATCAGGCTTGCCATACGCGCCACGCCATTGTCGACAGCATCGTTCAGGTTGGCGCCGGTGCCCACCACCTGGAATGGGGCGGCTTCTTCTAGCGCGTCCTGTCCCAGTCTCCGCGCCAGATCCTGCGCGGCGGCTCGCTCACTGCGGCTGATCGGCCGGGCCAGGTGGGGAAGGTCCTCCAGCGGCGGGAGGAGGATCGGGCCCTCGTTCTTCAGCCCCTTGATCACTTTCACCTGCAGCGTCACCTGAGCCGAGACGTCGGTGGTGTGCCCGGCGATCTCGCCATCGCCCTGCATGGCGTGGGCGTCACCCACATAGACGCCGCCCCCAGCCACCTTGACCGGGCAGATGAGGATGGCGCCCTCGCGCACCGAGTCGACGTCCATGTGGCCGTCGGTACGGTGCATCAGCTTTTCGCGGGGGATGCCGTACTTGTGCGGGGCATCCACGAGGAACTGACCAAAGTCGCCGGCATTGTGCGAGTCGGGCATGTCGATGGCAGGCGTGGTGCCGATGTTACCCAGGAAGGGGCGCAGGCGCGTAACCAGGCCCGGGAGGTCGGCCGGGCAGAGGGCCACAACGGGGTGTTGGCACGATCCCTCCGGCAGAGCCATGACGTGGGCCGCATCCTTCGCCAGTTCCTGTGCAACCTTGGCTTCCAGCGTCACGGCCATGCGGCGGCCCTCATCAAAGGCGATGGTGTAGCCGTTGGTGATTCGGAACGGGCTGGCCTCAGCGCCGCACACGGCGCAGCGAACCGCCTCGACGCCGATGCCCTCCACTTTGGTGGGGGGGCTCTCGGTCCCGCAGTTGGGACAGCGGCGGGCGACGAAGGGGTCACCGGTGAAGCGCCCGTCGACCGCGGCCATCACCCCGGAAGAGGTGGCCATGGAGGTGACGACGATCTTGACGATGCGGATGGCGATGGCGTCGCCAACCTCGGCCCCCTCGACCGCCACCGGTGACGTGACCTCGTGGCCGCCCTGGAAGGACGGCGTGATCATCGGCCCCCAGCAGCCAGGGGCCGTCTCGGCGACGATGGTCCCGCCGTCGGCCAGCGGTCCGATCATCGGTTGGCTGGGCCCGACGAGCCCGCCAGTGAAGGTGGATACGTGGATGGTTTTCTGCACATCTTTGCTCATGAACGTTGATCTCCTTTCAATAGACCCTGCCTTCCATTGTAGCACACCTGGTCCATTGCGGCAAGCGGGCCTTGACTTCTCGATGGATCCGGTTCGTCATGGGAAGCAAGGCGGCGGCATGGAGGGATCGGTGGTCGACGGTGAAGTAGAGAAGTGGAACGGGTCCACCTCATCCTAAAGGGTTCGAAGGCTCTCGAGTTCTGGATCCACAGCAGGAAAGATCTTGCCCGGGTTCAGGATGTTGAGGGGGTCGAAGGCGCGCTTGATGCGCCGCTGGAGGGCGATGAGCGACGGGTCCATGACCAGTGGCAGGTACTGCGCCCGCTTGGAGCCGATGCCGTGCTCACCACTAATGGTGCCGCCCAAGCAGGCCACGGCCCGGTAAAGCTCTTCCAGGAGCGCTGGCAGGCGAGTCTGCCACTCTTCCAGGGTCGTCTCGGGCCGCTTCACCGGCGTGGCGTGCAGGTTGCCGTCGCCGGCGTGACCGTAGCAAGGGATGAGCACACCGTATTTGTGCGAGAGCCGCTCCAACTCGGGCATCAGCCCCGGGATATTGGCCAGGGGGACGACGATGTCCTCCAGGCTCTGCACGGGGCAGACCGCCTTGAGCGCCTCCGCCACCTGCTGGCGCGGGCGCCACATGCGCCGCTCGGTGTCGGGCGTGTTGCCCACGTACACGTCCAGGGCGCCGGCTTCCAGGCACAGGTCGGCCAGCGCCGAGTACTCGGCCTCGACCTGCTCCGGGCTGGCGCCGTCGACTTCGACCACAAGCATGGCGCCGACCTCGGGGTGCGGCGGCGTCTCGCCCAGGAACTGATAGGCAGTCTGGACCGAGAGGCGATCCATGAACTCGACAGCGGCGGGGAGGATGTGGCCCTCGGTCATGAGGCGCGGCACCGCGGCGATGGCCAACGGTACATCGGGGAACGGCACCAGCAAGACCGCCCGGGCCGCGGGCAGCGGCAGCAGGCGCAGGATAATACGGGTGAAAACGCCCAGCGTCCCCTCCGAGCCGACCATCAAGTGCAGCAGGTCGTAGCCGGTGACGTCCTTGACCCGCTTGCCGCCAAGCTGAACAATCTCGCCGGTAGGCAATACGGCATCGAGCCCCAGCACGTAGCGCCCGGTGACGCCATATTTGATGGCCCGGCCGCCCCCGGCATTCTCGGCCACGTTGCCGCCGACGAAGCACGATTCGACGCTCATCGGATAGCCGGCGTAGAACAGCCCCAGGGGCTGCACCGCCTCGTTGACGTCGTTGGTCACCACCCCCGGCTCGACCACGATGACCATGTTCGCCGGATCGATCTCCAAGATGCGGTTCATGCGCTCGGTGGAGAGGACGATGCCGCCGAAGACCGGCACCGCACCGCAGGACAGGCCGGTGCCCGCGCCGCGCGGCGTGACCGGGATGCGCTCCCGGTTGGCCAGACGAAGGATGGCAGCAATCTCGGCGGCCGTGGCCGGCTTGACGACGGCATCGGGCGCGTGGGCGTGTTCGGTGCCGGCGACCTCGTCGTGGGCGTAGGGTTCCAGGCGCTCGGGGTCGCCGAAGAGGACGTAGCGGTCGCCGACGATGGACTGCAGTTCGGCGACGATCTCGGGCGTCACCGGCTGGTAGCAGGGTTGTGCGTCGTCTGTGTGCATGCCGTCCACCTTTATTGTTCCCGCTTGCCTCATCATCGTGATGTAGGAGATCTCACAGAACGGGCAGATCCCATAGCGCTCATCTAACTCGCTAGTTCTCCACGTTCTCTGCGGTTCATTGCTGCTCCAGGTAAGGGACGGTTTGTGGGCCGTCGGGAAGGACGGCGATGGTGGCGCCTGGCTTTGCGCGGCGGATGGCGGCCACCGTGCCCTCGATGGAGCGGCAGGGGACGACCAGCGCGCGACATAGCTCCTCGTCGGAGAGGCCGCCGGCGTAGACGTGGACGCGGGCCTTGAGCTGGATCTGCGCCTGGAGCTGCGCCTCCCACTGATCGTGGCAGCGGAACCCAGGGACCATCACCCGGTCAAGCAACTCCTGGGGGGACGCTGCTTCCCAAAGCAGGCGTTTGTATTCGCCGTGCGACGGGATGCCGTCCCAGCATTCGGCGGCAACGAGGATATCGCCCCCCGGCCGGACGATCTGGGCTGCGGCCGACATGCCCTTGACCGCCTGGTACAGGTTGAGGTCAAGAGGATAGCCGCTGTTGGAGGTGATGACCAGGTCGAACGGCTCGGGCACCGGCTGCATCGTCGCCTGGCGGGCTTGCTCCGAGCCGGTACGGTGAGCCTGCACCAAATCGCCGGCAAAGACGCCCGTGATCTGACGCTGCTGGTTCAGCGTGACGTTGAGAAGGAAGGCAGGCCGGGTGCTTAGCGCCACTGAGAGCATCTCCTCCCACAGGGGATTGCCCCACGTGACAGTCCAGGTGGCTCCCGGCTGGGAAAGCAGGGCCGGGCCGTGGTTGTCGAGGATGGAATCGATGTCGGCGATGCCCGGCAGCACGGCCTTGGGACCGCCGGAAAAACCGGCGAAGAGGTGCGGCTCGATAAAGCCGGTCAGGATGCGCACCGAGGCATCCAGGTAGGCACGGTTGACTCGCACCGGCCTCCCCTGCCCGTTGGTCGCACCTTCGACCAGGGTGGCATCGTCCCAGGCGTTGTGCTGCACGATCGGGTAGCGGCGCACCAACTCGGGGCCCAGCATCCGCTCCAGCTCGGCCTCGGTCTGGGGACGATGAGTGCCCAGGGCGTTGATGAGGACGATGCGTTCGTCGGGCACACCGGCCGTGGTCAGCTCTGCCAGAAGCGGGGGCAGGACCCGGTCGTTGGGCATCGGCCGGGTCAGGTCGCTGAAAACGATCGCCACTGTGTCGGCAGGCCGGACCAGATTGCGCAGCGGCGGCGTGCCCAGGGGCGCGCGCAGGGCGGACACGATCGCCGCCGACTCATCGGGCAGGCCAGGCACAGTGCGCGGCTCGATGATGGTCAGCGGGGCATCGTCGGGCAGGTCAGTCCACAATCCAGTGCGGCCATAGGCGAGTTTGACGCGCATCGGTTTCTCCAGGTTTCGGATTCCAGGGCACCATTCTAGCGTGAAATGAAGGTAGAGGCAAGTTTCAAAGAGGGCACTTTGAAATTCCGAGGATCCAGCACCGGCTGCCGTGCTACCCAGGTTGCGGGAACTGCGCCACCACCCCTTCCTCGACCATGAATCGCTCCAGGTCGGCCAGAGCACGGCGGGAGTAGGCGGCGTAGCGCTCACGTTTGCGGCCCGGCGGCGGGTCCAGGGTAGGCAGCAAGCCAAAGTTGGCCTTCATTGGCTGAAAGCCCGCCGGATCGGCGTTGGAGATGTAGCCGCACAGCGCCCCCACCATCGTCGTCCGCGGGAATTCGACCGCTAGCTGGCCGGACACAACCCGCGCAGCGTTCAGACCGGCCACGAGTCCGCTGGCGACAGAACCTATGTAGCCCTCGGTGCCGGTGATTTGCCCGGCGAAGAACAGGTCGTCCCTGCCCCGGAACTGCAGCGTGGGGCGCAGCAGTGTTGGTGAGTTGATAAAGGTATTGCGATGCATCTGCCCATGGCGGACGAACTCGGCCCCTTCCAGGCCGGGGATAAGGCGGAAGACACGCTCCTGCTCTCCCCATTTGAGGTTGGTCTGAAAGCCCACCAGGTTGTAGAGCGTAGCCGTCTGGTTATCCTGGCGGAGTTGGACCACGGCATGAGGCCGCCTGCCGGTGCGCGGGTCGGTGAGGCCCACCGGCTTGAGGGGGCCAAAGGCCAGCGCCTTCGGGCCGCGCCGGGCCATCACTTCCACCGGCAGGCAGCCCTCGAAAAAGCGGGCGTCTTCTCGTTCGAAATCGCGCAGGGGACCAGTTTCGGCGCTCACCAACTCGTAGACAAAGCGTTCGTACTCAGCTTGGGTCATAGGGCAGTTCAGGTAGTCGCCTTCCTCCTCGCCCCTGTCGTAACGGCTGGCGCGGAACGCCACCGCCATGTTCACCGACTCGGCGGCGACAATGGGCGCCATGGCGTCGTAAAAGTAGAGGTGTTCGGAGCCAGTAAGGGCAGACAGGGCAGCGGTCAATGCCGGGGAGGTGAGCGGGCCGGTGGCGACGATCACCGGCTGACCCTCGGGGATGGTCTGCACCTCCTCCCGGCGCAGGGTGATGCGCGCGTGGGATTGCACCCGGTCCGTTACCGCCTGGGCAAAGGCATCACGGTCCACGGCCAGAGCGCCCCCTGCCGGAACGGCCGTGGCGTCGGCACAGGCGACCACCAACGAGCCCAGTCGGCGCAACTCCTCCTTGAGCAGGCCCGGCGCGCGGTCGACCAAGTTGGACCCCAGGGAGTTGGAGCACACCAACTCGGCCAGACGGTCGGAGACGTGGGCCGGCGTATTGTGTCCCGGCCTCATTTCGTACAGCACCACACCAAGGCCACGTTGCGCGACCTGCCAGGCGGCTTCGCTGCCGGCCAGGCCACCACCGATGACGATTATGTCTACCAACAACCTGCTCCTGACTTGCCCTTCTGACTTCCCCAGAGTGACGGGTGCCATTATATCACATGAGGCTCAGCTTTCGCAATCCGTCAGAGTGTGATATACTGATCGCTGGAGGCCAGAATGCGTGCAGTCGACATCATTGCCCGAAAACGGGATGGGCTCAGGCTGAGTGCTGAGGAAATCGACTCTTTTGTCCAGGGGTTCACCCAGGGTACCGTTCCCGACTATCAGGTGGCGGCCTGGCTGATGGCCATTGTCCTGCGCGGCATGGACCGCCAGGAGACCATCGACCTGACCCTGGCCATCGTCCATTCCGGGAGGCAACTGGACCTGAGCGACATCGCCCCGTTTGTGGCCGACAAGCATTCCACTGGCGGCGTGGGCGACAAGACGACGTTGGTGGTGGCTCCGCTGGTGGCAGCCGCGGGGGTGAAGGTGGGCAAGATGTCGGGACGGGGGCTGGGGTTCACCGGCGGAACGCTCGACAAGCTGGAATCGATCCCCGGCTTCCGGACCGACCTGAGCGTGGCTGAGTTTCGCGCCCAACTGAGGTCGGTTGGGGTGGTGGTGACCGGCCAATCAGCCGACCTGGCCCCGGCCGATGGCAAGCTGTACGCTCTGCGCGATGTGACGGCCACTGTGAACAGCCGGCCGCTGATGGCCAGCTCGGTCATGAGCAAAAAGATCGCCACGGGGACCAACGGCATTGTGCTCGACGTGAAGGTGGGCCGCGGGGCGTTCATGAAGACCGAGCAGGAGGCCCTGGATCTGGCCGCGTTGATGGTGGACATAGGCAGGGGGATGGGGCGCAGCGTGCGGGCTGTCATCTCGGACATGAACCAACCGTTGGGCCGGGCGGTGGGCAATGCAGTCGAGTTGCGGGAGGCACTGGATACCCTCCACGGACGGGGACCCGCCGACTTGCGCCAGCACTGCCTGACCGTGGCCGGCCAGATGCTGTTAGTGGCCGGTGAGGCCAGGGACGACGCAGAAGCGTGCGCCCGCCTGGAGCCGTTGTTGGACGGTGGAGGAGCATGGGCCAAGTTCTGCGAGTGGATCGCAGCCCAGGGAGGAGACGTCAGCAGCGTGGAAGAGCCGCAACTGCTGCCGGCGGCGAGGATCGTGCGCGAGCTGCCTGCCCCGCGGAACGGCACAGTGGCCGGCGTGGACGCCCAGGAGGTGGGACTGACGTCGATGCTGCTGGGCGGCGGACGGGCAAAGAAGGGGGATGCCGTCGATCACGCGGTGGGCGTGGTGCTCCAAGCCAAGATCGGCGAGAGGGTGGAGAAGGGCCAATCCCTGTTGACCCTCCACGCCAACGACGAGGCCACGCTAGCAGAGGCTCAGGAGCGGCTCCTGGCGGCATACACGTGGAGCGACGATCCGGTCAGCCCGCCTCCGTTGACACACCAGATTGTCACGTAGGGGTCACCACCTGGTCACGGCGCGCTCGGCGATGACCCGTCGGTAGACGTCAGCAGTCATGCGGGCGATGCGCTCCCAGTTGTATTCCTCGCGCGCCACGTGATAGGCTTTCGCCACCCGCGCCGCTGCCCATTGCGGGTGCTGGAGCGTGTGGACGACCCCCCAGGCCAGCGAACCGGGATCGTCCGGGTAGACGGTGATGCCGGTCTCGGCGTGCTTGACCACGTCCCTGAGCCCACCGACCTCGCTGACCACGACCGGGCACCTGGCGGCCATCGCTTCCAGCGCGACGATGCCAAACGGCTCATAGAGGCTGGGAAAGACGGCGCAATCGGCCACCTTGAACAGCCGGTCGCGGTCGTCGTCCGCGACAAAGCCGGCGACCAGAACCTTTTCCCCCACACCCAGGCTCCACGCCAGGGAGCGCAGGGCTTCCAGTTCGGGCCCCTTGCCAGCAATGACCGCTTTGGCCTCCGGCTGCTGGCCCAGAACGAGGGGCATAGCCCGCACCAGCACCTGCATGCCCTTCTCGTACACGACCCGGCCCACGGAAAAGACGATTTGCTCTGAGGGCAAGGCATAGCGATTCCGAAGCAGGGTGAAGTCCTGCCCTTCGAGCTGGTCAAAACGGGCGGTGTCCACACCGTTGGGGACGACGTCGATCTTGTCGGGGGGGCAGCCGAAATAGCTCGAGATCTCGTTGGCCATATACTGGCTGCAGGCGATGACCCGCCACGATTCGTAGGTGAGCCACCATTCGACGTGGTGGATGGCTCGCGCCTGGTCGCTGGCCAGGGAGCCCCGGCCCCGGCCGCGCTCGGTGGCGTGGATGGTGCTCAGCAGGGGGACTTTGTAGCTGCGTTTGAAAGCCACCCCCGCAAAGGCCACCAACCAGTCGTGGACGTGGACCAGGTCGAACGGCCCCGTTTCTTGCCACAGGCGGAGGGCGTATTCCTCCAGCCGTTGGTTCGTTTGCCAGGCTCCAGTGTAAAAGTCACCTTCTATCAGAGGCGAATCGACGCGATGGATCGTGGCTGCGCCCAGCTTTTCCAGTGGTGCCCCGCCTGCCCAACGAGGCGTCACCACGTGCAGGTCCATGCCGGGTAGGCTGGCCAGAGGCGGCAGCAGCTCGGCCGTGTGTTTGCCCAGGCCGCCCACGACGTGAGGCGGATACTCCCAAGTGAACATCAGGATGCGCATGCTAGCCCCGGTCAGTACGGATTGAAGACATTGCCATCGCGGATGACGTAGACGAAGACGTGTGGCTCCTCGGTAGGCTGGGCAGCCACCGCAGAAGGCGGCCGTGAGGTCCGCAGGGCGCGCTCGACGGCCGCGCGGGTGGGCTGCCGTTCGGAGCGGATGGCGGCGTCCATGGCGTCCAGCAGCCGCCTGGCCGCGGCGTAGGCCCAGGCAGCCACCGGCCCCGGGGCTGCTCCGCTCGCGAGCTCACGGTAGCCGCTTATGAACGTCGCGTCGGTAGCGTAGCCGGGATACTGGCTAACGAAGAGGACCCCGTCACTGGCCGAGCCGGCGATGTCGACCACCAGGGGGCTGCCCAGCTCAGGTCCGCCCATGATGCTCCCTACCAGTCCCGCACTTCGAGCTCGCGCTATCCAGGCAGCGGACTCGGGTGCACCGGCAGCGACGAACAGCAGATCGGATGCCGGGTCCGAGTACGCCAGCGAAGCTCGTAGCAACTCCTCAGAAGCTAAAGAGGCATAGAGGAGGACAGAGCCCCCTTCAGTCTGGAGGGCTGCGGCGAACGCCTGGGCCAACGATGCATCGGGCTCGCCACCGCAGAAGCGGTACTCCGCAGGGCCCGCGACCACGATGGCGCGCCGCAGGCCGAATCGATGGGCAGCCACGCCGGCTGCCTCCTCTCCCAGCCGTGTCCAATCGGGCTGGCCTGCCCAGCGGAGTACCGCTTCTGCGGTGTGCCGGGCAGGCACAGGGGGGGCCAGAAACGGCACCCCCAAGCGCTCGTACTCGGGAGCCGCCGACCGCGCTGTATCCGGCGACCAGCCGCCCAACACCGCCAGCACGCCCGGATCGGCACCCAGCTCTGCCGCCTGGCGCGCGGCCTCCTGTGGCTCGTTGAAATCGTTGAGCGCTACGAGCTCTATCAGGTAGTGTCCGCCCAGGCCGCCTGCCTGGTTACGCTCTTGAACCGCCAGCCGCACCGCAGGCAACACCTGGTAGCCCAGGCCTCGGTACAGCCCCTCAAAGGGCGCCGACAGGCCAAGCTTAACCGTGCGCGGGACGGAGCCCGGGAAGGTACAGGCAGCTAGCAGCGCGCAGCAAGCAGCAAGGAGGGGAACGTCAAGGGCCAAACGCAAAGCCTTAGACGTCAAGTGTGACTTTGGGCGTTCGTCGTTCGACGCTCGACGTTTGACGTTTGACGCAGGTCGCTTGCGGAGTACCGCTTCTGCGGTGACGTTGGAGGCTTGGCGCATGGTCCGCCTACGGCGTGTACTTCTCCTGATTTCTCAGGTGCTCTTCCAGCGTCGCGGAAAAGGCATGAGAACCATCACCGACGGCCTGGAAGTAGAGATAGTTCGTCTGCGCGGGGTTCAACACCGCCAGGATCGAAGCCATCCCGGGGTTGCAGATGGGGCCGGGGGGCAGCCCCTGGGTGCGGAAAGTGTTGTACGGCGAATCGACGCTCAGCCCCTCGCCAGGCAACATCGGATTCCACCAGCTCTCGGTCTTGGCATCGTAGCCTTTGGCGTACTGCACCGTGGGGTCGGAACTCAGGCGCAGTGCAGTCTCATTCACGTGAGCGGGATCCATCCGGTTGAGGTAGACGCTGGCGATGATTGGGCGCTCATCCGGCAGTACAGCCTCACGCTCGACGATGGAAGCCAGGATGAGCACGTCGTACAGAGTCAGAGGTCGGTAGTTGCCGGTCGCGAGGTCGAAGAGCTGCTTTCCCGCCAGCTTGCCCTCTGTCTCGGGCGCGACCCGGGTGTCAAAGTTGGTCAGCATGCGGTTCACCACGTCGGCCGGCGTCGTCTCCGTGGGGAATTGGTACGTATCGGGGAAGAGAAAGCCTTCCAGGGAAGCCCCCGGGGGGCGGCTGGAGAGCCAAGGGTAGTCGGTCTCGCCCGTACGTATCCGGGCCAAGAAGTCGTCGCTGCGCACCAGCCCCTGCTGTTCCAAGAGCCAGGCGATCTGTTCTGCCCGCCAACCTTCGGGGATAGTGACGGTGACGGTATTGGAACTGCCGTGCTGCAGCGCATCGGCCAGTTCGTGCATGGTCATGTTGGCCCGAAGCTGGTACGTACCGGCCTGGAGGCCAACGTCGAGGCCATTATAAGCCATGAACCGGCGGAACACATTGCCGTTGACGACCAGCCCATCCTGCTCAAGGCGGGCTGCCACCTCGGTGGCCGTTTCTCCCGGCAACACGACAAAGGTCACCGGCGCCGGATCGTCGCCGGCGGGCTGGTTCAGCTCTGCCTGATGCATGCTCAGGTAAAGGCTCTGGAAAAACGCATTGGGCGATTCAAAGGACAGGTTCAAGGGTAGGCCGGCCCCGACCTGAGGTCGTGCCTGCATGGCGCCGGTCACCAGCCGGGCGCCGACGAGCCCAGCCACCGTGAGAATGGCGACAGTGCCGACCAGCACCACTACCCGCGACAGCGACCGCAGCCAGTCGGGGATCAGGCGCTGGGTCAGCCTCACCTCTGCCAGTACGATTATCACCAGCGCTACCCCCCATGCCAGGGCGATAACCTTGGCCCAAAGGATCAAAGCACTCAAAGGACATCCTCCTCCACAGCGTGCGGCGGCACGTGCCGGTTCGCATCCAGGTAGTCCTGCAGGATCACCGCCGCCGCTGTCGAATCGATGCGCGCCCGGCGATCCCTGGCCTTCCGCCCGCTGGCTATCATGACCTCCTGGGCGCGCTGAGTAGACAGAGACTCGTCCCACAGCACCAGCGCCACCGCAAAAGGCGGCCGAGAGGTCCGCAGGTCCAGCCCCTCCTCGCGCAGTGCTTCGCGCAGGGCGGCGGCATAGCGCTCGATGCGCCGCGCTTGAGGGCCGGCGCTGTCATCATCGTTCAACGGATGGCCGACCACCACACCGACAACCCCTTGTTCCCGAACCAACTGGATGATCCGGATGAAATCCTCGACCTTGGATGCGCGCCGAATGACAGTGAGCGGCGTGGCGATCAGCCCGGTTCTGTCCGAGACGGCCACTCCGATCCGCCGATCCCCGACGTCCAACGCCAGGATTCGCGTCACCTCAGCACGACCACCTGAATGCGAAACGGCAGCAGCGGAACGCGATCGAGCCAGCGCCAACGTTTGATCCAGTCGGGCTGCACTTCCACCTGTGGGGGCGCACCCAAGGCGAAGGACTGGGTCAGCGCCTGAACCGCTTCGTCCACGTTCCGTCCCGCCACCAGAGACCGAGCAGCCTGACGATCCACATCGGCGACCAGCTGGGCTGAGGCCATCGCCTTGACCAGCACGCTACGGCCATCCATCGCCACCTGATCGCCGAGCTTGAAATCGATTGCATTAGAAGTCAACTGGTAGGTCTCGGGGATCCTGGCTTTCAGGGCTTGATACGCCAAAAGCCTGGCATTGGCCCGATCCACCGCCGTACCGACGGCATCGATGCGCATGGTCAAGCGGAGCACATCCGCTTCCGCGTCGAGGAACTGGTCGTATACCTCCGAGAGGATCTCGATGGTCATGGACTCCGGTGGCAGGAATTCCTGCTCGCCCAACTGCCCCTGCAATTCCACGTACGCTTTTTGCTGTAGCTGCTGCAGGAACTGGGCTTTGAGCCGGTCCATGTCGGCGCGCGTCACCACGCCCACCTGTTTGACGCCACCGCCCTGGGTGGGCTTTTCGTTGATGACACGCACTTTGCCACGCAGATCTGCTGTCTCGACCGTGTTGATGGTGGCTGCCGGCACATTGCCTACCGGTCCGGGCTCGAGGGCCTGGATGTCGGCCTGTGCGGTGGCACCGATGTTGGCTGCCAGGGTAGCGGTCGTGACCGTCCGGAACCGAACGGTGGTTCCGGTCGAGGTGCGGACAACCGCCCCAGGCAGGATCTCGCGGGGCGCCGCTGACTGGTTGATGAAGGTGATCGTGCCGGTAGCCGGCAGGTCAGGAGCGTCCTTGGTGCTCACGGTAGGGGTTTCGCCCGTGAGCTCTACCTGAGACTCCACGAGGCGGGCCGGGATGGTTAGATCCTTCAGGCTCGCCTTCTCTGCCTCGGGATCGGCGCGGAGGTCCAGGGTCACATCGACGGTCTGTTGGTAGGGCACGAGGGTGACTTGCGCTTGGGGGATCAGCACGACTGCCAGGCCGATTACCACCAGCAAGAAGAAGACAGAAAGTAGAATGCCAAGGATACGTCCCGCCCAAACGATGGCTTTATCGTTGAAGCCAGGGTCGCCCCGCCCGGAACGGATGCGTGCCACGCGGGCCATCGCTGCCCGCTCCGCTGCCGAACGGTGCGGTGCAGAAGTGTGCCGTCGCCCCCATTTGCCCACCGTGACCGAAGGCACGACGACCAACCCCTCTCCGCTGGCCGCTTCCCGCGTGCGGCTATCGCGGGTGACCAATGCTACTTCCAGGGCCAGGTTGGCCGCGTAGCGCCGAAGCAAGCGCACGTTAAGAGGATTGCGCAGGACGGTGCATCCCTTGGGCAGAACCAACAGCACCTGCCCGGCCTGCGCCCCATCCAGGAGGTGCAGAACGGCCGGCAGATCGTCTTCAGGCTGAAGGTATACCACCTGTTCCATGAATCAAGAACCCCTGATCGGAATCGACAGACAAGAGCGCAGCAACTGCGCCCCTAGGCTGCGCACAGCTTGCTCAAGATTTGGGCAGGTCGGTCTGGTGGCCGTCTCTGCCTGCCAGCCCAGGCCGCCAGCGCCAAAGCGGGACCATCCCCGGGTCCCTGCCCGCAGTCAGTGCGATTGAACACACCGGTTACGTCGGTCGGCCGCAGCGGATCCAGCTGAGGGTGGCGTTCAAAGCGCAGCCGCTCACTCCAGACCAGGGATCGGGCCGCCTCGACGATCTCGGGCATTGAGGTCCCGCCACCGCACAAGAACAGCCGGTGGGGCAATGGCTCGTCAGCCTTTTCGCTCATCTCGGCCAGAGACGCTTCGGTCAGCTCCAGCCAGGCCCGCACGGCCGGCAGCATCGGCTCGAGAACCTGCGCTCTGGCCTCGGTCGTCAGACGGCCTGCGACGTAGGCTCGTTTGAGGGATTCGGCCTTTTCGGGTGGCAACCCCCAGCGGCGGAGCAGCGCCTGCGTCAGCGAGACGCCCCCCATGGGCAATGAATCCACCGCAAGCGGACGACCGGATCGCCACCAGGTCAGGTCGGTCGTCGCGCCACCGACATCTACCACCACCCCTTGCAGCTCGGGCATGCTGGCAGCCAGGGCCAACGGTGCGGCCGTCAACGTCAACGTCGCAAAGTCCAATGCCTCTGCCACTTCCTGCCACGTCTGAACCGTCTCGGCTGGAGCCAGGGCGGCAAAGACTGTCGCCCCGATCTCGTGGCCGCGAAACCCAACCGGGTCGGTCACCCCTCGGCCGTCCACCGTCAGGGCCACTGGCACAGCTTCGAGCACGAGCCAATTGCGCTCGTCGGGCTCTCGGAGCCTGTTGACGGCCAGGCGCAAGGCCCGCCCCAGCAACGCCTCCAATTCCCGTTCGTCGACTGGGCGCTCGGGTTGTGTACGCCGCTGGATGACCGGCCAGGCCCACCCCCGAAGCTGCGAGGCGGGGAGTCCGACCACCATCTGGTCCGTCACCAGCCAGCGATTGGCCCGATCGTGGGCCGTCCCTTCGGCCCGCGCCAGGGCGGTCTCGAACCCCTTGGTCAGGGAGCCTGCACCGGCACTTGCAGAGTTGCCGGTCGATCGTTCGTCCCAGCCCCACACCACGGCCTGGTCGCCGCCCACCTCCACCACCAGAACGCGCAGGGTGCTAGAGCCGGGGTCGACAACGCAGGAATAGGCCGGCGACTCGGAAGACGTGGCACGCCGTCGCCTCGATCTCCAGGGACGCCAATCTCCCTGCGTCATGCAGCCTCCCCGCCGTTTCCGAGCGTGCCTTGCTGCTGGTAGCGCTGGAACAGCCGCCCCCAGGACGTGTGTGCTCGCCACTCCTTGTAGATCCGCTTTTCCTTCAGGGGCCAGTGCAGGTAGTTGTCGATGGATTCAGAGATGAAGGTGGGAATCACCACAATCGGCGTCCGCAGCACCAGCTTTTGGAGAAACCGGGTCGGGCCGAACCACGCCATCCAGGCCAGGAACCGGTGGAAATTGTAGCCTACTTCAAAACCCCAGTTTTCATCTGATACGTCGTCGCCCACCAGATCGAGTTCACGCACATCGCCCACTCCCAGGCCGCGTTCGTGAGCCAAGCGGATGAACGGGATGGTAAGCGGGTCAAAGCCCATGAGCCTGGCCGCAACTGCATCAATGGCAACTTGATCCGCGGACGCGAGGATCAGGTTCTTGACTTCGGGCTTCATGGTGCGCGGGCCGGGGCCATTGCCCGCAGTGGTGCCATCCATCACGGCCAAGATGCCGGGGTGGATCTCTTTCTGGATCGCCAGCAGGTCGACGATCGTCTCGTGGATCCAGGAATGGGTGTAGTGGCGGTGCCTGCTGAGAAGCCCGCCGAACGCATTCTTGATCGCACCCGTGATCGTCGTGTACATGTGACACTTGACCGTCGGCAGATGGACGATGTTCTTGCCGATGAGGAAATCGGGGATGTGGATGCCCTGGGGAAAGATGTGATCGAGGACCAGCATCTCAGCTTGGGGCTGGTAGGTCACCCAGGTCATGTCACCCGGCCGAAAGTTGTAACGCACCGGAACGTCGTAATGCCGAAAGATGGGGACATAGCCATTGAGGTCCTCGCCCTTGAACGCATTGACGACCACCGTCTCGTTTTGCACACACACCAGGTCGCGGAATCCAGCCCGGCGCAACGCCAGCACCGTGCCCTCCAACTGCCAGGGGGTCGTGTTGGCAGCCGGCATGGGATACTCCCACGAGATATTGTCCTTCAAGATCGTCGGCACGCCAGGCCGGAGCGCCTGGGCGCCGCCGGCCAGGTCAAACAGCCGTCCATAGTCCTCCAGTACGGTCTCCGGCTGCGTACGCAGCACGGCGACTCGCGATCTGGTCATTATCTTCCAGCCGCCAGGATGTCTGTCACCAGCTTGGGCACCAAGGCCAGCGCCTCGTCCAAGCGATTCGGGTCGCGGCCTCCCGCCTGCGCCAGAGTCGGCCTCCCTCCTCCTCCGCCGCCGACGACGCGGGCGACTTCCTGCACCAGGGTGCCCGCTTTTAGTCCTCGCTCCACCAGGTCGGGTGTGACCGCAGCCACAAAACTGGGCTTGTCGTTGATCACGGCCCCCAGCACAATGGCGATCGAACCCAACCGGTTGCGGAACCAGTCGGTCATCTCGCGCAGGGTTTCCGTGTTGGCCGCTCGCACGCGAGCCGCCAGCACCTGCACGCCTGCCACGTCTCGGACCTGCTGCAACAGCGACTCGAATTCCAGGCGGGCAAGCTCTCGCTGCAGTTCGGCGATCTCTTTTTGCCGGTCGTGCAGTTCACCCATGAGGCGCAGCACAGCTCGGTCAACTTCTTCGGGCGCGGAGCCCAGGTGCGTCGCGGCGGCATCCAGCACCCCCAGCCGCTTCTGGACGAGCCGTTGGGCCGCCGTGCCACTGACAGCCTCGATGCGCCGGATGCCCGCCCCCACACTCCCCTCGGACAGAATGCGGAACAGGCCGATGTCGCCTGTCTGGAGAACGTGCGTTCCCCCACACAACTCCTGGCTGAACGGTTCTTCGGGTATGCCGATCTTGATGACCCGCACCCGGTCCCCGTATTTTTCGCCAAACAGGGCCATGGCCCCAGCCGCGACCGCTTCCTGGTAGCCCATTTCGGCCGATTCCAGGGGATAGTTGGCCAGGATGGCGTCGTTCACCGAGCGTTCGACTGCATCTAGCTCGTCTTGCGTCAGCATGGCCCCATGGGAAAAGTCAAAGCGCAACCTGTCGGCTTGCACCAGCGAACCCGCTTGCTGTACATGCTCGCCCAGGATGTAGCGCAGCTCGCTGTGTAGCAGGTGCGTGGCGGTGTGGTTGCGGGCTGTATCGATCCTGCGTTCGGCATCCACGATCGCCCACACCGGTTCGTCGACCACGATCCGGCCACGCGTCACCCGACCCAGGTGAACGATTAGGCCCGGCACCGGCTGGCGCATGTCAAGGACCTCCACTTCCCAACGGGGTTCCTCTTCGTCGCCTTCGTACCAGGCCAGGACTCCGGTATCCGACACCTGACCACCACTTTCCACGTAGTAAGGTGTGGCGGCCAGCACAACCTCGACCTCATCGCCCTCCTTGGCCTGGGTTACCGGCTTGCCCTCGCGGAGTATGGCGAGCGTGGTTGTCTCCAGTTCCATCTGGTCCCGAGCCAGATACTCGACCCCATCGGGCCCGAGTCGACCCTTTGCCTTCAACTCCTCCAGCAAACGCGCGTACAACTCTAGTTCCTCACCGTCGAAGACGAACTGATGCGTGGCCCGCCCCCGGGCCTTTTGCTCGTCCAATGCCGCCTTGAAGCCGGCTTCGTCCACACCAAAGCCGTGTTCGGTCGCCACGTCACGGGTGAGGTCCAACGGGAAGCCAAAGGTATCGTACAGGCGAAAGGCATCGACGCCGGGGATCGCGGTTACGCCCTTGTTGCGCAGGCCGGACATGACCTCGTCCAACTGCGCCAGGCCGACGTCCAGGGTGCGCTGGAAGCGCTCCTCCTCCTGACGGATGATGTTCAGGACAAACTCCCTGCGCCGCGTCAGATCGGCATAATGCCCACCGAACATTTCGATCACCGTCTGGGCCACCTCACCCAAGAAGGGTTCGGTGAAGCCGATCTTGCGGCCAAACCGGACCGCCCGGCGGAGGATCATGCGCAACACGTAGTTGCGGCCCTCGTTGCCAGGGATCACCCCATCGCCCACCAGGAAGGTCACGGCGCGGCCGTGATCGGCAATCACACGGTAGGGCACCACATTCTGCTTCATCTGCTCGTCGCTGTGGCCGAGCAACTCTTGGACGCGGCGGAAGATGGGGCGGAACAAGTCCGTGTCATAGTTGGCCGCCACGCCCTGCGAGATGGCCGTCACCCGGTCCAGGCCCAGGCCCGTGTCGATGTGCTTGGCCGGCAGATCCACCAGCACGCCGGCTGCATCCCGGTTGTATTGGATGAAGACCAAGTTCCAGATCTCGAGAAAGCGGGTGCAGTCGCCGTTCACCTGGCAGACGTGGCCAGGCACATCCGCCTTGTCGCAGTACTCCGGTCCCCGGTCGTAGTGGATCTCGCTGCATGGGCCGCAGGGACCGACGGGTCCCATGGACCAGAAGTTGTCCTTTCGGCCGCAGCGCATGACCTGATCACGGTTCACGTCTGTCTCGCCCAGCCAGTAGCTCTCCGCCTCTGCGTCCGCGGGCAGGTCCCCCTCGTCGTCCTCAAAGACGGTGGCCCACAGGCGCTCGGGGTCCATGCCCCACACCTGGGTCACCAGCTCCCATGCCCAGCGGATGGCCTCGGCTTTGTAATAGTCGCCGAAGGACCAGTTGCCCATCATTTCGAAGAAGGTGTGGTGGTATGGAGACGGCCCAACGTTTTCCAGGTCGTTCAGGTGGCCCGAGACACGCATGCACTTCTGTGCGTCGGTCACCCGCGGATGGCGGGGCTCTTCCAGGCCGAGGAAGATGCTCTTGAATTGATTCATGCCAGCGTTGGTGAGCAACAGCGTGGAGTCGCCCACCGGCACCAGCGAGGCGCTGGGCACGATCAGGTGATCTTTGCTGGCGAAAAAGTCGAGGAAGCTCTGGCGAACCTCCGCACCGGTCATCCGTCTCATCGTCATATGCCTCGAATTGCTGGATTGCTGTTCATTCTAGCCCAAGTCGGGCCAGATGTCAAACAATTGTAGACCTCCGAGGTCCGGAAGAGACCTCGGAGGTCTGCATGAGACGGCAAATCAGAACTGGCCTGGCCTAGGGAACGATTAGGGAGTGGCAGGTTTCGTGGTTCTGGGCCGGGTCGTAGACGTAGCCGGACTTTGTTACGTCGGTGACGCAGACTTGAAAGGCGCCGATCTGCGTGGTCTTGACGCGGAAGGCTGCCAGGCCGTTGGCGTTGGTGAGAGCCTGCTGGTTCTGATGCGAGCCATCGGGCAGATTCCACTGGGCGCTCACCGCCGCGCCGGGCAGCAATTGATGCGACTCATTGAAGATACGGACGCTGCCCGAGACCACGTATTTGCCGGCACCCTTGGCCTGATAGCGTATCTTGATGCCACCCACGTGCATCGTGGGCTGCGACTCCGACACCATGGCGCAGTTGCGGACCGTGGCCGGGCCATCTGCGACCTGCACGGTCCAGGTCTGGTCCAGGTAGCCATCGGCCGAGCAGCGGACGGCATAAGTACCGGGCAGCAGCATCCGATGATAATCCCCCACAGCCGGATCGGTGCGCAGCGGCTTGCTGACCTCGAGCACGTCAACCGTGCCGTCCAGAGGCGCACCGGTTGCGGAATCGGTGACCAGGCCACGCACCCCGGTGAGGGCCTGCCCCATCCACCATAGCATCGCGTCGCGATTGTTGTTCCAGTAGGTGTCCATCTGGCTGTAGGGAGGCGGCTGCTGGCTCGAGACCTCAATGGTCACGTGGTGTTCATTGTGCCAGTAGTAGGCCCAGTCCTGGAGGCCGCCGCGGATGATGTACCACTCCCAGCCGCGGCTGACGCCGTTGGGGAACCCGCCGTTCCAAATCTGCGGATTGCGGCTGGCATATCCCACGCTGAACAGATAGTAAAGGGCATCGTCCGGCGCATAGTCCGGGGGTTGCGGGACGCTGTCCCACGGATAGTTCACCACCAGAGCGCCGGTGTGATAGTTGGCGCCCATGGTCACGCTGTGCGCATACTCAAAGTTCATGAACGCCTGCGTCTCTGGCTCGCGGCCAGCCGGATCGTCCACGGGGTCGGTGACCCGGTCTGGAAAGTCGCGGTTGAGGTCCACACCGTGGGCGTTCCAACGGCTGCCGGCCGTGTAGCCGTCGGGGTTGTAGATCGGCCACAGCCAGATCTCCGTCCCGTCTACCAACGCGGTCAGCGCCGGATCGGTGCCATAGTTGTCGGTGAGCAAATCCGCCAGCCGCAGGGTCAGCTCGGCGCCCACCGGCTCGTTGCCGTGCATAGTGCTGATGTAGCGGAACTCGGGCTCATCCTCTTCGACATCCGGGTTGTCGGTGATCTTGAGCGCCCAGAGCTGGCGCCCCTGGACGGACTGGCCGATGGACACCATGCGCACCAGGGTGGGGTGGGCGGTGGCAATCGCCTGCATACGGGCGACCCATTGGTCGAAGGTGGGCCAGCCGCTCGGTTGGTCTGTACCAGGGCCGTACTGGCGGAGGGCGCGCAGGCTCTCGTTGGGGATAGGTCGGGCAACCAGCCCCGCCTGCCCCAGTCGCTGCGATTCGCCGGAGTTGATGTATACCGTTGCGACGAGAGGCTCAAAGCGAGACCCAGGACGCGGGAAGAGATGGGTCTCGTCTAGCGGGCGAACCTGATCCACAATGATGTCCAGACGGACCAGGGTCGCCGTGTCGCCCGGCACTTCAAGGACCACTTCCGCCGGGTAGCGGTCGGAAAAGGGAAAGGGCTCGGGCGTCCCCTGTCCATCGGGCGGTTGTGCCCGACCTATGGCCGTGCCTGATCCCAGGAGCGAGATGCTGAGCAACAATACCAGCCAGACCAACGACGCGCGTTTCATATCGACAGTCTCCTCTCTTCGTGGAGTGCTGGATCCCAGGAGAAGCCGGAAAACCTGTCCGACCCGGTCAGCCTCCGGCACCGGAAGAGATTATAGCCGCAACCAGACTGGCTGGCAAATGGCCCGGATGGTCTAGAAGCGGCCAGTTTGACAAGTTGCCCTTTCCCGGTTACAATCGTGCTGACCCCGGCCAGTGTGGGCTGCCGGGTGCAAACATCCGAGGAAGGAGCAAGAATAGGATGGCGGCAAGGGCAGTCCGTTGCTTGGTTGGACTTGTTTTCCTTGGCCTGCTGTTGGCCATGGCGGTGCCCGCCGGTGCCACGCCCGGTGAGCGATGGCTCGCGTTCGGGGGGACCGGCGCTCCAGCAGAGCCGAGCCTCACCGTGCTGGGTGCCGATGCCAGTGCCGTGAACTTGAAGGCGGACCTGCGCGGCGCGATGGCAGACGACCTCAAGATCGGCGACCAAGTCTATAGCCGGCTGTATGGCCCTGGCTACGGCCACGCCGCGGCGGTGGGCCGGCCCGACCTGCCGGTGCTCCGGCAAGACGTGGAGGTGCCGTTTGGCGCATGGGTCAGCCTGGAGATCGTCCAGGCGGAGTACACGGATCGCCCTCTGGCCGACCTGGGACTGTACCCCATCTACCCGCTGCAGCCACCTGTGCCCAAGATGCCGAGCGCTGCGGAAAACGCCCCCTTCCAGATCGACCGCGACTTTTACAGCCATGGTTCGCTCTATCCCGCGACTCCCGCGGCCCTGGGCGAGACGTACGTCGTGCGCGGACATCGGGTACAGCCGGTTGAGGTGTGGCCAGTGGCCTACGACCCATCGGCAGGGACGGTGCGGCTGTACGCCTCGGTCACGTTCCGCCTCGTCCTGTCGGGGAGTGACATAGCCAGCACCCAGGCGCTGGCCGAGCGCTACGCTTCTCCGGCCTTTGAAGCGCGGTTGTCGCAGCAGATCCTGAACTACAACCAGAGCCGCCCCGCCGTCCAGTTCGTCCCGAACACGCCGGTCGGGTACCTGATCGTCGTCGCCGACGCCTACTATGATGCAATGGCACCCTTTGTGAGCCTCAAGCAGAACAGGGGATTTGAGGTGACGATGACCAAGATGTCACAAATTCCCGGCGGTGAGTCCAACACGGACATCAAGGCGTATATCCAGAACGCGTACGACACCTGGCCCACCCCGCCCAGCTACGTGCTGCTGGTGGGCGACACCAACACCGTGCCCACCTGGACCGGCCCCACCATCGGCACCTCGACCGACCTGTATTACGGCACGATGGACGGCCAGAATGACTGGCACCCGGACATGGGCCGCGGCCGGTTCCCCGTCCGTTCGACAGTGCAGACCACCAACATGGTGGACAAATACCTGGCCTATGCCGGCTTGAGCGGGCAGGAGCCGTGGGTCAAGAAGGCGGCGTTCCCGGCGACCTGCGACAACTATGCGGTCGCCGAGGGCACGCACAACTATGTGATCAACAACTACACCCTGCCCAACGGCTACACCGGCATCTTTCCCAACAATCCGCAGCCCGGAGGCGACAAGCTGTATTGTGTGACCTACGGCGCTACGCACCAGGACTTGGTCAATGCCTTCAACGACGGCCGCTGGGCGATCATCTACTCCGGCCACGGCAGCTACAGCGGCTGGGAGATGAGTTTTGTTCCGAGCGACATCGTGAACCTCACCAGCTTCGGAACCTTCCCCTTCGTGGCCAGCCACGCCTGCCTATCGGGCGACTTTGGCCAGACCGAGGTCTTTGGCGAGACCTGGGTGCTACAGCAGAACAAGGGCGCGCTGGTGTACTGGGGCTCCTCTACCTACAGCTACTGGGACGAGGACGACGTGCTGGAGCGGGGGATGTTCGACTCTCTCTATGCGCCTGGCTTGCCGCACGCCAACGTGACGCAGATGACCGACGACGGTCTGGCGAGGGTCGAGGAGGCCTATCCCAGCAGCGCCCGCTACTACCGCGAGACGTACAACGTCCTGGGCGACCCGGCGGTCAAGATATTCCTGGAGCCTGAAGAGCCGACCTTCTCTCTGAGCGTCGACCCGGGTCAGTTCGAGGTGTGCACCAGTGGCAGCGTGGACTCGACGGCTACCATCGGCAGCATCATGGGCTACAACGGCACGGTGTCCCTGGGGACACTGCCCCCGCCGGTGGGCATCACTGCCACGTTCGACCCCGACTCGGCGCCCGCGCCCTACACGTCGCAGATGACCCTGGACGTCGCTCCAGGCACGCCCGCGGGCGACTATGACGTCGTGGTTCAGGCAACCGACAATATCAAGGTGCTGGACGCGAGCGTCGGCCTGCGGCTGGTGACCGGGGCACCGGCGGCCCCCGTGCTGGTCTCGCCGGCAGACGGAGCAGGCGACCAGCCGTTTGCGCCGGCCTTTGACTGGGACAGTGTCCCCTGGGCCAGCACGTACCACCTCCAACTCGACCGCAGCCCTCTGTTCACGGCGCCTCTGGTGGACGTGACCGGCCTCCTCGACAGTAGTTACACCGTCGGTTCGCCGCTGGACGGCGGGTTGTGCTACTGGTGGCGCGCGCAGGGCGACAACGCCTGCGGCACGGGCAGTTGGGCCACCCCCTTCCACTTCTCCACGGTGGCGCTGGAGGTTGGCTTCTACGACGACATGGAATCGGGCAGTGGGCAGTGGGCCCACCAGGCTGCGCAGGGCGTCGACCACTGGGCAGTCTCGACGGCCGATTCGCACAGCCCCACCCACTCCTGGTTCGTACCCGACGACTCGGTGGTAACCGACACCCGGTTGTGGAACGCGACCGCGGTGCCGGTGGGCAACGGCAGCACGCTCACATTCTGGCATCGCTACCAGTTTGAAGGGACGAGCTACGACGGTTCGGTGCTCGAAGCCTCGGTCGATGGCGGCCAGAGCTGGACCGACCTGGGTCCGTACATCACCGCCAACGGCTACAACGGCACCATCTCCAGCGGCTACAGCAACCCATTGGCCGGCCGCCAGGCGTGGACAGACGACCTGACCAACTGGACCGAAGTCGAGGTCAACCTGAGCGCTTTTGCCGGTCAGAGCGTCAAGATCCGCTGGCGGCTGGGCTGCGACTCGTCCGTCTCGGACACGGGCTGGTACATCGACGACGTGCAAATCACCTCCCCGCTTCCGCCGAACCCGGTGCCTACACGGGTGACCATCACACCCAATAGCGGTTCGCCGTTTCAGGCGACACCGGCGCAAATCGCGGGCAGCGGCTTCGTCGAGACGCCGAGCGTCCGCCTAGGAGACACCTGGCTGTTGGACGTAGTGCAGGTAAGCCCGACGCTCCTCACCGCCGTGGTGCCAGCCGGGATGGCAGCGGGCACCTATGACCTCGTGCTGTACAACGGTGACTGCCAGCAGGTGACCCTGCCGGATGCGTTCACCGTTACGCCCTCGACCAACACGATGCAGGTGCGTGCCATCAAGATGCAGGCCAAAGACCGGGGCGCCGGCAAGTACGTGGTGATAAGCAGCACCCGCATCGTCGATCAGGCCCACGTGGTGGTGCCTGGGGCGACGGTAAGCGCCGAGTGGACGCTTCCGGACGGCTTGCACCAGAGCCAGCAGGGCGTGACGAACGCCAACGGGCTGGCCGCCTTCCGGCTCAAGACCATGCAGACAGGCGAGTTTCAGATCTGCGTGATCAACGTGACCAAGGCCGGGTACGTGTATGACCCGAACCAGAATCACGTGACCTGCAGGATGGTGACGATCCCGTAGGGCACCGCCTCGGCTGCGTCACCGATAGGTTTCGTGGGGGACGGCCATTGCCGGCGGTCCTCTCTCACATCAGTAGGCCGGGTTTCCCACCCGGCATGAGGCGGCGCGTATGGAAACGTGCCTTACGGTGAACCGTGGGCAAAAAACTGATCGTCAACGCCGATGACTATGGGCGGTCGCCCGGCGTATCGCGCGGCATCCTTCAGGCGCACCAGGAGGGGATCGTTACCAGCACTACGGTTATGATCAACCAGCCCGGCGTCGAGGCCCAACTGGCAGACGCGCTAACGTGCCCGAAGCTAGGCATTGGGCTGCACCTGGTCTTTACCGCCTGGCGACCCCTCCTCCCGCCGGAGCAGGTCCCGGCGCTGGTGGACGGGAAAGGGTTCTTCCTGGACCAGCACACGGTCTGGGCGCGGGCTGAAGAAATCCCGCCACGGCAGCTCCAGGCCGAGCTGGCGGTGCAGGTTGAGCGCTTTGTGGCATTGGCCGGCCGCCTTCCGGACCACGTGGATGCTCACCATTTCGTGCATCTCTATCCACCCTTTTTCCAGGTGTACGCCGATGTGGCGGCCCAGCACCATCTGCCGTTGCGCGTGCCCTTTCCCGCGGAGACTGACTTTACGCAGGCGGTCAAGACGTTACCCTTCCTGGAGGGTTTCCCGAAGGACCTAGTGCGGGGGATGATCGCGACGAACAGTGCCCTGCTCCGCGCGCGCTGGCTGGCGCATCCCGACCATTTCATTAGCACCTTCTTTGGCCGGGAGGCGCTGACGGTGGAACATCTGCTGAGCCTGCTTGACACCCTGCCCGACGGCGTCAGCGAGCTAATGTGCCACCCCGGCTATGCCGGCGCAGACCTGGCTTCAAGCACGTATCGCGCCGAGCGGGAGACGGAACTGGCACTGCTGACCCACCCGGCGGTGCGCGAGCGGGTGAAGGAGTTGGGGGTAGAGCTGGTGACGTTTGGCGCGCTCGCGGGCAAGCGCAGGGGGACCACTGGGTAAGGAAACCGGGTCTACAATAAGTGTCCACTATCAGCCTTTTGGAGTGCGGTAGCCATCCCTGCCCCCCCCTGTGCCTGCGGAGTACCGCTTCCTTGGCGGTGTCCGCCTGCACCTGCCCGTGCCTATCCGGCACGGATAGGTATGGCGCAGGCACGGGCGGCACAGGACAGGCCGCTGGGGGTCAAGGACATGACTGCCGCCTTTCTGAGTGAGAACAGATGAAGCGACAACTGATCGCAAACGCCGATGACTATGGGCGCTCGCCCGGCGTGTCGCGCGGCATCCTCCAGGCGCACCGGGAGGGGATCGTGACCAGCACGACAGTCATGGTTAACGTGGACGACGTCCAACGGCACGTGGCGGAGGCCCTAGCCTGCCCGGAGCTGGGCATCGGCGTGCACCTGGTCTTCTGCTCCTGGCGACCGGTTCTTCCTCCGGAGACCGTGCCGGGGCTGGTGGACGAGAAGGGTTTCTTCCTGGGTCAGAGCACCTTTTGGGATCGGGCCGAGGAGATTCCCCTGGAGCAGCTTCGCGCTGAACTGACGGCCCAGGTGGTGCGGTTCACGTCCCTGGCCGGCCGCCGGCCCGACCACTTGGACTGCCATCAGTTTGTGCACGCCCATCCGCGTTTGTTCGAGGTTTATGTGGACCTCGCACACCGCCTCCACTTGCCGCTGCGGATCCCCTTTTCGACCAAGACCGACTGGGAAACGCAGGTGCTACTCGCACCCTTTCTGGAGGGTTCCCCCCCTGAGAGGTTCAGAGAGATGGTCGAGACGGATACACGACTGCTTCGAGCGCGCGCCGTCGCGCACCCGGATCATGCTCTCACGACCTTCTTCGGACCCAAGCTGACCACGCTGGAGAATCTGCTGCAAATCCTGGACACCATGCCCGATGGCGTTAATGAGCTAATCTGCCACCCAGGCTATGCCGACGCAGGCCTGTCGGCCAGCGGCTATCGCATCGAGCGAGAGATCGAGTTGGGGCTGCTGACCCATCCGGCAGTGCGGGAGCGAGTGGCGGCTCTGGGCATCGAGTTGGTTACCTTTGCAGCGCTATCCGGTTGACGGCTGGTCCGATTCACGGTATACTGACGCCCGTCCAACATCGTAGGGGCAGGCCACTGTGCCCGCCCGTTAGGAGCTAACACCATGCACGAGATCACCGTGGCCGTCGTTCAGATGGCCCCACAATTGGTCAAGGTCGAAGAAAACCTGATCACCATGGGCAAGTTCGTGGACAAGATCTGCGCCGAGCAAAAGATGGACCTGATCGTCTTTCCAGAATTGGTCACCACCGGCTACGAGCTGGGCCTGCGGTTCACCGAGGTAGCGGAACGGGTGCCGGGACACAGCGTCAACCTCCTGGCCCAACGCGCCGCCGACTATAGCACGCACATCGTCTTTGGACTGGTGACCAAAGAGAAGGTGGAGAGCATCCTGTACAACGCGGCCGTGGTCATCGGCCCCGACGGGGAGATCCTGGGCGAGTATCGCAAGTTGCACCTGCCGGGCGAAGAACGCATGGCGTTCCGCCCCGGCTTCCGGCTGCCCGTCTTCGAGACGACGTTCGGGCTGATGGGGGTGCTGCTGGGCTGGGATCTGGCCTTCCCTGAAGCGGCGCGCAGCCTGGCCCTGGACGGCGCAGAAGTGCTGTGCGCGTGTGCGGATTGGGGCCACGCGCCCGCCCAGGATCGGGAGGTGGCCGTCGAGGAATGGCGAACCTACGTCCATGCCCGCGCCCTGGAAAACTCGTTGTACGTCGTCGCCAGCAACCGCATCGGGGAGGAGTACAGCTACCAGTTCTTTGGCGATAGCCGGGTGGTGGGGCCGCGAGGGGAGACGCATGTGTCTATCGACGAAGAGGTCGAAGATGCCTACGCCGTGGCGACCATTGACCTGGACGCCGTGCGCAAGACGCGGGAGGAGCTTCAGCTCATCCAGTGCCGGGTGCCCGCTGCCTACCGGGCGCTGGTGCGCAAGTACTAGAACCGCTGAAAGCGCAAATGCAGGTAGAATCGCTTGACAGGATCCGCCCACCCAGATGTCCCGTGGACACAGCGCCACGACGCTCGTCTGGTGTGAGTCGCTGTTGAAGCAGGCAGAACCTTGTCAGACTCAGCCACTTTGCCGATCATCGCAGTCAAGGACCTGCACTACATCTACGACCCCCAATCGGCCGCCCCCATCCAGGCCCTGCAAGGCATCGGTCTGGACGTCTACCCAGGGGAGTATCTGGTCATTCTGGGCCACAACGGTTCGGGCAAATCGACCCTGGCCCGGCATCTCAACGCCCTGCTGACCCCGACGCAGGGCGAGGTGCGGGTCAAAGGATTGGACACGCGGATGCCGGGGAACACCCTGTCCATCCGCCGCGCGGTGGGGATGGTGTTTCAGGTACCCGACAACCAGATCGTGGCCAGCGTTGTGGAGGAGGACGTGGCCTTTGGGCCGGAGAACCTGGGCGTGCCCGAGGCGGAGCTCCACGAACGGGTGGACTGGGCGTTGGGCGTGGTGGGGATGCTGGACTACCGGCGCAGGGAGCCCCAGCGGCTGTCGGCGGGGCAGAAGCAGCGGGTGGCCATCGCGGGCGTGATGGCCATGAAGCCCGAAGTGTTGGTGCTGGACGAAGCCACCTCGATGCTGGATCCGGAAGGGCAGCACGACGTGCTGGCCGCGGTGCGCACGCTGAACGGCAACGGCGTGACCGTGGTGGCCATCACGCACTTTATGCACGAGGCCATCGAGGGCAGCCGGGTACTGGTGATGGAAGCGGGCAGGATCGTGATGGAAGGTTCTCCACGGGAGGTGTTTTCCCGAGTGGAGGAGCTACGGTCCCTGCAGCTCGATGTACCGCAGACGACGGAGCTGTCCAGCCTGCTGAACCAGCGGGATCCGGCGTTTCCCCGGGACCTGCTGACTGTGGACGAAGTCGCGAATGAGGTCCAGGCGCAAGTAGGCGCTCTCTCCTTCAGGCGAAAGGGGGAAGCCACCCTCACCCCTGCCCCCGCTCACTGCACTCGGGACCGTACCACGGTTTCCCTCGGGGGAGAGGGAGACGCCATCCTCACCCCAACCCTCCCTCACCACGCTCGGGTGGGGGATGCTTTCATCGAGCTCAACGAGCTGCACCACACCTACCTGCGCGGGACGCCGCTGGAGGTGACGGCCTTGCACGGCGTGAGCCTGGAGGTCCACCGGGGCGAGGTAGTAGGCATCATCGGACGCACCGGCTCGGGCAAGTCGACGGTGGTGCAGCACTTGAACGGGCTGATCCGTCCCCGCCATGCGGGCCAGGTATGCGTGGGCGGGCAGGACCTAAGCGATCCGGCCGTTGACATCCGCAGCCTGCGGCAGAAGGTGGGGCTGGTATTCCAGTACCCAGAACAGCAGTTGTTCGAGCGATTGGTGGGCGACGACATTGCCTTTGGTCCCAAGAAATTGGGCATGGCCCGGCCGGAGCGCCGCGAGAGGGTCCGCTGGGCGATGGAGATGGTAGGCCTGGATTTCGAGGGGTTCCGTGACCGCTACACCTTTTCCCTGAGCGGCGGCGAGATGCGCAAGGTGGCCGTGGCAGGGGTGCTGGCCCTCCGGCCGGAAGTGCTCGTTCTGGACGAATCCACCTCAGGCCTGGACCCACGCAGCCGCAAGGACCTGCTGGGGCGGCTGGCGGCCATGCACCGAGAGCAAGGCTTGACGCTTGTGTTTGTCTCGCCCAGCATGGAGGATGTGGCCACGCTGGTGGATCGCATCTATGTCATGGACCAGGGACGCGTGGTGATGAGTGGCACGGCGCGCGAGGTGTTTTCCCAAGCCGGGCGCTTGCGAGAGTTGGGGCTGGGCGTACCACAGGTCACCGAAGTGGCCCAGGAACTGATGGCACGGGGGATTCGCGTGCAACGCATCCCCCTGACCGTAGCCGAAGGGGCGGAGGAGCTATGGAGAGCTTTGAGCTCCTGAGATACGTCACCATCGGCCAGTATCTGCCCGGCGACTCGGTGGTGCATCGCCTCGATCCACGAACCAAGATATCGGTGTTTCTATTTCTGACCCTGGCCGTCACGTTCACTCGCTCGTACACGGGCGGCGCCATCCTGCTGGCGGTGACGCTGGCGCTGGCGCTGCTCGCCCACACCCCCATGCGCTACGTCTTTTCTGGGCTCAAGCCGGCCATGCCGTTCATCGTGCTCCTCCTCGTTCTCCAACTCTTGTTCTACAGCAACGCCTATACGCCGTATGGCATGGCCAGCCGCACCCTGTTCCAGTGGGGATGGATCCACATCACCAACGGCTCGGTGCAACTGGTCGTGGTGTCGACGATGCGCTTCGTCGAGCTCCTGTTCTTGACCAGCCTTCTGACCAACACGACAACCATGACCGACCTGACCCACGGCATTGAGGCGATGTTGCGACCTTTTTCGCGGATCGGGCTGCCGGCGCACGAATTATCGCTGGTGGCGACCATCGCCCTGCGCTTCCTCCCTCTCCTGGGCGAGCAGTTGGAAATCATCATGAAGGCCCAAGCCTCCCGGGGCGCAAGAATCGCCCCTCGCGGCAGGCTCCAGTTCGTGACCACCGCGCAGCAGGTGGCAGTGTTGATCGTGCCGCTATTCATCGACGCCTTTCGCCGCGCTGAGGATCTGATCCTGGCCATGCAGGCGCGGTGTTACGTAGGAGGCCGAGGCCGAACGAGTTATGTGCGCTTGCGGTTTGCACGGATGGATACGGTGGCTTACGCCGCCGGCTTGCTGTTCTCGGCGGGCATGCTGGTCTTTCGCAACCAGTTTCCGCTCTAGCCACAGACCCGCCACGAAGGCATAGAAACACGCAGCCACGAAGAATACTTGGTGTCCTGGCAACTTTGTGGTAAACTCTCGAAACCACCAAGGCACGAAGACACCAAGACAGGAAACTGGGTTCTCTCTGCTTTCGTAGCTTGGTGGTAGACTTAGTTGGGGGAGTAAACGAATGGAAAGATCTGCATTGCCGGTCCGCAAGATCGTCGTCGCCGGGGTGTTGTCGGCGATTGCCATTCTGCTGGGGGTCACCAGATTGGGGTTTATCCCGGTCCCAACGCCAGCGGCCGATGCCACCATCATGCACGTGCCGGCCATCATCGGCGGGGTTCTGGAGGGCCCGTTGGTCGGAGCTATCATCGGCACCATTTTCGGCATTTTCAGCTTCATCCAGGGCACCATCCCGGCTTTCAAGGACCCCCTGGTGGCCATCTTGCCCCGTATTCTCATCGGTATCACCACTTATCTCGCCTACCGCGCCTTGCGACGAGTCAGCGTGCCTGCCGTACTTGTTCTCTCAGGTTTCTTGCTAGGATGTCTGGCCGTGTTTGTTTACGAGGTAGGGAAGATCAGCCTTCCAGGTGCGTTCCTCGCTGCTGGCTCTGGGCTGGGCATCATTGCTGCGTTTGCGTTTCTCGCTTCGCGGGGGCAATCCGTGACCTTTGCACTGACCATCGCGGCTATCGTGGGCACCCTAACCAACACGATCGGCGTCCTCGGGATGGGCGTACTGCGTGGCTATTGGGCCGCTGGCGTCGCCTGGACAGTGGGCGTAACCCAAGGGATTCCAGAGGCGATCGTTGCTGCGATCATCACTGTCGCCGTCGTCACGACTTGGAAGTCCGCCGAGACCGGCATTGGTCGGAGGCAAGCCCAGATGTAGCTCGAGTCAACCTGCCTGCCCTGCGAGCGGAGGGAGCAGTGCAGGTGATCGCCAGCGCGGGCAAGATGACAGAAGGCAGAGAATCCTATGACCAAGCGACTCGTCCTCGTCGCCGGCAACATCGGTACAGGCAAGACCTCGTTGACCGAGCGGCTGGGAGCCCGGCTGGGCTGGCGCACCAGCTTTGAGTCGGTAGCCGACAACCCCTACCTGGCCGACTTTTACGCCGACATGCGTCTGTGGTCGTTCCACCTCCAGGTCTTTTTCCTCGGCCATCGCGCCCAGCAACACCTGGCGTTGGCCCGCTGCCCTGAATCGGCCATTGCCGACCGCAGCATCTACGAAGACGTCCATATCTTTGCCCGTGCCCTGCACCACATGGGCAACCTGAGCGAGCGTGACTACCAGGCCTATCGCCGCGTCTTTGAACAGGTGGTGGAGGGGCTTCCTCGCCCAGACCTGCTGTTGTACCTAAAGGCGACTGTGCCGGTGCTGATGAATCGCATCGGCCGCCGGGGCCGGGCCATCGAAAGCGGCATCAGCGCCGAGTATCTCTCGCTGTTAGAGTCGTTCTACGACGAGTGGCTCCAGGCCTTTGACCTGTGTCCGGTGCTTACGATCCACACTGACGACCTGGATTTCGTCCACAAAGACAAGCACCTGGACGTCGTTGTTGGTCGCATCCAAGAGAAGCTTGCAGGGAAAGAGGAGGTCGTGTTCTAGACCGGAGGCCATGGCATTGCTGACCCTGGATCCCACTCTATTGCTTCTGCTCACCGCCTGTCTGTTCATCCTGGTGTTTGGCGGGCTGTCTTTCATCCGCCGCGAGGGATTGTCTGTCCAGTTTGCCGTCGAGTCGGTGATCGTCACCACCGTGCTGGTGGGGGGATCGTGGCTGCTGGGATTGCGCCTTAGCCCCATTTTGCTGCTGGCCCTGCTGTACCTAGTTACCATGCGCTCGCGGCTCATTGTGGACCTGGCCAATCTCCTGGCGCGGCAGCACCGCTATGGCCCTGCCTTCCGCCTTTACCAGCTTGGCCTTGCCTGGTGGCCAGATGCCCCCTCGCGGGGCATCGTCCTGACCAACCGGGGTGTGGCGGAGCTATTGAGCGGCCAGGTCGAGACGGCTATCCACACTCTGGAGGGTTTGCTGGCGCCGGACAACCCGTCGCGGCTGGGCATCAAATACGAGGCCGCCTGTCGCTACAACCTGGGGTTCGCCTACGAACAAAAGGGGGAGGACGCCCGGGCGGTCCGGGAGTACAATCGGGTGATCGATCTATTGCCTGCCTCGATCTATACCCGCGCGGCCGAGGCCGCGCTCAGGCGCCGCAAGAAGACTGACGTGTGAAGATGGATCCAATTCTGCGGACGGGACTCGTCTTGACAGACCACGCCGCTCCTCGAACTTGAGTAGACAGCCCACCAAAGCCGTGGTATACTCCCCCTCGTCCGCCGACCGCATGTTGGCAGGCCGGTCGACTTGCTCGAGGAGGAGTTCATGGATCTACAGAACCTGAACGGGGAAGTCCTGCGGCGCCGGGAATTGCTTCGCCGGGGCGGTGGTGCCGAAGCGATTGCGCGACAACACAGCCAGGGGAAGCTCACCGCCCGAGAACGGATCGAGCAGTTGCTCGATCCGGGCAGCTTCCAGGAAGTAGACCCGTACATCACCCACCGCCACACAGCGTTTGGGCTGGATGAGAAGCGGACCCCCGGCGATAGCGTCGTGGTGGGCCTAGGCCAGATCGACGGCCGTAAGGTCGCCGTGGCCGCCCAGGATTTCACCGTGATCGGCGGATCCTTCTCGGAGGTCCAGGCACAGAAGGTCTGCAAGGTCTTGGACCTGGCCATAGGTTCGGGAACGCCGTTCGTGTCCCTCAACGACTCGGTGGGCGCCCGCATCCAGGAAGGCGTGTGGAGCCTGGCCGGGTACAGCGAGCTCTTTTGGCGCAACACGCAGGCCAGCGGCGTGATCCCCCAGATCAGCGTGATGCTAGGGCCGTGTGCCGGCGGGTCGGTGTATTCCCCAGGCCTGACCGACTTTGTCATCATGACTCAAGGCGCCAGCCACATGTTCATCACCGGGCCCGACGTCATCCGCACCGTAACCGGGGAGCAGGTGGATTTCGAGATGCTAGGTGGGGCGCACATCCACGCCACGCGCAGTGGCGTAGCCCACCTGGTGGCCAACGACGAGGGTGAGGCATTTGCTCTGACCCGGAAGCTACTAAGCTACCTGCCATCCAACAACGCAGCGCCTCCCATGCGGCGGCCCTCAACCGATGACCCCTCCCGAGCGGACCCGGCTCTCGACACGCTGGTGCCGCTCGCCGATACCGAATCCTACGACATTCGGGAAGCCATCACCCGCGTTTTCGACCTCGACAGCTTTTTCGAGGTTCACGCGCTGTTTGCGCCCAACGCGGTGATCGGCTTCGCCCGGCTCCACGGCGAGGTAGTGGGCGTGGTGGCGAATCAGCCCGCCTGGCTGGCGGGTGTGCTCGACATCGATGCTTCCGACAAGATCGCGCGCTTTGTGCGCCTTTGCGATGCGTTCAACATCCCGCTGGTTACTTTTGTGGATTGCCCTGGCTTTATGCCGGGGTTGGAGCAAGAGCACGGTGGCATCATCCGCCACGGGGCCAAGATCGTCTATGCCTATTCGGAGGCGACGGTCCCCAAGGTGTGCGTCATCACCCGCAAGGCCTACGGTGGTGCGTACATCGTCATGAGCAGCAAGCACATCCGCACCGACCTGGTCTTCGCCTGGCCGACAGCGGAGATTGCCGTGTTGGGGGCCGAGGGGGCAGTCAACATCCTGTATCGGAAAAAGCTCAGGGAAACGGGGAACTCGAAGGAACTTGCGGCCAGGCTTGCCTCCGAGTTCAGGGAGCAATTCGGAAACCCGTACACCGCCGCGGCCAGCGGCCACGTCGACGACGTGATCCTGCCCAGCGAGACCCGGTCCCGGCTCGTAGCTGCCCTGGATTTCCTGCGGGACAAGCATGCGTGCGGCTTGCCGAAGAAGCATGGGGTTATGCCGGTGTGAGCGTTCCGCATGGTGCGTATTGCAAGGGGCGTATTGCCTGCCCCCTCGAACGCGCGGGGGCCTGCGTGGAGGCTTGAGGAGTGGAGAATCCGCTTGTAGCTGCGCTGGTTATCACGGCGATCGGGATGTCGCTGCTTTTCCTGGCGCTCCTGCTCTTCTACGGCTTGTTGACTCTGGCGACCAGGCAGCGCCAGAGCCGTCCCCCGTCCGGGCCCCCGGTAGCTGCGACAAAAGGCCCGAGCCATGCTGGGCAGGAGATGATGTACCAGGCGGCCGCCCTGGCCGTGGCACTGGCGCGCGCTGAGGCCGAGCAGGCATCCAGCCTGGTGAGCGCACCGCCGGGGCCAACTGACCTCCAGATCCCCAGTCAGTGGTGGTCGTTGCACCACCAACGGCGGCTGGCCCGAAACCAAAGCAGGCAAAGGGCCCCATGAAGCGATATCAGATCACCTTGAACGGCCGCTCTTTTGACGTCCTGCTGCTGAGCGATCCTCGGCAGGAGCAGGTGCAAGTGGAAGTGGATGGCCAGGTCCTCATGGTAGAGGTTCGCAGCCTGCCGTCCGCTGCAGCCGCGGCCCGCGTGGAGTCGGCTCCTACCCCGACGTCCGCCCCGGCACGCGAACCCGCCGGGCCAGCGGTCCACACCGTCACCGCTCCGCTGCCTGGCCTGGTCAAGTCGATCGCGGTCCGAGTTGGGCAGGCGGTCACGAGGGGTGATGAGATTCTAGTCATCGAAGCGATGAAGATGAACAACGTAATCCGGGCTCCCCACGCTGGGTTCATCGGAACGCTACATGTGGCCGAGGGCCACCAGGTCGCCCACGGGGAGCCATTGGTGGAATACGTCGTCTAGCGCAGGCTGCAGAAGCCCGGCTTCTCGGGCCGGACAGTTTGAAAAGATCCGTGAAATGTGGCACAATGGGCCACCAAGCACACTGGAGGACGAAGATGAGCAAGCCAAGAATCGGTATCGTGGGGTACGGGGTCATCGGCGCGCGTCTGGCCGACGGCGCGGCCCTGCAACAAGACATGGAAGTGGTGGGAGTGGTGGACGTGGCTCCCACGCTGTCGATACGGGCTCTGCACGAAAGCGGCATGGCTTTTGACCTGTATCTGGTCGATCCGGCGCGCAAGTCAGAATTCGACGCCCTGGGCATCCCGGTCAAGGGGTCGTTCGACGATCTGCTGGAACAGGTGGACGTCGCGCTGGATGCGACGCCGGGTGGAATTGGCGCCAGGAACAAGGAGCTGTACAAGAAACACAGCGTAAAGGCCATCTTCCAGGGAGGGGAGAAGAACGACATCGCCGACGTGTTTTTCCACGGCTATGCCAATTACGAGAAGGGCATTGGTCAGAATTTCTTGAAGCTCACCTCGTGTAACACCACCGGCCTCATCCGCGCGGTGGATGCCATCGACCGCGCGGCGGGCGTGGTCAAGATCGCGATCACCATCATCCGCCGCGTGGCCGATCCGGGCGATACTCACCGAGGACTGGTGGACGTGCTACAAGTGGAGGCGGTGCCGAACCACCAGGCGGTGGACCTGATGACCATCATGCCCCACGTGGACGCGACGGGGCTGCTGGTGCATACCCCAGTGACGCACGGCCACATCATCAGCATCGTAGCCACCCCAAAAAAGTCGATCAGCAAGCCGGCGATGCTGGACCTGTTCCGCGCCCATCCGCGCATTCGTGTGGTGCGGATCGCGGACGGGTTCAACTCGAACACGTCATTCTTTCGCTATGCCCGCGACTTGGGCAACAAGCGCGGGGATATGTACGATATCGGGCTGTGGGAGGAATGTATCGGGTTCTCCGGCGACGATATCCTGTTCGCCATCAACATCCCCCAGGAGTCGGTGACGATCCCCGAGACCTTAGACGGCATCCGCGCCTGTATGAGCATGCAGACCGACCGTCTAGAGGCCGTGGGCCTGACCAACCACTACCTGGGGCTGAAGCCGCAAGTCTAGCTTAGAAGTGCGGCTGCCCTGCTGCCGCTTTCGCGTTGGAGGATCTTCGTGGAAGCCGGAATCTTGACTCTGGACGACTTGGAACCCCGCGGCAAGACGGTGATCCTGCGGCTCGACATCAATTCGCCGATCGACGCCACGACAGGCGGGTTGGCCGACGACAACCGCATCCGCAAGAGCGTACCGACCATCCGGGAGCTGGCCGACGCGGGCGCGCGTGTGGCCATGCTGGCGCACCAGGGCGACACGGAGGACTATCAAAACTTGGTCTCGCTGGCGCCGCATGCCGAGCGGCTGGCGGGGCTGTTGGGCAGGCCGGTGGGCTTTGTGGACGATACGGCGGGCCCGGCGGCAACCGAGGCCGTCAAGGCACTCAAGAGCGGTGAGTTACTGCTGCTTCAGAACGTTCGGTACCTGACCGAGGAGGTATCGACCTTCGTCAACTTTGTCAAGCTGACACCGCAGCAGATGGCCCAGACACGCCTGGTACGAAACCTGGCGCCGCTGGCCGACCTGTATGTGTGCGAGGCGTTTGCCGCGGCACACCGATCCGCTCCTTCGCTCATCGGTTTTGCAGAGGTACTCCCGGCAGCGGGAGGGCGCCTGTTCGTGGAAGAATTCGGCGCGCTGCACCGCGTCAAAGAGAGCCCGGTCCATCCATGCGTGTATGTGCTGGGCGGTGCGCGCATCGCCGATGCCTTTAGCATGATGCGTGCCATCCTCGACGAGGGGACGGCCGACGCCGTGCTTACCTCGGGATTAACCGGAGAGGTTATGCTGCTGGCGAAGGGGTACCGGCTCGGCGCTCCAACCGAACGCCTGATCGACGACAAGGGCCTGACGCCGTTTGTCGACCAGGCACGAAAGTTGCTGTCACAGTACGCAGGCAAGATCATGTACCCCACCGATTTCGCCATCGACGCAGGAGGGCGCAAGGAGATCAAGTTGGACGACCTGCCGGTGGATCAACTTCTGGTGGACGTGGGCCAAGAGACCATCGCCCGCTACATCCAGGTCATCGGACAGGCGGCGACCATTTTCGTCAACGGTCCCGCCGGCGTGTACGAGCGCCCGGCGAGCGCTCTGGGAACGGAGCGAATCTGGACCGCCATTGCCGATGCAGCGGGATACTCGCTCATTGGAGGCGGGGATAGCGTGGCCGCCGCGGGTCGCTTTGGGGTGCGAGACCGGATGGACTACGTGTGCACCTCGGGGGGAGGGATGGTGCGTTTTCTCTCCGGACAGGCGTTGCCCGTGGTAGATGCCCTGCGCCGTGCCGCCAGCCGGGCACAAGGTTCATAGAAGGAGAATGTGGGAGATGCCTTTCGTTCACGCTGGAAAGCTGTTGCGGATCAACCTGAGCACTGGGGCATGCGACGTCGAACCTATCGCCGACGCCGACGTGCGCCGTTACCTATTGGGCAGCGGCCTGGCGGCCCGAATGTTCTACGAAGAGATGGACCCTGGCCTGGATCCCCTCGATCCGGCGAGCCCGCTGTATGCCTTTGCCGGGCTGCTGACCGGCACCTTTTCGCCCACCGGCTGCCGCAGCTCGTGGTGCGGCCGATCGCCCCTGACCGGAATCTGGAACGAGGCCAACGTGGGCGGGCACTGGGGCGCAGAACTGCGCTTTGCGGGATTCGATGGATTGGTCATCACCGGGCGGGCGCCCGAACCGGTCTACCTCTGGGTGCACGACGGCCAGGCAGAGGTCCGTCCCGCGGCGCACGTGTGGGGCAAGGACCATTTCGACACCTTTGAAACGCTGCGTGCCGAGACTGACCCGAAGGCACAGGTGGCGTGCATCGGCCTGGCCGGGGAGAACCTGGTGCCCATCGCCGGCGTGATGCAGGGCGGGCACGAACACGCCCGGACGGCCGGCCGGGGGGGCATGGGCGCGTTGCTAGGTTCCAAGAACCTAAAGGCGATCGTCGTCCGCGGCCGGGACAAGCCCGTTTATCCGGACCCGAAGGCCATCCGCGAATTCGTGAAGAACATCAACCAGTTCATCCAGGAGAATTCGATCGGGATGTCCAAACTGGGCACGCCGGGAGGCGTGATCGCCACCGAGCTCACCGGTGACCTGCCGCTGAAGAACTGGACCCTGGGCAGTTGGAAGGAAGAGGCCGCGCGTATCTCCGGCCAGCGCATGGTGGAAACCATCTTCGACCGCCACACCCATTGTTTTGCCTGTCCCATCGGTTGCGGCAAGAACGTGCGCATCCAGGACGGCCCCTACGCGGGCGTCTCGGGACACGGGCCGGAGTACGAGACCCTGGCGGGTTTTGGCGGCAACTGCCAGTGCGACGATCTGAACGCTATCGTGCACATGAACGACCTGTGCAACCGGTACGGGCTGGACACGATCAGCACCTCGGCGGTCATCGCCTTTGCCATGGAAGCGTACGAGCGCGGGCTGATCAGCAAGGCAGAAACTGGCGGGCTAGAGCTGACGTGGGGCAACGCCGAGGCGATGACCGGAGCCATCCATGCAATTGCCCGGCGCGAGGGCATTGGCGATCTGCTGGCCGACGGCGTTCGGGCAGCAGCCCAGCGCATTGGACCGGAGGCGGAGGCGTTTGCCATCCACGTCAAGGGGCTGGAGTTGCCGTACCACGATCCCCGCGCCTTTGTGAGCATGGCGGCCAACTATGCTACGGCAAGCCGGGGTGCATGCCACCTGGAAGCCATCAGTTACTGGCTGGGCTACAACGTTCGCTGGGAGGGATGGTATGACCCGGCCGAATGGGAGGATCACAGCAGCCCGGGCAAGGGCAAGGTGGCCGTGGACTTTCAGAACTATCTGGCCGTTTACAATCCGTTGGGCCTGTGCAAGTTCATCATCAAGGGCAAGGTCACCCCGCTGCACCTAGCCAACCTGGTGAATGCCGCCATGGGCTGGGACTGGACGGCCGACGACCTACTCCAGACCGGCGAGCGGCTGTTCAACCTGAAAAGGCTGATCAACCTGCGGTTCGGCATGACCCGCGGGGACGATACGCTGCCGCGACGGCTGCTGGCCGAGCCGCGGCCCTCTGGAGGCGCGGCTGGGGTGCTGCCTGACCTCGACTTGTTGTTGCACGACTACTACCAGGTGCGAGGCTGGATGCCCGACGGCGCCCCGTCGCCAGAGCGCCTGGCCGCGCTAGGCCTGGCTGACCTGGTCTAAGAGTCGAGCGGGCAGTGGGCCAGCCATCCGAGCTTCACGGTTGAAGCTTACCATGCGCGGGGCTCCTGCCCGGCAATCGACGCCGGGAGGGAGCGATGCAACATGTCCCGTGACGCGATGCCTGCCACGCGAACCATCATCCAGGAGCTCCGCGGCGAGTTCGCCGTACTATGGTGGGAAAGCGAGGGCCGTGCACTGCCCCCGCTGCCCACTTATATCCATGAAGAACTGACAAACTATGCCAGTCTTGCTCCTATGGATGAAACCGGTGGATCGAAATGGTCTCGATGGTGGATGACGAGGAGTTGCGTCTGTTTCACTCGCTGCCGCGCCGGCTTCATCATGGCGAGGCAGCCTGCCTGGGAATAGCCCGGCGCAGGAATTGGGCCTTCCTGACCAATGACAAGCTGGCACACAGGACAGGTCGGATGTACGGCATCACGGTGTCGGGAACGCTGGGTGTGTTGGTGCAGGGGATCGAGCGTGCGTTCGTGATGGTGGAGGGAGAGGACGAGCTCCTCCGAGAGAGGATCGACCGCGGGTATCGGTCTCCGCATGCAACTCTACAGCGTTTCCTGGAGAGCGCCTGCCAAGCCAGAAACGAGCTGACGCGTTACGTCAGCGAAGGGGTGGAACTGCCGCTTTAGATCGTGGTCTTGACTCCTCACCCCTGATGTGCTAGAATACTGAGTGAAAGCTGGGCGATGAGGCTCGCCCAGGGAGGCCATGCCTCCTGATCCATCGGTTTGCCGATTGATAGCCTCTACCTCCGTGACGCAGGTCAGCGTCACGGCCGGTAGAGGCTTTTTTCTTATGAGGACGTGCCGATGAGCCGGACCACGAGCTACTACGACCTGCGCGATGCGCTGACCCAACCGGACTGCCCGGTGTGCCGCCTGATGGCGCGTGATAGCGAGCGCTATCTTGACAGCCTGTTGTGGGAGAGCGTCAACGATCCAGGTGTGCGACACAAGCTCCGTGAGGCGCAAGGGCTTTGCCACCAGCATGCCTGGCAACTGAACCGTGCTGGGGCCTCGCTTGGGGTGGCGATCCTGATGCACGACGTGTTGGGGAGTGTACTCGGGGCGATGGAGAGTGCCCGCTTTCAGGCCCTGCCGGCCCTGTCGTTGCGACGGGCTCAAGAGAGTCTGGATCGCGGTCAGCTGGCTGCGGCGACGGCCAACCTGGTCGGCCGACTGATCGCGAAGGCAGAGTGCCCAGCCTGCATCCAGGCTGGGCAGATGGAGGAGATCTACCTGAGCACCCTGAACGAGCACCTCTTGGGAGAGGACGGGTTTCTGGCGGCCTACGAAGCGTCCGACGGGCTGTGCCTGCCTCACTTCCGCCAAGCCCTGGCCTCGCTGCGGGAGGAGGCGGTCTTTCAAGCCTTGCTGACCGCCCAACGCACGGTGTGGGGGCGGCTGGTCGAGCATCTGGGCGAGTTCATTCGCAAGAACGATACCCGTTTCCGAGGTGAGCCGTGGGGCGACGAGAGCGATGCCTGGCTGCGGGCGCTGGGCACCCTGACCGGGGCGCGCCGCGATGCGGGCCGGGCTTGAGGCGGACGTGTACCTGCTCGGCCTGAGACAGGCGTTTCGCGAACCAGGTTGCCCTATCTGCCGGCTGCGAGCGCAGAAGGATGGGCGACACCTGTACAATCTGTTGTACGAGAACGTGAACGATGGCACCACACGAATGCACATTGCCCGCAGCAAGGGGCTCTGCCCGGAGCACGCGTGGGAGCTGCAGGCGATCGAGCAGGAGTATTGGTGCAACGGCTTGGGCGTCGGTATCGTTTACGAGGACTTGGCCAGCCGGGTTGTGGAGACCCTGTCGGCATACTTGGAGGCGAACCCGCTGCCTCGCGTCGCCAGGAGAGCTCGCCTGCGAAAGCGGATCGAGGGTTCGGGATCGATAGCACAATGGCTCGGCCGCCTCCTGCTGCGTCCTGCGCCCGCCGGCTCGCTCTTGAAGAGGCTGGCCCCGGTGGAGCACTGTCGTGTGTGTGATCTCATCGGCGAGTTGGTAGAGATCAACCTGGGCTGGCTGGTGGAAGAGCTCGCCGATCCCGAGTTTCGCGCCTGGTACGCGGCCTCCGATGGTCTATGCCTGCCCCACCTGCGCCGCGCCCTGGCACTAGCCAAGAATGAGGAAGCGGTTCGCCTCCTCGCCGAGACGACAATGCAAAGGCTGGATGCCCTGGCAACCGACGTGGGGGAGTACGTGCGAAAGATGGATTGGAACAAGCGGCACGAGCCCAAGCACGCCTGGGAACAGGTCTCGTGGGTCAGGGCTGTGGCCTTTTTCTCCGGCGAGGCCCCGGTAGAGCGCAAGGCGGACGTCTATGAATTGCGCCGAACGGCCCTGGCCGAGTATCACACACGATCCACAGACATGCCACTGAGCTGAGAGGGAGTCTATGACACTCATTGTCCTGGTGCGTCATGGTCAGACGGAATGGAATCGGGTTGAGCGCTTTCGCGGGCAGGCGGACGTTCCGCTGAACGAGACTGGCCTGGCCCAGGCTGAGGCGACGGCACAACGTATTACGGTGGAGTGGAGGCCTGTGGCCATCTACTCCAGTCCGCTGTCGCGGGCGGTCAAGACGGCCGAGGCAATTGCCCGGCAGTTTGGCCTGCCGGTACAGACCCATCGTGGCCTGACCGACATTGACTACGGCCAGTGGCAGGGGCTGACGCCCGACGAGGCCAGGGAGCGCTGGCCGGAGATGGTGGACGCCTGGTATGGCGCGCCGGAGACGGCGCAGATCCCAGGCGGTGAGACGCTGAACCACCTGCGCGTCCGCACCATGGAGGCGGTGCGTGGGTTGGCTGCTCGGCACCTGGGCAAGACTATTGTCTTGGTGGGCCATACCGTGGTCAATCGGGCGATCTTGCTGAGTGTGCTCGGCCTGCGCAATCACCGCTTTTGGCGCCTGAAGCAGGACCCTTGTGCCATCAACGTGCTGGAGACGGATGGTGACGACTTTACACTGGTGTCTATGAACGACACGTGTCATCTGAAGGGCCATTAGGGCAATGAGCTTCTACTGCCCGGAGTGCTGGGCGGAAGTGCCGGAGGAGGCAGAGTGCTGCCCCGCGTGCGGGCGCTCCCTGACGGCGGACGACGAGGACTATGTCGACAAGCTCATCGCCTCCCTGCGCCATTTTGAACCGACGCGATCCGCCCTGGCGATTCAGATCCTGAGCGAGATGCTGGGCGAACCGCGCGCCATCGTGCCGCTTATCGAGCTGCTGGATACGGCACGCGATGCCTATGTGCTTCACTCTGCGACCGTGGCGCTGGGCCGATTTGCCGACGAGCGGGCTGTGCCGGCCCTAGTCCGGCGGGCGCTGGATCTGACGTCGCCGCTGGTGGTGCGTGTGGCCGCTGTGGACGCGTTAGCGCGCATCGGCGGCGACCAGGCCCGGGCAGCGCTCGAAGGCGCTCTGGCCGATCCCAACGCCACAGTCCGGGACCACGCCAGGGGGGGGCGCTGGAGCACGCTCTCTTGGCCGGGGGTAGCTGAGCGATGGCTGTAACTGACCTGGCAATTACTGACGAGGCAATCGAACAGAATACCACTGAGTTTGAACGGTCGCTCTTTGACGGAGAAAAGGTCGTCACCTTGGAGATCCAGGTCCTACAGAAAACGTACGACCAGATACTGGCTGCTTTGGCACGGCAGGGTTTGGAGCCAGAGGGGGGTCTGCGCATCATGCTGACTTTGGGGATGGGATACCTCGAAGCCCTAAATCTCCTTCAACCTGGCGACGCCACGCAGGATCGCCCAGTTCACGAGCTGATGGAGCTAGAGTCCAAAGCGGCAGTGATGAAGTACCACGCCTATGACTATATGCGCGACAACAAAATCATGGAGATGCGCATGAATGCTACGCAGAGCATGGCGAAGGACTACGAACAGGCCATCTGGCGCCTGCGAGCCGAGAACGAAACCCTGAACGCCGAGAATGAGGCCTTGCGAGAGCAGCTCGAGCAGGCCCAATCGAATGGGAACTCTGCAACTGAGACGGGCCTGAAGACAGCGCAGCCGACCCAAGCCAGTTCACGGTCGATCGACAGACGCCTACGTCGCCAGCGACGCTGAAGCCGGCAGGTTATTACGGTCAAAGACTACCCATGCACAAGCATGGACAACAACCACAGCTCAAAGGGGAGGCGAGTATGGATACTAGAGTTGACAACATATGGGCCCGTGAGATCCTTGATTCACGGGGAAATCCCACCGTTGAGGTGGAGGTCAGGTTGGAGTGCGGCACATGCAGCAGGGCGGCGGTCCCGTCGGGGGCCTCCACGGGCGTGCACGAAGCCCTTGAGCTGCGTGATTGGGACAAGCGGCGCTATGGCGGCAAAGGGGTGGGCCAGGCGGTCGAGCACGTCAGGCACGACATTGCGCCCGCCATTCGGGGCATGGACTCGCTGGACCAAGCAGGCGTCGACGGGGCAATGCTGGACCTGGACGGCACGCCCAACAAAGGCAGGCTCGGCGCGAATGCCATCTTGGGGGTCAGCCTGGCGGTCGCGCGCGCTGCTGCCATAGCAGCCGGCATGCCGCTGTACCGGTACTTGGGCGGTGAGTCGGCCACGCTCCTACCCGTGCCGATGTTCAACATCCTGAACGGCGGCGTACACGCCAACTGGCAGGGCACGGACCTGCAGGAGTTCATGATCGCCCCCGTCGGGGCGCCCAGCTTCCGCGAGGCGCTGCGCTGGGGGAGCGAGACGTATCATGCACTCAAGGCGGTTCTCAAAGACAGGGGATACTCCACGGGCGTGGGCGACGAGGGCGGGTTCGCCCCAGCGCTCAAGGCCAACGCGGAGGCCGTTGAGGTGATCCTGACCGCCATCGAGAGAGCCGGCTACCAGCCCGGCGAGCAGATCGTGATTGCCCTCGACCCGGCGTCCAGCGGGTTCTTTGAGGAAGGGCTGTACCATCTGCGGACGGAAGGCCGGAAGGTGACGTCGGCCGAGATGGTGGACATGTACGCCGATTGGACACGGCGGTATCCGATCGTAGTTTTGGAGGACGGCCTGGCCGAAGATGATTGGGCCGGCTGGCGGCTGCTCAACCAGACCATCGGCGGCCGGATCGAGCTCGTGGGCGACGACCTGTTTGCGACCAACGTGCAGCGCCTCGCGCGCGGCATTGCAGAGGACGTCGCGAATGCGGTGCTGATCAAGCTCAACCAGATCGGCACGCTGACGGAGACGATCGCAGCCATCGAAATGGCGCGGAAGGCCGGCTGGGGGGCCATGGTCTCTCACCGCAGCGGCGAGACGGTGGACAGCTTTATTGCGGATTTCACCGTGGCCATGGGCACCGGGCACCTGAAGACAGGGGCTCCCTGCCGCGGCGAGCGTGTCGAAAAATACAACCAGTTGATGCGCATCGAGGAGGAGCTCGGAGAGGCTGCCGTGTATGCCGGGCGCCGGGCGTTTGTGCGGTGAGAGCGAGCTGCTGGATACGGAAGATCCAGGCAGGTTGGGTCGGCAGCCGTCGATCTCGAAGGGCGCGCGGCGCCGCTTCTGGGAGGGCTGGTTCCGGCCATTCCGGTGCAGGAGTTGGCACGAAGGCAGGCGATGGTGTGAATGCGTTTCTGATGCCGAAGCAGTCAGGAGGTTGATTGGCGAAAGACAGAGAGGCGCCGTGCCTCTCGACACTTGTGCGGCCTTGTTCAGGCCCGTGAGCCGGGCGGGAAGGCTGTTGCGAAGGGAGACGAGATCATGGACCGTTCTGTGCAGGCAGCGACAACGCAGTTGGACGAGTCGACACTTCGGACCTGGGATGACATGCGCAGTCAGGTGCTGCATGAGCTGCAGGAGGGAGCAACAGTGCCAGACGCGCTGGTCGAATCCATGTCCCAGTTGGTGATCATGCTCAAGTTCTGGCGCTTTCTGCAGGGACCTATGGCAGCACCCAAGGCCAGCTAGCCTGGGCTGCAGCAACTCGAGCGTGATCTAGGCGGGTCGCAGCAGCCTGGGCCTGCGCCGGTCACCCGTGCCCCTGGCCCTCTGTGACCAGTCTGGAGGCGTTGCGGCGCTTCCGGATCGGTGCACCATGGCGGGTGCGGGCCAACGCCACGGGTGCGCTACGGGCCGTCACGAGCGCAATCGAGTCCAGTTCGGCCGGGGGGCACGAAAGCGAAATGCCGGCTGCCGGGCGATGAAGATACGAAGAGACGACGAGTTGTAGCAGGCCGAGCAGCCAACCGCGGTCGAGTGACAGGCCGGGCAGCACCCTTGACGCGTTGGCCATGCGGTGCTACGATCCGGGCAAATCGAGGGGTGATGAGGCTCACCCGAGGGGACTTGGTCTCCTGATCCGTCGGTATCCCGACTGATAGCCTCTACCACTGCGACGCGGCTCTGCGTCCGGCCGGTAGAGGCTTTTCTTGTGTCTGGGTGTATGTAGGGAAGCAGACAGGCTAGACAGAGGTGCTGGTCCAATGACCTTCCACAGTGTGCTGTTCGAGAGAACTGAAGGCAGAACAAGAGCGGAGGCTGTTGAGCAGCCTGCCTTTTTTGCCGATCTAAACTGCGATCAGATTGTAGACGCGATTACGGCGCGCAAGCAGGGATACGACCTGAAGCCGTTCTTCAACACGCCCCTGCGCGATGCCGAGACCATCCGCTATCGCCATGAAGTGATGCAGGACATGGAGGGCGAAGCGCTGATGGCGCTGATCAAAGCCTTTGCCGAGCAGATGATCATCGTGCGCCGCTATCTGGCTCTGGTGGAGAAACTGGACTTTCACTACCACAGAAGAGGCTGGTTTCTGGAGGCGGCGCTGGTCTATTGTGACGCCGTGAGCGACCTGGCGCGCGACCTGGGCATCGCGAGCCTGCGATCGCCCGGCTTGTCGGCGTTCCGTGGGTATGTGACGAGCTATGTTGACTCACTGGGCTTTCAGTCGCTGCGGACGGAGGCGCACGCGGTCAAAGGCGGGCTGTCGGGCCTGGAATACTGTGTGAGTGTTCGTAACGACACGGTGAAGGTGCGGCAATACGAAGGCGAGACGGACTACAGTGAGGAGGTGGAGAAAACCTTCGAGAGGTTCAAGCAGGGCGCGGTGAAGGACTATGGGACTGACCTCTTCAAAGGGTCCGGCATGAACCACATCGAGGCGCAGATCGTCGACTTTGTCGCCAAGTTGTACCCCGCGCAGTTTGCTGCGCTCGACCAGTTTTGCGCCAGTCATAGCCAGTTTGTCGATGAAACGATCCGAGTATTCGACCGTGAGATCCAGTTTTACGTCGCCTATCTGGAATTCGCCGCTGGCATCAAGCGCAAGGGGCTGGCGTTCTGTTACCCACAGATCAGTGCAACAAACCGCGAGGTGTACGACTGTGACGGATTCGACCTGGCGTTAGCGAATGCTCTGCTTTACACCGACAAGCCAGTGATCTGTAACGACTTTGTCCTGGAAGGGCCGGAACGCGTCATTGTTGTCTCGGGTCCGAATCAGGGCGGCAAGACCACGTTCGCCCGCATGTTCGGGCAGTTGCACTATCTCGCCAGTCTCGGCTGTCCCGTGCCGGGCAGCGAGGCGCGGCTCTTTCTGTTCGACCAGATTGTGACGCATTTTGAGAGAGAAGAAGACATCCGTAACCTGCGCGGCAAACTGCAGGACGACCTGGTTCGCATCCACGACATCCTTGCCCGCGCCACGCCCGATAGCGTTCTCATCTTGAATGAAATCTTTGCCTCGACCAGCTTGGATGACGCCGTTTTCCTGAGCAAAGAGATCATGGCGAGGGTGATGGACCTGGATTTGCTGTGCGTGTGGGTGACGTTCATCGACGAGTTGTCGTCGCTGAGCGAGAAAACCGTCAGCATGGTCAGCACGGTCGTCCCCGAGAACCCGGCCATGCGCACGTTCAAAATCGTGAGAAAGCCCGCCGATGGGCTGGCCTACGCCCTCTCAATCGCCGAGAAGCACCGCCTGACCTACGAGCAGATCAAGGAGCGCATCCAGCCATGACTCCCCTGAAAAAACTCCGAGACGACCAAGTCGATAGGGCCAATGCTCCACTTTAAGGCTTGAAATGGCCTGCATTCAGGGAACGCACCACAAAAGTGGGCACGAGAGGGCATT
>Ga0315286_10000165_pt1 | contig 49032 bp, 46 predicted proteins | sample YL17G10_0_MG_FD_205038 | JGI IMG/M metagenome (GOLD analysis project Ga0315286, IMG submission 205038) | Sediment microbial communities from Yellowstone Lake, YNP, Wyoming, USA - YL17G10_0 | ecosystem: Environmental > Aquatic > Freshwater > Lake > Sediment | place: USA: Wyoming | collected...
AGCCCGAACTTGAGGGCGAAGCTAAAGTCGCGCTCGTCGTGCGCCGGCACGGCCATGATCGCGCCCGTGCCGTAGGTCATGAGGACGTAGTCGGCGATGAAGATGGGGATCCTCTCCCCGTTCACCGGGTTCGTGGCGTAGCCGCCGGTCGAGACGCCGGTCTTCTCGCGCTCGGTCGACAGGCGGTCGATCTCGGTCGTGCGGATCGCGCGGTCGCGGTACGCGGCGACGGCGCCCCGCTGTTCCTTCGAGGTCAGGCGATCGACCAGCGGGTGCTCCGGGGCGAGGACCATGAACGTCGCTCCCCACAGAGTATCGGGACGGGTGGTGAACACGACCAGGTCGTCGCCGGTCTCAGCGGTGAACGTCACCTCGTCGCCGACGCTCTTCCCGATCCAGTTCTCCTGCATCTTGACGACGTTCTCCGGCCAGTGGTCAAGCTGGTCGAGGTCGGCGAGCAGGCGCTCGGCGTAGTCGGTAATCTTGAAGAACCACTGCGCAAGCTCGCGCGGTTCGGGCGCGGTTCCGCAGCGGTTGCACTCGCCCCCCACGACCTGCTCGTTGGCGAGCACCGTCTTGCAGCCGGGGCAGTAGTTGACGGCCGCCTTCTTCTTGTAGGCGAGGCCGTTCTTGTAGAGTTCCAGGAACAGCCACTGGGTCCAGCGGTAGTAGGCGGGGAGGCATGTGGTGACCTCGCGCTCCCAATCGAACGGCACGCCCCAGGCGCGGAACTGCTCGCGCGACTTGGCGATGTTGCGCAAGGTGAAGTCGCGCGGATGAGTCCGTTGGTCGATCGCCTCGTTCTCGGCGGGGAGGCCGAAGGCGTCCCAACCCATCGGGTTGAGCACGCGATAGCCGCGCATGATCTTCATGCGGGTGAGGACGTCGCCGATGATGTAGTTGCGGCCGTGCCCGACGTGCAGGTACCCGGACGGATAGGGGAACATGTTCAGGTAGTAGAACTTGCGGGCCGTGTCGGTTGTCTTCGCGCGGAAGAAGCCCCGCTCGCTCCAGAAGTCGCGCCAGCGCGCCTCGATCGCTTGGAAGTCGTAGGCTTCTACCACAGCATCAGGTCTCCCTTGGCGAAGTGTTCGGCTTCGTCCAGCATGCGCTGCACGTCCTCTTCCCGGCGCATCTCGCAGTACAGGCGCAGGATCGGCTCTGTGCCAGACGCACGGAACAGAAGCCAGCCGTCGTCGAACCGGAGTTTCAGTCCGTCGAGGTTCTCGACCGACGAGACCCGGCGGCCGCCGAACCGGTCCGGTGGATTGTGACTCAGGCTGGAGACGAGCTGCAAGCGATCCTCGGTCAAGAGGTCGCGGCGGTGATAGACGTGCGGTCCGAAGTCCTTTTGCATCTGGTCGACGACCTGGCTCATCGGACGCCCGGCGGACGCGGCGATCTCCACCAAGAGGAGCGAGCAGAGGACCCCGTCGCGCTCGGGGATGTGCCCGCGGATGGCGATGCTGCCGCTTTCCTCGGCCGCGAGGAGGACGTCGTGCTTCAGGATCTGCTCGCAGGCGTACTTGAATCCGATGGGCACCTCGACGAGCTCGAGGCCGTAGTGTGCGCAGATCTTCTGCGCGAGGTCGGTGAGGGCAAAGGACTTCACCACCATGCCGCGCCAACCCCGCTCCGCTGCCAGGTAACGCAGGATGAGGGCGAAGGTGCGGTGGGAGTCGATGAACCCGCCCTTCTCGTCCATCGCGGAGATGCGGTCTCCGTCGCCGTCGGTCACCACGCCAATGAGCGGAAGACGCTTCTGGCGGAGAGAAGCGATCACAGCGCGCAACGGCACGAGGTTCTCCTCGAGAGGTTCGGGCTTCTTGCCGCCGAACAGGACGTCGCGGGTGGCGCGGATGGGGATGTGCGGGATCCGGTGCTCGGCGAGGATTTCGGCGACGTAGCCTTGGGCGGAGCCGTACATGGAGTCGACGATGACGTGGACGGGAGAGGCGAGGAGCCGCACAGGGTCAACGAGAGAGCGGACCTTGTCCAGGAAGGGCTTGCGCAGGTCGATCGCCGGGATCGCCCCGTCCGACGAAAGCGCCACGGGAACGGCGTCGGGAAGACGCTCCTCGATCGCCTGCGTCACGCTGTCGGGCGCGGAGCCGCCGTACTCGGCCTTGACCTTGATTCCGTTGTAGATCGGCTCGTTGTGGCTCGCGGTGAACATGATCCCTGCCGCGGCACGGCGCTCGACGACGGCGTAGGACAGGGCCGGGGTCGGGACCGGATCCTTGGAGATCCAGACCGGGAGGCCGCTTGCGTGCAGGACCTGCGCGAAGTGGTGGGCGAACTCCCGCGAGAGGAACCGCAGGTCATACCCCACCACAACGCCGTTGGTTGCCGGCCTGTACGGAGCGTGCCAATCGCGATAGACAGCGAGGTTCTTGCGCTCTGGGGAGAGGAGGTATGACGCGGTGGCCTGTGCAACCCGGGCCACGTTGTCGAACGTGAACTCCCGCCCGATGACTCCGCGCCAGCCGTCAGTCCCGAACCTTATCGCCGCGGCGGCCTTTCGTGCGCCTTTGCTTTCCAATCTTCTCTCCTGCGTAGGACTTCGTGTTCACTCGTTCGACGTTCTCCGGTAGAGACAGATCATCCCGCGAGAGGGTCTCCTGGAGGAGGTCGTAGGGGATGGAGGTCTCCACCCAGAGGGAATCGATGTCCACCACCCCGTTTTTCACTGGGACGCGGCGCATCGCCTTTTCCACGGCGCGCTTGTAGCGCAGGAGCATCTCCTCTCTTGAAACCCGGTCAGTGACTGTATTCAACCGCGTAGGTCACCTCGCAGCTTCCGCCCGCCGGCACGAACGCCGGGAACCGGATGATGCCTGAATCGATTGGCTCGAAGGCACAGGACCAGTGAGGTCAGAAGAAGGACGACAAGAGCTGTTCTCACTCGTGCCACCGTCGGTTTCATGATCCACCTCCCCGGTGTTCCGTAGCGCCCATCACACGGATAACGCCGATGATACCACAGTTTCCCCTTGGCTGTAAAGCACGCCTTTCTGGCACTGGGCTCCCTTGCGTCCTCTCAAAGCGCGGTCGCGCCCGGTTTTGTGTCCTTGGATGCCCCATGCTACAATGGAAAACTTCTTGAGGGGGGTCTCGTTGAGGAAGGGAACGGCGTGGGTTCTCTTTGTGCTGGTGTTTGCCTGGCTCGCTGTGCCCGGCTGGGGCGGCGATCTGGGCCGATTGCATCCCCTCTTGCGCGGGGTCCTCTCTCAGTTCGAGCAGGATCCGGGCATCCGCTTGGAGAGCATAGCTCGCCTGAACGGAGCCGCGGCCCTGCCTGGGGTTCTTCCCCCTGTGGGGTGGGGATTCGAACTGGGGGGACAGGTCGCCGTCTACGGCGAACGACTGGGCGTTCTGGTCAAGACCCGCCACACGGTGTTTGGGAATAGCTTCCTTGGCCTCCCAGTCTGGGTGAGCACGGGGACGATCCTGGGCCTGCGTGTCTCCTTGGAGGAACTGGCGTTTCTCGCTGATTGTCTTGATGTGATCTACGTTGAGCCGGCGTGGCGCACGGAGCCGAAGCTCGACCGGAGCGTCCCGGCCATCGGCGCGGACGTCGTGCATGGGCGGGTTCCGCCGGTCCTGGGCGAGGGGGTGATCGTCGGTGCCGTCGACACGGGAATCGACTATACGCACCTGGACTTCCGCAGAGACGAGGACGGAGACGGCTTTGAGGAGACCTCGCGCATCCTGTATCTGTGGGATCAGACGGCAGGATTCCTGGGCGCCTACTACACGAGGCAAGAGATTGAGGCCGACCTTCGGGGGAGGGTGGGGCCAGGAGCAGGACTGGTCCATGAGACGGATGAGGACGGCCATGGAACGCACGTGTTGTCCGTGGCTGCCGGGGACGGCTCTTCCTCTTCTTTGGGGCTCGTCGGTGTGGCGCCGGCGGCGGAGCTGATCATGGTGAAGACGTCCTTCTACACCTCGGACATCTTGTCCGGCGTCCGCTACATCTTCGACCGAGCCGCCGGGCTGGGGCTGCCAGCGGTCGTCAATCTGAGTCTGGGAGGGCATTCTGGTCCCCACGATGGGACGAGCCTCTTCGAGCAGGGGTTGGACGAGCTGGGGCGTGGGCCGGGTAGAGCGATCGTGGTCTCCGCGGGGAACGAGGGAGAGGACGCCATCCATGTCTCGGGGACCCTCGACGGGGGATCGTCCGCTTTCTCCGTGAATCCCCGCTCCGGCTCGTTTGCGCTGGAGTTGTGGTACCCGGGAGGATCGCGCTTCACCGTGACCGTGCTTGGGCCTGGCGGGGCGCCACTGGTCGTACCGAGCGGGACCTCCGCCACGGACGGGGTGTCAGTGGATGTGGACAACGCCACTGCTGGGGTGAACCCGCTGAACGGCGACCGCCAGATCCTCGTCACCGTACGTGGACTCGGGACGAGCGCCGGTTGGACCTTCGTTGTGGAGGACGCGGGCGGGGGAGGCCGGTTCGACGGGTGGATCACCTCATCCGGAGGAGAGACGTTCGTGGGTGGAGACGCGGCGAGCACGGTCGACGAGCCCGGGAACGCGCGCGGAGTGATCACGGTTGGCTCCTTCAACACCAAGGGACGCTGGGCCTCGCTCTCCGGGGACGAGGACTTCTCTTCCGAGTATCCGATCGGAGCGCTGTCAGGTTTCTCCAGTCGCGGGCCGACCCGCGACGGCCGGCAGAAGCCCGACGTGGCTGCACCGGGCGCCTGGGTGGCCGCCGCGCGCTCTGCGTCGAGTTCGCCCGGCGGCTACCTCGTGCTCCCCGATGGCACTCACACCATGCTCGCTGGGACGAGCGTATCTGCGCCCCACGTCGCCGGCGTCGCGGCGCTCCTCCTGTCCATCAATCCGGAAGAGACAGGCGATGAGATCAAGCAGAGACTGATCCAGACCGCGCGCAGCGACTCCTTCACGGGGGCCGTGCCCAACCCGCGTTGGGGGTTCGGCAAGGTTGCGGCTGACGCGGCTGTGGTGCCGATTGAGCCGCCGCCCGACGGACACGGCGACGTTCCAACCGTGGCGCTCACCGAGAACCCGGTGACGAGTCACGCACTCTTCGCCTACCACGTCCCGGCCGACGCACGCGGCGCAACGCTTCGCGTCTTCGATTTTGTGGGCAAGTTGGTGTTTGAAGCGCCGCTCGATCCCGGCGATGGCGAATACGACTGGGGCCTCGAAGATCGTTGGGGCGACCCGGTCGCAAGCGGGCTCTACCTGTTCGTCGTCGTCTCAGAGACGAACCGGTCGGCGATTGGAAGGCTGGTGATCGACCGATGAAGCGATGGGCGCTGGTCGCCGTCTTGGGGGTCTGTCTTCTGTGTCTCGGCCAGAGCGCATGGGGGGTATCAGATGTGGCACCCATCTTTGACTTCGGGGTGGGGGCGCGGCCGCTGGGCATGGGAGGGGCATTCCTTGCACTGGCGGATGACGAGAACGCCGTCGTGTCGAACCCTGCGGGCCTTGGCTTCTTGAGGCGCCTGAGCATCTACTCCGCTTTCGTCAGTGGGTTTGCCGGGGAAACCTGCGCCACGGTCGGCCTGGCCTTGCCGTGGCTGGGAGTGGCTGTGGTAGAGGTCGACTCGGGCTTGATTCCCTCCGTGACGGGGGAGTTTCGCTTCACGAGTCAGGCCGGGGTTATTTCGTTTGGTCTTGCGATTGGGGGACTTGGTCTGGGTGGCAGGTTGAAGCTTCTCCGGGTGAGCGAGCCCTTCGGCGCGAGAGGATTGGCGTTCGACCCGGCGATCCTCTGGGTGAGTCCGGCTCTTCGAGTGGGGATGCTCTTGGAGAATGCCATCTCGCGCGCGATCGTCCAGGATGACGGCGCGATCGAGGAGTGGCCACTGGCGATTCGAATCGGTGCCGCGCTCACGGTGAGGCCCATCGCGGGGGCATCGTGGAATCTGGCGATCGAGGAAGGCGGCCTGCTCACGTCGCAGGCCCAGTTCAGGGTTGGGACCGAGATCTGGGTCGAGGGTCTTGCGGCGCGAGCCGGGTACGACGGATCGAGCGCCTCGGTTGGCCTATCGGCGACGCTTGAAGGGTTCCGCCTGGACTGGGCGTACTACCTTTCGGCCGACCTCGGCGACAGCCACCGCGTTTCGGTCACTTTCCAATTCTAGGGGGAGCGATGAGGGGAGACACGCGGAAGGGCAACTATCGAGGAAGCTGGACAGCGATTGGCGGCTTCCTTCTCTTGGGGCTCTTGGTCGTTCTCACGACGCCCGTGTCCGGGCAGGAGACGGGGGACTTTGAGCTGGCGGTGCATGGGCAGAAGACGTGGACGATCCGCTACGGGATAGGAGACCCTCAGGGGCTCGCTTCGGCGGCGCTGGCCCCATTCCAGCTTGGCTTGGAGCAGTCTCTTGTCGTTGACATCAGCGGAAAGGCGCTTTCGGTCCTCACGGTCAAGGCGCACTTCAACGATCAGGAGCCCGCGTCGATGCAGTCGCTGAGCGTGTCCTTGGATGCCGACGAACTGCAAGGAGTGTTTGGGGACTTCTCGCTCGGCGGCACTCCCGCCTTCGCCGCCTACAACAAGCAACTGAGAGGGGCGCGGCTCGACTACCGTCTCGGCGAGGCGACCCTCTCGGGGGTCGTGGCACAGATCCAGGGGATCTCCGAGACGAGGACCTTCGTCGGGCGCACCGCGCACGAGCAGGTTCTCTTCTCCCGATCGCCCGCCGAACAACCGTGGCTGAATGCCCCCTACCTCGAGAACCTCGCCGGGCTGTTCCACTATCGACTGACCAAACCGTACGTCGAGGGCTTCTCCCAGGTGAGCTTGGCCTTCGATCCATCGGAGGGACTGCGGAGCGTGTTGGCGACCTATGGACTGGAGTTCCTCCTGGACTCCGTGAAGAAGGTGGTGGCCAAGGATCTTTCCGCTGGGAGCTACGTGGCAGTGACCTCCGAGGCGGACTATCTCCTCCTCAGGAACGAGCCGCAAAACCTGGTGCGGGATCGCCTTAAGGGCTACCTCGACGACTACAACAAGGAGAATGGGCTCTCCGGCAGTCACCGCAAGACGTACCCGTTCAACACGGGCACGGACTACGAGCGGACCTTCCTTGACCGGGTGATGGGCTTTGTAAACCTGGTTATGGACGCGGATTCTCAGTCTCTCTCGGGGGGAGAACGGCGGCGGTTCTACGAACTGGCGCGCACGAACGTCAAAGCGGATTCGCTGCTCGTTGAGGTGAGTCTACAGGGCGGGACGTTTCGACCGACGAGCGAACCAGACCTGGCCGACTACCGTGTGGCTCCCCATGGCGTGCAGGGGATCGTTGAGGTCGTCTTTCCGCAGAGCTTCTTCGAGGATAAGCGAAGCGCGATGCGCGTTTCCTTTGACTACGCCATCTCCGGCGACGTCTTCACGCTGGGTCTGTCGCTCGTCCCAGGGAGTGAACGGGTCTACCTGAACGACGGCCTCCTGACTCGTGACACCGACTACACCATCGACTACGAGGTCGGCGCGCTGGTGCTCCTGGCGACCGTGGGTGACAAGGACACCATCCGCATCGACTACGAGCGTCTCCGCGGCGGACTGGGAAGCTCGTCCGAATACGCGAGCAACTTCTTCGGGGCCACCCTGAAGGTGCCGCTGTCCCAGGCGGTGACCCTCGAGGTGAGCGCCCTCGCGGCGGTGGACAGCGCCGCCGCGCGCGTGGAGCAGGATCTGGCGCGCACCATGCCCAACCGTCACGTCGTGGCCGGCCTGGTCGGCGCTGTCCGGCTCGACGGGTTCTCCGCAGACGTCGAGCTGGGCCTGAACCACGATGAGTTTCCCCAGGACAACAACCAACGCACGAACCTGCCAAATCAAGTGACAGCCATCCTGCCTGTGGCAGGCCGCGTATTCGTCAGCCACTTCCAAGGGGTGAGCGTTTTGTCGGCCGGCACGTGGAGCGGCTACGACACCTCCGACGGCCTGTCCGGGAACAGGGTGTACGACATGCAAAGTGACGGGGAGAGCGTGCTCTTCGCCACGGCCTCGGGGCTGACGGTTCTCGCCTTGATCGGAGAGGATCCCATGTCGCAGGTGGGCAACTGGCGACGCTTCTCCCAAGGCGACGGGCTTCCCAGCTCGGCCGTGCGGGCGGTCGCGCTCGACGGCGGGACTCTCTGGGCCGGAACAGAGAGCGGGTTGGCGTCCGTTCCGCTGACCGAGATCGACCGTCCGGCGAGTTGGAAGGTCTATGCCGATGGGCCCTTCGCCGGGATGGGGAAGATCGTAGCGCTCGCCGGAGACGGGGAAACGCTCTACATCGCTACGGACAGCGGCCTATTTGCGTTGGACATAGCCACAGGTGAGGTTCTGCCGCTTCCCGGGACCGGAGGTCTGGTGGCCGAGGACCTCCTGCTCGACGAAAGGACGCTCTACGTGGCGTGTGGGCTTGGGGTTCGGTCCCTCGAGGACGGGGTCGGGACGGGATGGGTCGTCTTTGGGCAGTCTGTCCACTCCCTAGCCCTGGTCAACGGGGATCTGTGGTACGGAACCGACGACGGCCTGCATCGCGCCTCAGACGGATTCTCGTCCCTTGCCGGGTGGGCGATCACGACCCTGGCGAGCGACGAGGATGGCGTGCTCTGGATCGGCAGCAGGGCGGATACGGACTACCAGCTCGCCGTCTGGAAGGAGAACGACGGACTCACTCGCTTCAATAGCGACGAGACGGGGATCGACGGCCGCGACCGATCGCGTTTCGCGGACATCCCTCTAGAAGGCCACACCGACCAGGGACTGCTTGGTCGGGTTAGCTTCAGACGTGACCTAGGAGGCTTCTCCGTCTCCGGGAGCTTCGAGAACGTCTCGCCAGCGTTCACGTCGATCGGCAGGCTGGACCGACGGGACTCGACCGGCTGGCAGGTGGAAGCGACGGGACACCCGGCGCGGGGACTTGACCTCTCTTTTTCCCACAGCTACTACATCCTCGACGCAGAGAGCAGTCGCCCCAAGGGCACGATGGAAGATCGGCTCACGCTGGGTTGGGACTTCGGTCCTCGCCTAGGCCTGTCCATCGCCTCGGGACTGACGAACAGCGATCCGTTTCACGATGGCTTCGACGACTCGCGATTCTCCTACGCGATCGACCTCACTCACCGCCTCTTTGGAAATGCGCTCAGCCTTGGCCTTCATTGGAGCGATGCGGTGGCGGCGAGCGTCTCTCGTCCCAGCTCTCGCTCGGATACGCGCTTGGCCGTGGAGGGCAAGTGGGCGCTCTCGCCGGACCTCACGATCGGAGCGAGCTGGGGAAGGCCTATGGGATCAAGCGGCGGGGCGGCATCCGGAGTGGAGACTTGGACGGGCAGCGCAGACTGGACGCACCTGTTCGCTCCCCTTCAGACCAACGCGCACTACGCTGGCTCGACAAGTCGGGCGATTCCCAACGGGGCGTGGCGGGCGGACCACGAGGTCCGGCTGGGTGCCTCGATCGATCGGCTGGATGCAGGAGTCTGGCAGATCGGCCCGAGCCTCGAACTCACCGGGACGAGCAAGTCCGGGGTCCTCTCCGCGTCTGGGCGCGGGAACCTGCGTGGAACCGTGGACACACTCACCACACAGGCAAGCTACAGCATCGAACTTTCTGGGCTGGGACAGGCGCGGCTCCAGCGGAGCGACCGGCTGAGCGCGAGCGCCAGCTTCTCCGGCTGGGAGGACCTCAAGCCCAGTCTCTTCTACTCGCAGAGCTCAAATGTGGTGGCGTATGGAGGACAGGCTCGAGAGACCGTCGCTCGCAGCCTGACCGGCCGGCTGCTTTGGACGCCAGGTAAAGAGGCCCGCGACGACCTTTCGCTCTCGCTTCGCAGCTCAAGCGGCCGCGAGCAGGGGACGGTCTCGGCATCTGTGCGGAACACTCTCTCCTACGACGTTTCGGATGTTCTGTCCGCGCAGCTTGAACTGGACGGAAGCGGCGAGAAGGGCGCGGAGCGGATGCGCTTCGACTCAAGCCTGAAGGCGACTGCGGATTTGGCCCTGTCATCGACGTGGCGCGCCTCCGTGTCTCTCTCGTATCTCACGGGGACGAAGTCAGGCGGCGCATTCTTCAACAGTTTCCTGGTTGAGGTGTTCGTCGCGGCCACGTTCTAGCGATCGGCGGCCTGGGGGCGAGGAAGGACGCGATGATGCGAGTGCCCGGGGCAAGAGAAGACGGTCGCTACGCGCGGCAGGAGGCCCTCCCCGGAATCGGCGAAGCGGGGCAGAGAAAGCTCGCCAAAGCGAGGGTTCTCGTTGCCGGGTGCGGAGCGTTAGGCTCGAGTGCGGCCGAGCTTCTGGCGCGCGGAGGGGTCGGGACGATCGACCTCGTCGACTTCGACTCAGTTGAGCTCACCAACCTCCAACGCCAGGCCCTGATCGGTGAGTCCGATGTGGGCGAACCGAAGGCAAGGGCGGTCGCCGACGCGCTCCGACGCATCAACAGCACGATCCACGTGAACGCAGAGATCGGCCGCCTCGACGTGGGGAACGTAGAGCGACTGGTGATGCAGGCCGATCTCGTGGTCGATGGGTTCGACAATCTGGCTTCGCGCTACCTGCTCAACGACGCCTGCGTGAAACACAGCGTTCCCTGGGTCTTCGCAGCCGTCGCCGGTACCTGCGGCATGACGATGCCCATCCTGCCAGGGCAAGGTCCATGCCTGCGGTGTCTGTTCCCGACTCCCGCCCAAGAAGAGAAGGTGCTCACGGCGCAGAACGCCGGTCTCATCAACACGATCCCGCGGGCGATCACGGCACTGCAGGTCACGCACGCGATACGCATCCTCCTCGGTGCGTGGGCGGATCCGGTGAGGCTTGAGATCCTCGATGTCTGGGATGGCTGCCAGTTCGCGGAGGAGGTCCCGCGAAGCTCAACCTGCCCGGCCTGCGCCGAGGGCCGCTACGACTTCTTGGAGGCGACCGGAGCGTAGGATGGCGCGACCGGGCGCGGGGCGGCGCTCATCCCCCACCGAGTGGAGGAATGAAGACTACCGTGGCCCCGTCAGAGAGGATGGGGTCCTCTCCCGCTAGGAGATCCACGTCGTGACCGTCGACCAGGACGTGGACGTATCCCTGCGCCAGGCCGGCCCGGATTCTCTCTCTCGCGTGGGGTAGAAGGTCGGCAAGGATCGTGGTGAGGTCGCTGAAACGGCCCCCTTCCCCCACGGAGACGGACAGCATGCTCGTCCCAGAGGCCTCTCTCAACCCCCCGAAGAACCGCACGGTGATCGTCATCGTCTTCGCCGGTGTCAGGGTCGAGCCCTCCTCTTCGTGCTCTGGTCCGCGTCGGGGCATCGGCTCGCAGGAGCGGTCGGCTCCTCCAGTCTCGGTATGTGCACGCCGCGAGCCTTGGCGACCTCGATTGCCCGTTCGTAGCCAGCGTCCGCGTGGCGAATGACGCCCGTCCCTGGGTCGCAGGTCAGGACGCGCTCCAGCCGCCGGTCCGCCTCCTTGGTGCCGTCGGCGACGATCACCATGCCGGCGTGAATGCTCTTTCCGATTCCCACTCCGCCGCCGTGATGTACGGCGACCCAGGTTGCTCCTGCCGAGGCGTTCAGCAGGGCATTGAGAATTGGCCAATCGGCGATGGCGTCGGAACCGTCCCGCATGCCCTCCGTCTCGCGGTAGGGCGAGGCGACCGAGCCCGAGTCGAGGTGGTCGCGGCCGATCACGATCGGCGCCCTGACCTCTCCCGAACGAACCAGCGCGTTGAACGCGAGGCCGGCCTTCGCTCTCTCGCCGTAGCCAAGCCAGCAGATGCGCGCGGGGAGCCCCTGGAAGGTCACCTTATCCTGTGCCTGACGGATCCAGCGTGCGAGCGCCGCGTCCTCAGGAAAGAGCTCGAGGATGGCTTGATCGGTTCGATAGATGTCCTGTGGATCGCCGGAGAGAGCGACCCAGCGGAACGGTCCCTTCCCCTCACAGAACATGGGACGGATGTAGGCGGGGACGAATCCAGGGAAGCGAAACGCGTCCTTGAGTCCTGCCGTCTGGGCCTGGCCGCGGAGGTTGTTCCCGTAGTCGAAGACGACGGTTCCCCGGTCGAGGAAACCGTTCATCGCTTCGACGTGGCGAGCCATAGAGCGATAGGAGAGCTCGATGTAGCGTCTCGGGTCGCTCTCTCGCAGCGCCATGGCCTCCGCGTAGTCGATCCCAGCAGGCACATAGCCGTGGAGCTCATCGTGGGCGGAGGTCTGGTCAGTGACGACGTCAGGAATGACGCCCAGTTCCAAGATCTTGGGCAGAACGTCGGCGGCGTTGCCCAATAGGCCGATGGAGAGGGCCTTTCCCTCATCGATCGCGGTCTTGGCCAGGGCAAGCGCCCGGGGGAGCGAGTCCGTCCAGGTTTCCAGTTGGTTCAGGGAGAGCCGCCGCTCGATCTTGGCGCGGTTGACCTCGACCACGATGGCGACCCCTTCGTTCATCGTGACTGCGAGGGGCTGCGCCCCCCCCATCTCCCCGAGACCCGCCGTCAGCACCAGACGTCCTTTCAGCGTGCCGTTGAAGTGCTGGCGGCTGCATTCGGCGAGGGTTTCGTAGGTCCCCTGCAGAATCCCTTGGGTTCCGATGTAGATCCACGAGCCGGCCGTCATCTGACCGTACATGGTGAGGCCCAGGGCCTCCAGTTCGCGGAACGTCTCCCAGGTCGCCCAGTCCGGAACGAGGAGCGCGTTGGCGATCAGGACCCGCGGCGCGTCAGGATGGGTTCTGAAGATCCCGACGGCACGCCCGGACTGGACGAGAAGCGTCTCATCTCCCTCGAGTCGCTCCAACGAGCGCAGGATGAGGTCGAAGTCTTCCCAACTGCGCGCTGCCTTGCCCGTGCCGCCGTAGACGATGAGGCGCGCCGGGTCTCCGGCGACCTCCGGATCGAGGTTGTGCTGGATCATGCGCCACGCGGCCTCCTGCTGCCAGCCCTTGCAGTGAAGGACAGTGCCCCGCGGCGCGCGGACCGTTCTCTCCTCTCGATCGTTCATCGTCATCGACTCTCCCTACGCCTAGCGTAGCCGATCCGGGCGGCTGGGTTCAACGTTCCGGGACAGAGTGAGAGCGGCTCCCACGACGACGAGGGCGAGTCCCAGAATCTGTAGGGGCACCAGCCTCTCGCCCAGCACGGCGAAGGCCAACACGCTGGCCAGCGCCGGCTCGAGCGTGGCGACGATGCTCGCCGTACCCAGATCGATCCGCTGCAAGGCCAAGGCGAAGAGGCCGTAGCCCAAGAGGGTCGGGCCGATGGCGAGGAGGAGAAGGACTCCCCACGCACGCGCCGGGTGGGCTTCCAACAGCGCGCCATGGCCGAGTGGGAGGGCGAGGAGAAGGAAGAGGAGAGTGAAGGCAAGAGAATAGACCAGGACCTGCCCTGGAGGGCGGTCACGAACGGCCACCTTGACGAGAAGAGCGTACCCTGCGTAGCTTGAGGCGGCGAGGAGGGCCCAACCCACACCCGCCGGGGAGACGACGCCTCCGCGCCCTCCCAGTCCGGCGACCAGGATACAACCGCTCACCGCGGCGACGAGGGCGCCGACCTTTCGCACGGAGAAGCGCTCTCTTAAGACGGCCCAGGCCAGGAGCGCGGCCAGCACGGGGTAGACGTAGAAGACGGACGTGGCCACCCCGATCGGAAGGTAGGTGATGCTCTGGAAGAAAGCGACGTAATCGAGCGCTTGGCAGAGCCCGAGCGCCGCCCAGAGGGGAATCGAGCGGGCGGATGTGGAAAGGGAGCTTGGGCGGACGAGGAGAAGCGCCGGCACGAGCAGGCCAAGGGCGAAGACAGTCCGCCAGATGAGGAGGGAGAGTGCATCGACCCCCAAGCCCATGGCCAACCGGCCCAGGAGGCCAAGACTCGACCAGAACAAAGCCGCGCCGATCACGAAAGCGTATCCAGAGGGTCGCGAGGCGATTGGAGTCCTCCCGTAAGCTCGGTATAATTCTAGCTTATTGGCGATTCAAAGGAGAGAAGCCGTGGAGAAGCGCAGAGTGCTCGTGTGCAGCGCGTGGCCATACGCGTCAGGCGTGCCCCACCTGGGGAACCTCGTAGGGTCGCTCCTCTCCGGCGACGTGTTCGCGCGATACTATCGAATGCGTGGCCACGACGTCCTGTATGTGTCGGGAAGCGACGCTCACGGGACGCAGATCGAGTACGAGGCCCTGCGACTGGGGATCTCCCCGGCGGAACTGGCCTCTCGCAACCACGAGCGGATTCGCGCGGTGATCGAGGGGTTCGGGATCGTCTTCGACACCTACACGACGACGGAATCACCAACCCACAAGGCGTTCGTGCGGGAGATGTACCTCGACATCGATCGTCACGGCTACATCCTGTCCCGGGAGGAGAAACGCGCTTACTGCACGAACGATCATCTCTTCCTTGCCGATCGATTCATCACGGGAACTTGCCCGCGCTGTGGGGCTAGAGGTGCCATGGGGAACCAATGCGACGTGTGCGGACGAATCCACGAGCCGGAGGAACTGCGTGACCCGGTGTGCAGCCTGTGCGGCAAGGGAGACATCGAGTTTCGCACCACGCGCCATTGGTATCTCGATCTCGAAGCTCTGACCCCGAAGATTCGGGACTACGTGGCATCATGCAGCTTTCAAGGGAACGTGCAGCTCTTCACGCAACGGATGATCGAGGAGGGCCTGAAGCCGCGGGCGATGACGCGGGACATCTCCTGGGGGATCCCCGCGCCGTTCCCTGGGGCGGAGAAGAAGGTGATCTACGTCTGGGGGGAGGCGGCGCTGGGGTACATCTCGGCCGTCATCGAGCACTTCGGCGGCGCCGAGAAGTGGAAGGACTTCTGGTTTGGAGACGATGTGCACCAGATCTACGCTATCGGCAAGGACAACATTCCCTTCCACACGCTCATCTTTCCCGCTCAGCTCATCGCATCGGAGAGGGGCTTTCACCTCCCCGATCAGATCGCCGCCACCGAGTACCTGAACTGGATTGACGGGGCAACCTTCTCCAAGAGCCGCGGTATCGGCCTGTATTGCGATGCGGCACTAGAGGCGATGGACGCGGAGTTCTGGCGCTTCTACCTGCTCTCCAACCGCCCTGAAGGACGAGACGTCAACTTCTCCTGGCAGGAACTGGAGAAGGCGGTGAACGGGGTCCTCATCTCCAATATCTCCAATCTGATGAACCGCGTGCTGTCCTTCGTGCAGACTCGGTTCGCGGGAGTCGTCCCGGAGAACGACGTGGAGGCCGAGGTCGCGGAACGGCTCGCCCTTGAGGTGGCGGCATACGAAAGGGCATTCCAGAACGGGAGCCTCGCTGGAGCTCTACGTATCGTGTGCGCTCTGGCCACTTTCGGCAACGAGTACTTCCAGAGGAAGAAGCCGTGGGAGAGCGGCGGAGAGGCTGCCGTGGCCAGCGCCTTCCACCTTATCAAGGGGATGGCGATCCTGCTCGCGCCGTTCGTGCCACGATTCTCAGGGAGGATCCTGGCGCTCATGGGCATCGACTCCCCGCGCTGGCAAGACATCACGTCGTCGGATGCGGGACGACGGCTGTCCGACGAGCGCGTGCTCTTGGAGCGCGTGGACGTGGACCGGATCAGGAAGACACTTGAGGCGAAGAAAGAAGAGAAACTGGGCGCCGCGGAGCTCTCCAAGCTCGACCTGCGTGTTGGAACGATCCGCGCAGCGAGCACCATACCTGGAGCGGACAGGTTGTATCGATTGACGATCGACCTGGGAGAGGAGATCGTCACCACGGCAGCCGGGATCCGGGACGCCTACCCCGCCGAGGCCTTGGTGGGGCGGCAAGTCGCGGTTGTGGCGAACCTTGAGCCCTCGCGTATCAAGGGAGTCGTCTCCGAATGCATGGTCCTCGCGGCACGCGGCGAGCCGCTCGCGCTCCTCGTCCCCGACAGAGAGGTACCGCCGGGGACGCGAATCGCATGAAGCATTGAAATGCGGGAGTCCGATCGCTAAAATCGACTGCAATTGAGGTGCTTGGCTATGTATGCGGTAATTGAGACGGGTGGGAAGCAGTACCGGATCGAAGAAGGGATGCTGCTCGAGCACGAATTGATCAGTGGTGCCGAGGTAGGCACGCAGGTCGAGTTCGACCGGGTGCTCCTCGTGGTCAACGACGGTGACGTCCGCGTCGGGGCACCGTACCTCGAGGGCGCGCGCGTCAGGGGCGAGGTGCGCGAGCAAGGACTGGACGACAAGGTCATCGTGTTCAAGTACAAGAGGAAGAAGGGCTATCGGCGAAAGCAAGGACACCGACAAGGGTACATGCGGACCCACATCACGGCGATTGAGGTCTAGGAGGACGAGTGGGGGAGATCCTGGTTCAGCGTGACGACCAGAACCGAATCCTTGCCCTCACGGGGCGGGACATCCCTTCGGGTGGGATCGGTTCGGCGAGCCTTTTCCTCTTGCTGCAGGCAGGGGTTGGCGCAATGGTGGACTACCTCCACATCGACCCCGAGTTTCTCGTGGGCGAGGAGGTTCGCCTGGTCGTCGATCGCAGCGACCCGCACCTGAACCGAGAGATCGACGCCATCATGGAGACCTTGGTGATTGGGGTGAAGATCCTGGCTAAGGAGTACCCAAGCGGCATCGTCGTGCAGGACGAAACTGTGGGGATGCAGGTCTAGGAAGGAGCAGGGATGGCACACAAGACGAGCACCGGGTCGACGCAGAACAACCGCGACAGCGCCGGGAAGCGATTGGGGATCAAGCGTTTCGGCGGGGAGTGGGTGAACGCCGGGACGATCATCGTCCGTCAGCGCGGGACGAAGTACGGCGTGGGAAAGAACGTCGGCCTCGGGCGCGACCATACGATCTACGCGAAGGAACCGGGCTACGTGCAGTTTGAGGGTACTGCGAAGAAGTACGTCAGCGTAACCTTGGCTCGGGAGACATAACCCTCGCGATGACCCTTCCCCGAACGATCCATGTTCCTTGATGAAGCGACGATCCGCGTCCAAGGCGGGCGCGGCGGCGACGGTGTAATCAGCTTCATCTCTACCCGACACAACCCTCGTGGTGGACCGGATGGAGGGAATGGGGGGGACGGGGGAAACGTCTATCTCTGCGCCTCGGAGAGTCTGTCGACGCTGTTCTCGTTTCGCAACGAGCCCAAGATCCGAGCCGGTGACGGCATGGCCGGGGGCCGCAGCAACCGAAGTGGGGCTCGAGGAGAGGACAGGCGGGCGTGGGTTCCCGTGGGCACGGTCGTGCACGATGCAATGACCGGCGAGATCATCGCCGATCTCTCTTGGCCTGGGGCGGAGGAGCTCGTGGCGCGGGGCGGAGAGGGCGGGCGGGGGAACAAGGCCTTTACCACCTCCGTTCGCCAAGCGCCGCGTATCTGCGAGCGCGGAACCCTAGGTGAGGGGCGCAGGTTTCGCCTCGAACTGAAGCTGATTGCGGACGTTGGGATCATCGGCTATCCGAACGTGGGCAAGTCGAGCCTGATCTCGCGCATCTCGGCGAAGAAAGCGAAGGTGGGGGACTACCCGTTCACGACGCTTGTCCCGAACTTGGGGGTAGTGGACGTCGATGGGGAGCACCAGTTCGTCGCCGTGGACATCCCTGGGCTGATCGAGGGAGCACACGAGGGGAAGGGTCTGGGAGTCCGCTTCCTGCGTCACATCGAGCGGACTCGCCTCCTCATCCATCTCGTCGATCTCGCGACGCTCGAGGGACGGGATCCGCTGGAGGACTACCGTCGGGTCAACGCCGAGCTCGAGGCGTACAGCCCGGTCTTGGCAAGACACTCACAGGTCGTGGGAGGGAACAAGGTCGACCTCGTGGACGAAGGGGCGGTCGCCACGTGGCGGGAGCGGTTCCGCGCGATTGGAGTGGACCTCGTACCGCTGTCGGCCGCGACCGGCGAGGGGGTCCGCGAACTGGTGGCGAAAACCTACCACGCGCTCCTGGCCGCGCCCCGCCTTGTGGCGAGGGAGGGGCCCCGCCGCCGGATCTACCGCTATCATGGGGAAGAGGGGTTCCGCGTCGATCGCGATGGCGATGTGTTCACGGTGCGGGGAGAGGCCGTGGAGAAGCTGGCGACGAAGCTCGTCCTGGACAGCCGAGACGCGCAGGCGTACCTCGGCGAGCAACTGGGGAGAATGGGGGTCCTGCGCGAGCTGGGCCGACACGGGTTTGAGCCTGGAAAAACACTTCGCATTGGGGACGTGGAACTTGAGCTTCAGGAATAGGGTCGGACTTTTCGGGGGGACGTTCAATCCACCGCACGCGGCGCATCTGCTTGTCGCCGAGGAGGCGCTGTCGCAGATGGGTCTCGCGGAGGTGGTTTTCGTCCCCTGCGGGATTCCTCCGCACAGAGAGGTCGCAGACGGCGTGGCCAAGGAAGACCGTTACGAGATGGTGAAGCGGGCGGTGAGCGGCTATCCTCGCTTCTCCGTGTCGCGGATCGAGATCGACCGGGGAGGCTCTTCGTACACCATCGACACGGTCCGCGCGTTGCAGGGAACGTACCCGCAGGGAATGGTGTTCATCGTGGGGGCGGATCTGTTGCTTGGGATCGAGACGTGGAAAGAGCCCGACGCGCTGCTGAGCGCGGTGCCCTTCCTCGTGGCTCCGCGCAACGGGATCCGAAGGGAGGCATTCTCAGTGCCGCCGTTCACCCGCGGGACGATTCGGTTCCTGGAGATGGAGGAAGTTGATCTCTCCTCGTCGTGGGTGCGTGCCACGGCGAGACGGGGGGAGTCGATCGATGGGTGGGTGCCACCTGAGGTGGTGTCGTACATCGCCGAGCGCGGCTTGTACGGGTATCGGAACAAGGCACGGCTACGGGCCACGGAGACAGGAGGTCGAGTATAAAGAGAGAACTGAGAGTCAACGAGAAAATCAACGAGAAAGAGGTCCTCGTCATCGACGAGAAGGGAGAGAATCTTGGAGCGATGCCGGCGGCAGCCGCCGTGGCGCTCGCCAAGGAACGAGGACTTGATCTGGTCGAGGTCGCGTCGCAGTCGCAGCCGATCGTTTGCAAGATCATCGACTACGGCAAGTACCACTACCGCCAGGAGAAGCGGGAACGCAAGCAGCGACATCGCTCTCGGTTGAAGGAGATGAAGTTCACGATCAAGATCGGTGAGCACGACTTCGAGACGAAGATGTCCCGCGTGCGGGAGTTCCTGTCCCACGGGGATACGGTGAGGGTGACCATCTTCTTCCGAGGCCGAGAGATCGTGCACGTCGCGCGCGGCCGGGATCTCTTGACACGCGTGGCCCAGCAAGTCAGCGACATCGCACGGGTGGACGAGGAACCGAAGACGAAAGGGAAGGTCCTCCAGATGTTACTGGTTCCCACTCAGTCCTAGGCAGAAGGGAGGAGACGGCAAGATGCCCAAGCAGAAGACGCACCGGGCAGCGAGCAAGCGGTTCAAGCTGTCGAAGAGCGGGAAGCTCTTCCACCACATGTCGAACTACTTCCACAAGAACGTGAAGAAGCGACCGAAATCTAAGCGTCAGGCCCGTCAGTGGAAGGAGTTGGGACGCGGGCCGGTGAAGATGATACGGCGCCTCATCGGGAAGTAGACCTAGAGAGAAGAGGAGCGGAAGATGCCACGAGCGCGTGGAGGCAACAAGCGAGCCGAGAGCCGAAGAAAGATCTTGGCTCTGGCGAAGGGATTCAAAGGGAAGCGTGGGACCTCTCATAAGATCGCCAACCAAGCGGTCATGAAGGCCCTACGCAACAGCTACATCGACCGGCGCCGCAAGAAGCGCGACTTCCGGCGGCTGTGGATCACGCGGATTGCCGCGGCTGCCAGGCTGAACGGGGTCTCGTACTCCGCTTTCATCGGCGGGCTGGAGCGGCGCGGGATTGCGTTGGACCGGAAGATTCTGGCCGATATAGCTGTACGGGATGGCAAGACCTTCGCCACGCTGGCGGGCATGGCCAAGGAGGAAGCGGTCAAGGGCTAGCGTGACCCGGGAGGAGATCGTCATTCTCCTGCGCAGTCGGAGCCTACACATCAAGCGAGGAGGGCCGCCGAGGGTAGGCGGCCGCGCAGGCAGTGTCGGTCACGCCGGGGGGGCAGGCCACGAAGATTCTGGTTTGCCTGTGCGCGAGGCGGTGACCGGCCAGGAGCTCCTCCGCGCGGGCGACGGCTACCCGACTACTGGCTGGGCCGAGGATAGGACATGAGAATCCGCCTGAGAGAGGCGCGCCTGGTTCTGAGCGGCATTGAGCTCATTGGCTTCCATGGCCAGGACGAGGCGGAGCGGAGACGCGGGAATCGCTTCCGGATTGACCTGGCCATGGAAGGAGACGTGGAAAGCGCCTTGACGAGCGATGCCCTGGCCGACACCGTTGACTATTCCGGCGTCGTGGCCGTGGTTCGCAAGGTCAATGAGGAGAGGCATCATCTCCTCATCGAGTCCCTCGCCGATGCGATCGCGAACGCTCTGCTCGCTGCGTTTCCTTCGATCGTCAAGCTTTCCATCCGGGTGATGAAACTCGACCCTCCTGGCCTGGGCAGGGTGCGCTCCGCGGGAATCGAGCTCGTCAAAGAGAGAGAATGACTCGGGCGGAGGTCTTCCTTGGATTGGGGTCCAATCAGGGAGAAAGGCGCGCCCACATTGAGGGGGGGCTCGAGGCTCTGGAGAGAGGGGGGATTGCCATCTGCCGCCGCTCCGCTCTGTACGAGACCGAGCCGGTCGGTTTGGCCGACCAGCCATGGTTCCTGAATCTCGTGGTCAACGGGACCACGGAGCTTACACCGCAGTCGCTTCTCCGTCTCAGTCAGCACATCGAGAAGGACGCCGGACGAGTCACGGGGGTGCGATTCGGGCCAAGACCTCTGGACATCGACATCCTGCTCTACGACGACCAGATCGTTCGCAGCGAGCGCCTGGAGATCCCTCACCCACGGCTGCACGAGCGTCGGTTTGTCCTGGTTCCTCTTGTCGAGATTGCAGGTGAGGCGCGAGACCCGCGCAACGGCAGGCGATTCGCTGAGATCCTGGCTGGACTTGGCGACGAAAAGAAGGTGACACGATCAAAGGAGAACGCATTCTGATTTCGGTCGACTCCGCCGACAGGGAAGCCAGACGGACTCGTGTGGCGATCCTGGAAGGCGACCGACTGATGGAGATCTACTACGGGCACCCGTCTCAGGAGAAGATCGTAGGGAACGTCTACAAGGGGCGGGTTGAGGACGTCCTTCCGGGGATGGGGTCGGCTTTCGTCAACGTAGGTGAGAAGCAGAGCCTCTTTCTTTCTCAAGGCGAGATCAACGACGCACTCCTCCTCAAGCATGGCTTCAAGCCATGGCAGGGGCCAGCACCGATCGGCAAGGTGGTGCGGGCAGGGGACATCCTCGTCGTACAGGTACGGCGAGCCGGGATTGGATCCAAGAACCCGCAGGGGACGACGAAGATCAGTCTCCCGGGCCGGTTCTGGGTCTTCCTCCCCACGGAGGACCGCCTTGGCGTGTCGCGCCGCATCGAGAGCGTACGCGAGCAGCGTCGGCTCAGGCGGGTGGCGCGCGAGGTGAAGAAAGAGGGCGAAGGACTGATCGCGCGGACGGCGGCCCAGTCGGCGAGCGACGAGGACCTGGCGCGAGACTACAACTTCCTTGCGGAGACCTGGGCGGGTGTCGAGGCCGCCGCACGGTCTGCGCCGGCTCCCCAGCTCCTGTACAAAGGGATGGGTTTGGTGCAGACGGTGCTGCGCGATCGGCTTCTACCCGACGTGAGCGAGATCATTGTCGACTCTCCATTCTTCCACGAGAAGATCCTCTCCTTCCTCGAGTACATGAACATGAGCGAGTACGAGAACCGGGTTCGGCTGCACCGTGAGAAGACGCCGCTCTTTGAGCACCACCACGTGGAGGAGCAGATACAGGAGACTCAATCGCGGCGGGTCAAGCTGGCAGGCGGTGGCTTCATCGTCATCGACGAGACGGAGGCGCTGACCGCCATCGACGTCAACACCGGCTCGGACGTACGTCACAAGAACCAGCAGGCGGCGATCCTGAACACGAACCTGGAGGCGGCGGATGAAGTCGCGCGCCAACTTCGCCTGCGACAGATCAGCGGCATCATCGTCGTCGACTTCGTGGATATGGAGACTCCCGAGCACATCCAGAAGGTGACCGACAGGGTCAAAGAGGGACTGAAGAACGATCGCGTGTCTGCCGACTTCATTGACATCACGGCGCTCGGGCTGGTGGAGATCACGCGCAAGCGCGAAGGAGAAAGTCTCGCTGGAATGCTGGAAAACGCGAACTTCGATGCTTGATTCCCACGCGGCTGGCCGCTAGAATGGAAGCGCGTACGGGCGAATAGCTCAGTTGGGAGAGCATTCGGGTCACATCCGAAAGGCCGCAGGTTCGAGCCCTGCTTCGCCCAGTTGTCTTTTCTGTGCCCTACCGCATCCCTCCGAGGATCTCTCCTTACCCGGTGCGGCGGAACCGAATCGGCCAAGCTGAACAGGGATCGGCCGTTTGAGTCGGTTTCTAGGATGAGCCCGTCAGGAGGGCAGCACTCAGCCCCTTCTCGGTCACGCTCCGCACGAAGCGATGATCCGGCGGCTGGTGGCCCGAAGTCGCTCGAAGAGCTCGCTTTCGTCCAAAGCTACATCTTCGAGGAGCCCTGCGAGCTTGGGATCCTCCTTCACGGCATCCACAAGGGGGATTCCTTCCGTGCGTGTCCTTTCCGCGGCAGCCTGGATGGCGGCGTGCGCCTCTGCACGGGAGAGACCAGAGTCCACGAGCAGAAGAAGCAGAGCCTGCGAGTGGATCGCCCCGCGGGTGAGCTGCAGGTTCTCTGCGACCCGTTCGGGGTGGACGATGAGCCCACTGGCCAGGGCGGTCGCCGCCGCAAGCATGTAGTGGAGGACGCAGAAGCTGTCGGGGAAGGCGACCCGCTCCACCGACGAGTGGGACATGTCGCGCTCGTGCCACAGCGCGACGTCCTCGAGAGCCGCCGCGAGGTATCCGCGCAGGAGGCGCGCCAGGCCGCAGATCCGCTCTGAGCTGATGGGGTTTCGCTTGTGCGGCATGGACGAGGACCCCTCGGGAGCTGGCTCCTCGGCCTCGCCGACCTCCGTCCGCGAGAGGTGGCGGATCTCCAGGGCGATCTTCTCCAGGGTCGCCCCGGTGATCGCGATCGTCGCCATCACCTCGGCGTGGCGGTCGCGCTGAAGGATCTGATTGGCAACGCGCGCAGGTGCAAGGCCAAGCGTCCTGCAGGCGAGTCTCTCGACGCCCGGCGAGACTTGCGAATAGGTCCCGACCGGGCCGGAGAACTTCCCCACGGAGATCGTCTCCTTCGCCCGCTCGAGGCGGAGGATGTCGCGGGATACCTCTTCCTGCCAGAGGAAGAACTTCAGTCCGAGCGTGGTCGGCTCGGCGTGCATCCCGTGCGTCCGCCCGACGATGACCAGATCCTGATACGCCCGGGCCTGTGCTAGGAGCGCCTGTCTCAGCCGCGCGGCTGCCTCGAGCACGATGACGAGTGAGTCCCGCATCTGGAGAGAGAGAGCGGTGTCCTTTACGTCGGAGGAGGTGAGCCCGCGATGGAGGAAGCGCCCTGCATCCCCGGCCTTCTCCTCGAGCGAACGGAGGAAGGCAAGGAGGTCGTGGCCGATCTCCCGTTCGATCGCCTCGATCCGCGCGAGGTCGATCCTGGCGTGCTTGTTCACGGCGGCGGAAGTCCCGGCCGGGACATCACCCGTCTCCTCCATCGCGGCCAGCGCGGCGAGCTCGACCTTGAGCCAGCAAGCGTACTGAGCTTCGCTTGTCCACAGCTCTTTCATCGGCGAGAGCGTGTACCGCTCGATCATCCGCTCCTCCTTTCGATAAGCCCAGTATAGAGGAAGTCCTCCCCGAAGCGTCGCAACTCGACGGCGCGGAGCCGTATCCCGTCGGCGACCGTGGCCGCCCCTGTCCCTCCGACGGCACCCACGGCGGTCCGGCCTCCCAGGATGACAGGACTAACGAAGAACGCGACGCGGTCGACGAGTTGCGCTTCGAGGAACGCGGCGGCCGTCTCGCCGCCTCCTTCGACGAGGACCGAATCGATCCCCGATTTGCCCAGCCTCTCAAGGAATGCTGCGAGGTCGACTCGACCGTCTCGGCCGGCAACGCGCCACACCTCGACCCCACGGGAAGCGAGCGCCTCCTCCTTGTCTTGCAGCATGGTCGCTGTGGCGACGATTGTTCGCCCGGGCTCGGAGAAGAGGGCCGCTGCCAGGGGGATCTCGCCCTTGCCGTCAAGAACGAGCCGGATCGGGTTTGGGCCGCGAACATGGCGGACGGTGAGCTGCGGGTCGTCCACCAGCACGGTCCCTGCGCCAACAAGGACCGCGCTATGCTTCCTTCGCAGGCGGTGTACCTCCTTGCGGGAGGTCTCGCCTGTGATCCACTTCGAATCGCCCGTCCGCGTGGCAATCCGTCCGTCGAGGCTCATGCCAAGCTTGAGCGTCACGAACGGGATCCCGCTCGTGATGAACTTGAAGAAGATCTCGTTTTGCCGCCGTGCCTCCGTAGCCAGCACACCGTGCACTACTTCGATACCGGCGTCCTCTAGCCGGGCGAGTCCCTTCCCGTGAACCCGGGGGTTGGGATCCTCGCAGGCAAAAACGACCCGGCCGATTCCTGCTTCTAGGATCCTCTCCGTGCATGGAGGGGTCTTCCCATGATGAGGGCACGGCTCCAGGGTCACATAGAGGGTGGCACCGCGCGCCAGGGCCTTGGCTTGGTCGAGCGCCATCACCTCGGCGTGCGGGCCGCCGAAAACACGATGGTAGCCTCTCCCGACGACACGCTCTTCCTGAACCACGACCGCACCCGCGACCGGGTTGGGGTTGACGGTGCCTTCTCCCTTGTGGGCAAGGCGCAGGGCCATGCGCATGAACCGAACATCATTCACGCCGCGGCCTCCCGAAGCGCGCGCATCGCGGCGGAGCGGTCGGGTTTGCCAAAGATGGCCGACCCGGCCACCACCATCTCCGCTCCTGCCCCAACCAGATCGCGGACATGTTCGGGTCCGATCCCGCCGTCGACCGAGATCATCACCTCTCGTTCGGCGATCTCGCGGCGGAGGGCGCGAATCCTTCCCACGGCCTCCGGCCGGAACGTCTGCCCGCCGAATCCGGGCTCCACGCTCATCACGAGGACAAGGCCTACCTCATCCAGATGCGGGAAGATCCTCTCGAGCCTCGTGCCCGGCCGCAGGCTGATCCCCACCCCTGCGCCTGTCGAGCGGATCGCGGCGATGGTCGCGCCGGCGTCGTCTTGCGCCTCGACATGAAAGGTGATCAGGTCGCCCTGGCGGACGGAGAACTGAGGCGCGTAGACACGGGGATGATCGATCATCAGGTGGATGTCGAAAGGCCGGACGAGCCCGGGTCGCAGACCATTCGCCACGGGAGGACCGAAGGTGAGGTTGGGAACGAAGTGCCCGTCCATTACGTCCAGATGCAGGAAATCGGCGAGTGGCTCGACTTCCTTGGCTTCGTCGCGCAGCTTTCCGAAGTCCGCGGAAAGGAGCGACGGGGCGAGCTTCATCTTCGCCTGTTGGCAGCCATGAGCAGCATGACCAGCTGCAGCGCGGCCATGGCCGCCGCGGCGACGTACGTCAGGGCAGCCGCGGAGAGGACTTCCTTGACCGCTCCGATCTCCTCCTCGTTCATCGATCCGCTCGAACGCAACGCGGCCACGGCTCGCCGGCTGGCGTTGAACTCGACCGGCAGAGTGATCAAGGTGAACAACAGGGCGGCAGCGAAGGCCAGGATCCCGATCGTGACCAGGGGCTGGAACCTCAGGACGAATCCCATGATGAACAGAGGGATGGCGAGCGAGGAGCCGACGTTCGCCACCGGGACGACGGCCGATCGAAGCATGAGCGGTCGGTAGGCTTTCGCGTGCTGGATGGCGTGCCCCGCCTCGTGGGCGGCCACACCGACGTCGGCGATGGATTGCGAGTCCGGTTCGCACAACCGAAGGACCTTCCCGCGTGGGTCATAGTGGTCTTTGAGCTTCCCCGGTATTCTCTCGAAGGAGACGCCCGTGACTCCGTCGCTATCCAGGATTCGTCTCGCCGCCTGCTGCGCGCTCGTCCCAGAGGCCGTGCGAACGGTGGCGTATCGATTGTAGGTTGACGACACCTTGTACTGGGCGAAAATCGCCAAGGCCAAGGCCGGCAAAAGGATGACGAAATCCCATCCGAAGATACCGATTCCCCAGAGCATGTCTACTCCTCCTTGTCCTTGCCGACTCCCCGATTATACGGAGCCGAGACCAGTGGCTCAAGGAGGAACGGACGATCCCATGGACGATGGGAGCCCCTGGGTGGCTCTCGTGGCGCTCGCGAGCCGGCCGGCGATGCGCGGCGCGCGCCGCTTGGAAGCATCAGGGCACGCAAGCTGGCCCGCTGGGACAGTCAGGAGGGCCGTAGTCGCGGGCTGTCCCCAACCGCGAGCCTTCACAAGGCCGAAGTGGTGAAGCGGGGCAACTTGCCCCCGTGACCGGGTCTCCGTCCTCAGGATCGGACGGCCTAGACGCTCGGTGGAACCAGAAGGGGCGCGCAGGAATCGGATCACGAAGACACGCGCCGGCCTGAGGCTTCCATCTTGTCAGGCAGCTGTGATCGAGCCTGGGAGGAGACGGCCGATAAGCCGGATTCTGTCTTGGGGGATCATCTGTCTTAGCGGCCTACCCGAAGGCTTGGGCGGGCAGCCCTCAAACGCCTTCCTATTTGGCCTTGCTCCAGCCAGGGTTTTCCGAGCCGGTCCGGTCGCCCGGGCCGCTGGTGGTCTCTTACGCCGCCGTTTCACCCTTGCCTGTGCCGGGGCTTGCGCCCTCGGCCATCGGCGGTCTACTTTCTGTGGCACTGTCCCGAGGTCGCCCCCGCTGGGGTCTCCCAGTGGCCTGCCCTGTGGAGTCCGGACTTTCCTCGGAGGGTCTTGCCCTCCGCGATCCCCTAGCCCTCTCCTCCCTTGGCTCGGGTGTATCCGCACCGTCGGCAGAAGTATACCCGACGGCCGTAGGTCGAGACGGAATGACGCTTGCCCAGTCTGAGTATCCTTCCACAGCGCGGGCAGATGCGGCGCAGGGCAAGCACCATGAGTCCGAACGCCGCGCCGACGCCCAGGGCGACGAAAATGAAGCGACCTACGTTGCCCGATGGCCCGCGCGGCCTCGGGATGGGCGTCGGGGCAAGTGCCCGGTCGAGCAGCGCAAAGAGCTGGGTCATCGCCTCCTGGATGCGGCGGTGGGAGACGAGGCTCGCCACCCCGTTGCGCAGAGTCGCAGCCAGGTCAGGATGCGCCGACGCCGTCGCCTGGCCGGCGACGATGCTCACGCTCCAGTCCTGTTTGGTCTTGAGGAACACTGCTAGGAGCGTCTTCCCCTGGCCCAGGCCCCAGGCTTGGAGGACAGCGCTGGCGTAGCGGTCGACTTGGTCGAAGGGATCGTCCCAACTGGCCAGGATCCACACGTCGATCCCGTACTTCGCCTTCGCCTGCTCGATCCGGGCGAGGATGTCCTCCCGACCGTGGCGGTCGAGGACGCTCCCGTAATCGGACACAGGGCCGACGGGTTTGGGAAGGCCGCGCACGCCGACATCGAGACTCGCGAGGAAGGCCAGTATCAGAAAGGGAGTCCAGCACAGACTCAGCCGACGTAGAGGATGCGTGAGCAATTCTCGCAGGTGACGACGTCTGACGCGTGGCGCGCCCGCTCGACCGTGTTTCCACTCACCCTAAGCTTGCACCCGGAACAGGATCCATTGCTGATCAAGACGACGGGATTGGGGAACTCCCGGCGGAGGTTGTCGTAGCGTGCCAGGAGATGCGCGCGGGTCTGCACGGCGATCCGTGCCCGCTCAGCGAGGCAAGCGGCGATCTCCTGCCGTGTCTGTGCGACCTGGGCGTCGATCCGCATGCCCTCGTCGGTGAGGGCGCGCGTTCGCTCGACCAGCGCCTGCTCGCGCCGGGCCAGTTCGGTCCGAGTCGTCTCAATCGTCTCCATGGAGGCCAGAGCTTCATCCTCAAGAGCGCTCATGTGGTGTCGTTCCGTTTGTATCTTCACCCGCAGGGCCTCCATCTCCTTGAAGCTGATGATGCCCTCGTCGAGGCGCTTCTGATAGTCGCGCGTGTGGACGTGGAGTTCGTCCACCTCCAGGTTCTTCAGCCGACTGGAGCGCTCGAGATCCTTCAGGCGATCGCGGAGAGCGGCGACGGCCGCCTGTTCCTCTCCCATATCGCGACGCGTGCGTGCCGCGCTCGCCTCGAGGCGCTTCACCTGCGCTTCGAGCTCCGCGTGTTCGAGGTCCTTAGCCTGAAGGTCGAGTAGGGATTGGATCTCTTCGTTCACACTCATCCTTGTCCGAGAGGTCTTGTCGGCACTATAAGTGGCGCCTGTCCGCGGTGCAAGGTCACCTGAGACAATCTCGCGTATAGTCCGAGTCATGAGGACCGGAACGGCCGAGCTCCCACTGCACTACGGGACAGCCCCGCGCTGGCTCTTCACGCGGATGAGCCGGCTGGCGTCGGAGATCGCCGAGTCGGTGGTCATCGAGCACGGGACTCTGGGCCTCCTGGAACGTCTTTCCGATCCCTTCTGGTTCCAGGCGGTGGGATGCGTTCTGGGGTTCGACTGGCATTCCAGTGGCCTGACCACTACGACCTGCGGCGCTCTGAAAGAGGGAATCAGAGGTCGTGAGGAGGAGCTCGGCCTGTTCGTCGCCGGCGGGAAGGGCGCGACGTCCAGGAAGACTCCATCCGAGATCAGCGCACGCTGCGAACGGCTGGGAGCCGACGCCGCGCCACTCATCTACGCGAGCAAGACCTCGGCGAAAGTGGACAGCGCGGCGGTTCAGGACGGTTACCAGCTCTACCACCACGTCTTTCTTTTCGACCGAGATTCGAACTGGGCCGTCATTCAACAGGGCATGAGCGTCTCGACGCACATGGCCCGCCGCTACCATTGGCTGTCAACGAGCACGGCAAGCTTCGTGTGTGAGCCGCATGCAGCGGTCTGCTGCGACGCACGATCGGAGGTCCTCAACCTCGTGGCCCTGGAGAGTGAAGCTGCGCGGAGGGCCGTCCATGAGGTCGCCCGCCGGTCGCCGCAGGAGGTGGCAGGTGAGCTGTGCCACCTGCCCCATCTGACGCTCCCGCGCCGGCATCCTGTCATGGCGACCGACATCGACCCCAAGCGTCTGGATGGGATCCTTCTCAAGACCTACCATGCTCAGCCGGATGGGTTTGAGTCACTCCTGACCCTGTCAGGGGTTGGCCCCAAGACGATGCGAGCGCTCACCATGGTCGCCGAGTTGATCTACGGGGCGGCTCCCAGCTTCGAGGATCCTGCGCGCTACAGCTTCGCCCACGGTGGAAAGGACGGGACGCCGTACCCGGTCGACCGGGCGCTGTACGATCGCACGATCGATCTGCTCGGTCGCGCGATCCGGCGGGCCAGGTTCGATCGTGACGAGGAGCTCTCTGCGCTCAGGCGGCTGGAGCGAGCGTTCACTGGGAATCCGTTGGCCACGCAGGCGCGACCGCATACCTCTCTTGGGTCCAGGTCCAGGGCGGCGGGTAGCGGTCCAAGACGAGCGGAGGCCACTGCCGGGGGCTCCAAGGAGACTAGGCCGCTTGAGCTCTTCTCGAGTTCTTGACCCGGCTTCCCATGGACGCGATGAGTTCATCGACGGACGGCTCGAACAGAGTCTCCGTCCGGCCTGGCGGAGCGCTCGGCGACGAAAGCCGCAGGCGCCGGCGGAGTTGAAGCGCGTTCACCACGCTCTGGCCGAGATGGCAGTTGTTGGCAAAGACGTAGCAGGTGATCGCCGTCCTTGACGCTTCCTCCACGCGCAGGGCCCAGTCCTCAAGCTCAAGCTCGCTGTACAGGTAGTCGTAGCGATCGCCGCCCGCGGTGCGTTCCCACCAGTTCTCTCTGTTCCTGCCGTGCAGCCGGTAGTAGGCGACGGGCGTCGTCCGGACGTTGGTGGGGCCGGGGAGGTTCTCTAGGCGAGGAAGGTCCACGTTCACGAACCCCAGGTTAAGGTCGGCGAGCAGCTTGTAGGTTCGTTCCTCGCACCAGCCCGCGTGCCGGAATTCGACGCTCACCGGGCGATCAACCGTGAGGAAGGCCTCTGCAACGCGCTCCAGGTGGTCGAGGGAGGGTTGCTCTGCCCGAAAAGAGTAGGGGAACTGAGCGAGGAGTCCGCCGAGCTGGGCGGCCTCCTCGAGCGGCGCGATCCCATCAAGGAAGGGCGCCACGACGGACTCTAGCTTCGTTCGCTCGTGCGTCACCTCTTTGGGCAGCTTGACGACGAACGTGAAACCCTTCGGAACCTTCTTCAGCATGCCCTCGAACATTCGAGCGGATGGGACTTGGTAGTACGTTGAGTTGATCTCCACGCTGTCGAACAGGCAGGCGTAGTAGGAGAGGAGGTCTCGGGACTGGATGCCTGCGGGGTAGACGGTTCCGATCCAGTCTTCGAAGCGGTAGCCGGACGTGCCGACGTGAATCCTCGAGGCCATGGCATCATACTAGTCGTGGGCGCGAGGCCTCGCCAAGTCTGATTGGCAGTCCGAGGTGGTGTGCGGCGTGTTGTATAGTCCAGAACGATTGGATGTGGAGTCGGCCGAAAAGGCCGTCTGCGCCTGGGAGGAAGACTTCCCCCGACCGCTAGTCGACCTCAGCGGGCTGCGACACCTTGACCCTCTTGGAGCCTTGCTTCTGGTTCTGGAGGGCCGGCGCTCCCAAGAGGCGGGGGGGTATCTCCGGGTCCTCCTTCCCCGTGCCGAAGAGGGACGGAACCTCCTCGCCCGCAGCGGGATCGTCGGATTCGTCGAGGGCGCCTCGCGCAGCGATGGACCGTGGCCACAGTCCCGAGAGAACCAGAGACTTATCGAGGTCGTCGAGGTGGGGGAAGAGGAAGGGGTCGGCCGGCTCGTCGAGGGGCTGACTGCGCGGCTCCTGGAGCGGTTTCCTCTCGGGGAGTCCGGCTCACGGCTCCTCGCGGGTGCCCTCCTTGAGCTTCTTCAGAACATTCCCCAACATGCCGGCCTCGAGGGAGGCAATGCCGTCCCATGTGGCCTGGGGGCACTCGAGGAGTTCGACGACCATCTCCACCTCGTCGTGGCGGACAAGGGCGTTGGTTTGAGAGGGAGCCTCAGCACGAACCCGCGCTTCCGAGGGCTGGACGATAGTCAAGCGTTGGAGGCGGCGCTCGTCGAGGGTATGTCTCGCTTCGATCGGCCCGGCCGCGGCGGTGCCCTGCGGCGCATCCGCGAGCTTTTGCTTCGGAACGCGGGGAAACTTTTCGTGCGCTCCGGAGCGGGGGCACTCTGGCAGGATGACGTGGAGTGGGTCACGAGCGCCGTTCACCCGTTCCCGGGGGTCCAGGTCTCCATTCGTCTCCCGCGGAGGTTGTTTGAGTAGGACGACCGGTTCCGCTAGGATGAAAGCCGCGATGCCCAGGAACCCTTTTTCTCTCTCACGCTACGGTCGTCGGATCGGAACCCGCGTGGAGGGAAAAGAGGCACGCCAGGACCTTCTTCGCGTTCTGGGGAGTCTGTCCGAAGGGAGCGTCCTCGTCGTCGATCTCGAAGGACTCGAGGTGCTCAGCGGTTCCTTCGCCGACGAGGCTCTGGCCGAGACGGTGGCACAACTCTCCGCGGGAGCCCTGCCCGGTCGATACCTTCTCGTCAATTCTCCATCGGATGGGCTTGTGGAGGATCTGGAGTTCAAGTTGAGGGAGCGTCGGCTCGCGCTCGTCGCGTCGATTGGGAAGACCTGGCGCGTGCTCGGGCATCTGCCGCCGCACCTGGCGCAAGCCTTGGAGTGGCTGACCGGCCGGAAGGAAGCCACGAGCCAGGAGCTTGCCTGCGGGTTGGGAGTTTCGGTGGCCGGAGCGTCCGTCCGATTGGCCGAGCTGGCGCGCCTGCGGCTCGTACATCGGGTGCAGAGGCCGCGTTCCATGGGAGGAATCGAGCACTGGGCGACCTCGCTCATCTCGTTAAAGAAGGCCCCTTGACCGAGACTCGATAAAGGACTATTCTTTATCGAGAGGAGGTCGCGGTGGGTCAATCAACTGGTGAAGCGGTAGAGGTTCAAGTGATCTTTTCCCCTCGGGCCCTCCACCCACGGCCGGTGTCGCTTCACTGGCACGGCCGTCACTATTCCGTAGAGAAGGTTCACCTGGTGTACGAGGCGTGGGAGGGAGACACCCGCTTCCTTCTTTACTCGATCACCGCGGGGGGAGCCTTTCTTGAGCTCTGCTACGACATGAAGAAGGCCCGTTGGACGGCGGACGGCGGGTCAGGATCAGGAGAGGCGGGATAGGTCATGCTCATCTTGCACATCGACATGGATTCCTACTTTGCCTCGGTCGAACAGCAGGCGAATCCCCGCCTGCGCGGGAAGGCGATCGTCGTCTCCGGTCGACCGGACATTCACTCTGTGGTCGCGGCAGCGTCGCGGGAGGCAAAGCGCTACGGAGTCCGCGCCGGGATGACCACTTGGGAAGCAAAGAGACTCTGTCCTCACGTGATCTTCGTCGCCGGGAACCCGGACAAGTACCTTTCCCTGACCCGTCGCTTCTTTCACATCCTCCTTCGCTATACCCCCATGGTGGAGATGTTCTCCATCGACGAGGCCTTTCTGGATATCTCGCAGGAAGCGGCGCTACACGGGGGGGCGATAGCAATGGGGAAAAGGATCCAGCAAGACTTCCGTAGCGCGCTGGGGGAGTGGGTCACCTGCTCGATCGGGATCGCGGAGAACAAGATGCTCGCCAAGCTGGCGGTGGAGGAGGCAAAGCCTGCTGGCATCCGCTGGTTTCTCCCGGAAGAGATTCTAGGGATCCTGGAGAAGACTTCACTTCAGACGGTGTGCGGGATTGGGCCGCGGATCGCTCGGCGCCTAGAACATCTGGGCATCCTCAAACTCGCGGACTTGGGCCGATTCCCGGAGGCGATCCTGAGGCGCGAGTTCGGGGTGTACGGCACAACCCTCGCCCTGTGGGGGCGCGGTCTCGATCCGACTCCTCTTATCCCGTACTGGCAGGTGGAGGAGGTGAAGAGCGTCGGGCATTCCCACGCGGTGCCGAAGAACTTGCGGAATCCGGAGGGGGCGAGAGGGGTTCTTCTCTTCCTGTGTGAGGGCGTCGGGCGGCGGCTTCGTGCCAAGGGCCTGGCCGCGCGGGTGGTGCACTTCGCGCTACGGGATGCAGACATGCGTTTCCACGGGGGCCAGCGCGCGTTGGAGACACCCACGGACGACGAGGAGGCGATCTTCCGGGCCGCCCTCGACCTGTGCGCATCTCGCGGAGGATTTCCCGACGAGACGACGCTCCTCGCTGTGAGAGCAACCGGCGTCATCCCTAAGGAAGAGACAGTCCGCCCACTCTTCTTGGGTGAGCGGAGAAGGGAACGCCTCGAACAGGCTGTAGACCGGATTCGCGATCGCTACGGGGATCGGGCGATCTGGCGCGGTTCTGTGTTCGCGAGCTGCCGACACCTCACGCAAGCGACCGGTGGACTGGGACAACAGAAGGAGATCGTGCTGGCCGAAAAGGTCTCTGAGACGGAGATCTCGTCCCAGGAGCGCAGACGGCACGAAAGGGCCTCACCGTACCCTCCCATACGGTGGGAAACAGCAAATCGCCGAGGTTAAGCTACCCCAGTTCGACCCGCCCGCGCAACGCGCGGCCAAGCGTGACTTCGTCGGCGAACTCCAGGTCGCGGCCGACGGGGATTCCCTGAGCGATCTGCGAGACCTTGACCCCAAGGGGTTTCAACAGGGATACCAGATGCATCCCGGTGATCTCCCCTTCTAGCTTGGGCTCGAGAGCGAGGATGACCTCGCGTATTCCCTCCTTGTGGATTCTCCCAAGGAGAGCGTCGATCGTCAGATCTCCAGTGCCCACGCCGTCCATAGGGGAGACGAGCCCGCCCAAGACGTGGTATCGTCCGTGGTACTCCCCGGTCCGCTCGATCTTGAGGATTTCCCAGGGATGTCCCACGACGCAGATGATCGCCGGATCGCGCTTAGGATCTGCACAGATGTCGCACCGTTCAACCGTGGCAAAGTTGAAACACTCTTCGCAACGACGAACGGACGCGCGCAGGCTGCCGATCGCCTCGGCCAGCCGAGCCACCTCCTCCTGGGGAGCGTTCATGAGGTAGAACGTGATCCGCTCTGCGCTCTTGCGACCGATCCCCGGCAGGGCTCTCAGCCGGTCGACGAGCCGTTCCAGGGGTGCGATCATAGCCCGGGGATACCCGGCAAGTTCATCCCCTGTGTCAGCGGGCCGAGCTTCTCCTCGGCGCGAGCCTGGGCGGTCCTCTGTGCTTCCTGAACCGCGGCGATGACGAGGTCGACGAGCATCTCCACGTCCGCCGGGTCGACGATCTCCTTCTCCATCTTCAGGTCGATCAACTCCCCTCGACCGTTCACTACGGCCTTGACCATTCCGCCACCCGAGCTGGCTTCGACGCGCATGGTCGCGATCTCGGCCTGCGTCTTCTCAAGCTCCTCCTGGAGCTTCTTCGCCTGCTTCATGAGGTTTCCCAGGTTCGCCATCCCGCGCATTAGTCCTCCTTAACGATCCGTCCGTCGAGCAACTCACAGACGAGCTGCCCCTTCTCGCGGAGCGACTCCCGCGGCGACGGTTTCCGGACGACCCCGTCGTCGAGTTCGATCTCCACGCTCACCTGGTCTCCAAAGTGGCGGTGGACCATTCCCGCAAGGTACTGGGAATTCGCCGTCTTCTCTAGGCTCTCTTTGTGGAACACGTGCTCCGGATGAAACGCGACGGTGAGGCGGCTTCCCTCGAGATGTGCGCTTCCCTCGATCAGAAAGGCCGCAATCGCCACGCGTTCGCGTTCGATCCCGCGCATCATCGCCTGCCACGTCGAGACGAATCCCGCGGCGTCTGGCGCGGAAAGAGGTGACGGAGAGGTCCGTACTGTCTCCTCCTGCAACTTGAGTCCCTGGGTCAGGAGGTTCTCTGTCGGACCGTTCTCCCTTTTCCGCGTCGGGGAGGGTGGCGGCGGAGTGGGATCGGCGGCCGTCCGCGAAACCCGCTTGGCCAGCGCCGCTCGTTCGTTCATCAGAGCAAGGAGTCCGATGTCCAGGACGATTCGCCTATCGAGCGACCGAAACAGGTCGCGCTTCACGGCGAGAAGGCCCCGTGCGAGGAACACGTCGCCAGACTCGTCGGGGCTGCCGCAAGCGATGCGGTCCCGCAGGAATTCCACCAGATCGGCCAGGAACAGCTCCAGGTCCTTTCCGCGATCGACGAATCGCTCGACCGTCGCCAGCACATGCTGCCGATCCCCGCGCTCCAGCGCTTCGAGGAAGGGGGCCACCTCCTCGCGCCCGACGAGGCCGAGCATCTCGAGCAGCGCCTCGCTCTGGATCTCGCCGTCGCGGTAGCTTGCGGCCTGCTCCAGCATCACCTCGGCATCGCGCAGCCCGCCGTTCGCCTTGCGCGCGAGGAGAAGAAGCGCGTCGCTCGAGATGGGGATTCCTTCCTTCTGTGCGATCACGCCAAGATGGGCGGCGATCCTCTCGGCCGGTATCTTGCGAAAATCGAACGCCTGGCAGCGAGAGACGATGGTGCGTGGGACCCGGTGAGGCTCCGTTGTAGCGAAGACGAAGACCACGTGCGGCGGCGGTTCCTCGAGGGTCTTGAGGAGAGCGTTGAAGGCTTCGTTCGTTAACATGTGGATTTCATCGATGATGTATACCTTGGTTCGCAGATCGGTCGGGGAAAAGTTGACCTCCTCGCGCAGCCGGCGGATGTGGTCGATGCCGCGGTTCGAGGCGCCGTCGATCTCCAGGATGTCCAGAGAGCGGTTGGCGAGGATTGTCTGGCAGTTGGAGCAGGTGTTACACGGTTCTCCCGCCTGGGGAGCAAGGCAATTGACTGCGCGCGCCAGGATCCGGGCGACCGAGGTCTTGCCGATCCCCCGCTCGCCTGCGAAGAGGTAGGCGTGGGCGGCGTCGCCAGCGGCGACGGCGTTGCGCAGCGTGCGGACGACCTCTTCCTGGCCGACCACCTCAGAGAACCTCTGGGGCCGCCAGCGGCGGTAGAGGGAAACGTGTGCCTCGAGCTCGCTCAACTTAGGGTCACCACTCCTGGTCGGGGAGACTGGATTTGAACCAGCGACTTCCTGCTCCCAAAGCAGGCGCGCTACCGGGCTGCGCCACTCCCCGCCTCATCGTCTGATTATAGGGACGCCCGTGCGATCCATCAATCGCTCTTTCTGGATGTGGAGCCCATGGGATCCGTTCTCCGTGAGCAGCCTGGTGACACGCTCACGCAGCCGTGGGAGGTCTGCTGCGTAGCCGGCGCGGAACCTTCCGCAGGACTAAGTCAAGGATGAAGACGGCAAGCGAAGCGATAAGGAGGTGGGTGTGCACGTCAACGTACTGTGCGGTAGGTCGCTTCAGGCTCGGCTCGGGAAGGATCTCGTCCGTGATGTATTGTCCGCCGGTCGCGGCCGCGATCCGGCGGAGGGTCTCCTCGTCCACGCCGGTCGCGCGGTACTCCGCAAGATAGGGGACCGAGAAGGGTAAGACCGCGCTCAAACCCCGGGTCTGGTCCGACACCTGGAGGGCATATCCCCCGTCTTGTGGCGCGGGGAAGGAGGCTTCGTAGAAGCCTGGTCCCACCTGGCGAAGAGGCTGAGTCTCTCCAGAGGGAAGGATCGTCCCTAAGAGGTCAAGGAAGTTGGCGAAGCCTCCAGCCGGGTCGCGGGCGTCGACCGCTATCCGAAGGGCGTCATCCGTGATTTCTACCGACGGAGAGAGCCCGGCCGAGAGGGAGCGCGTCGGCTCGGCCGTGGCGAGGAGGGCGTCGATGAGAAGGGGGGCCCTCGTCCAGGAAAGCCAGTCCGCGGACCAGGCACCTGCGAGATCCGAGTTGACGACCGTGACCTGTCCGAGGCCGATCCGCCAGCGGGCAACGATGGGGTCAGGCCCCACCGAGAGCAGAACGTCAGCGGTGGGCTTGGGATAGGTGACCACGTGGCCCTGCAGAGCCGGAAGGTCGGCCAGATCAGCCGTGGCGAGGGGGCCGGAGACGGGGGTGATGTCGTGCGAGAAGCGGCTTCGACTCAAGCGTTGTGTCGCTTCGATCGACACCCTGGGCAGCGTGTCGAAGTCGAGGGCCGTATACGCGGTGCCGTGTCCTGCCTGCGCGAGGGTCTCCAACAGCGGCAGGTTGGGATTTTGGCCAATCGCGATCGACGTCAGCGTGACGTCTCCCGCCTGGAGGCGCGCGAGGAGTGCCGGGTAGTCCCGGTACTCATCGGCGGTCTTGCCGTCTGAGAAGAGGATCACGTGCTTCTCACGTGCGTCCACCTTCTCGAGCATATCCAGGGCATCGACGATGGGGTAGTAGATGTCCGTACCCCCGTTGGCGTCAAGGGCCTCCAGGCTCTGGTAGAGAGCACTTCCTTCACCCAGCGGCTGGAGCGGCTGCAGCTGTTCGGAGTTGCGATTGAAGGCGATCATCCCGACCAGCGTCTGCGGGCTGAGCAGCGCAACGCTCGCCGCGGTGGCCTCCTTGAGCACGTCGAGTTTCGACGCTGCGCGAACTGATCCGGCCATGCTTCCGGAGTGATCCAGAAGGTACACGACGCCGAGGCTCGCCTCCCTTCCCTCTTGAGGGATCGTGTAGGACACGGGCAGAAGGTCCTCGATACGGCGGGGGGCCAGCCCACGCAAGTCGCCCTCGCCCTGGGCGATGACCAAGCCGCCGCCGAGCTCGCTCACAAAGGCGCGAAGGTCCGAGGTCTCCTGCTCGGTGAGTTCGCCGAGACGTTTCTCGGTCACCATCACCTCGCGGTAGGCCGACAGCCCTTGGAGCGACGGCAGGACAGACGTCTCAACGAACGTTCTTCCAATTCCGCGCAGGAGAGGAGCGATCGCGGCCGCACCGCCGGAAGAGACCAAGAGAAGCTTGGGGTGGTTCGCGGTCGTGACGAACACGGAGAGCTCGTCGTTCTGCGGGAAAGGGTCGCCGGGTCGCTTCACCAGGATCCGGTACGTGTGGGCACCGGGGGCGGAAAGAGTCTCCGTACCCGTGAAGGCCGTGATGCCGGGAGAAAGAGAGACCGGCCTGGCCCACAGGAGCTCGCCGTCGCAGTACAGCACAAGCTTGGCTATGGCAGCGTCCTCGGAGGTCACCATGGCGGTGGTCTGGAATGGCCGATTGACCTCCACGTCCCCCGGGACGTCGAATCGCACGAGAGCGGCATCGCCTGCGGCTCCTCTTCCGACGGCCAGCGTGGAGATCGGGACCCCGGCTTGGAGGGCGGCCGCCAGTGCTTCGTCGATGCCTTGCGTGATGCGACCGTCGCTCACCAAGACGAGTTGGCCCGCGCCTTCCGGGGGCAGGGTGGCCAGCCCTAGCTCGACCGCCGCGGAGAGATCTGTCCTATCGCCCAGGCCGATGGACCCACCAAAGGCTGATTGCCCCCCAAGACGTGCGGTGATCGTGGCTGTTGTCGCGAAGGCGATCTGTGCGCCGAATCGCCGATCGGGGTTCGCGGCCATGATCGAGTCCACCGTCTCCTCTACTTCCTGTGCACGCACGGTGGTGGTCACGCTCGGAGAGCGGTCGACGAGGAAGGTGACGGTTTCCCAACTTCTCTTCAGTCGCAACTCGGGACTGGCTACGGCCAGGGCGATGAGGCAGCAGGCCAAAGCCGGCAGAAGGTGAGCTCTCGGGCGGCGTCTGCCCAGCACGAGGACGAGTGCTGCCGCAAGGAGCAAGGCGAGACCCAGTGGGTGGGCGAAGCGAATCATGGCGATCGCCTCCATGCGACGCCTCGATAGAGGGCATCCTCAAGGACGAGGGCGAGGAGAGCGAGCGCGGCAATGTAGGGCCACAATCCGAAGAGAGACTCGGCCCGCGACTCCGCGGCGGCATTCGATGCGCCCACGGCGACGTTGTCCGGCGCCGGCTCCGACTCCCGTGGATCTAGGTTCGCTGCCACGGTGTACGTCCCGCGGTCGGTGGTGAGAGCGTAGACGCCCGGCACGCCGGGAACGAAGAGCTCGGAGCCTTCGGGAAGCGGCAGATTCTCCCCGCTTGGGCCCTTGAGCCGGAACAGACGGCCGAAGTTCGAAGCGAGGATCGGGTCCCCCACGAGCGCTGTCGCTACCGGGGACTGGGATAACGAGGCGGCCAGCCAGCGCGCCGCGTTCCTGATCAGGAGAGGGAAATCCACGGTCAGAGGAAGATTCGTCTCCATCAGGTTGGGGGAGATCAGGACGACCCGCCGGGTCAGGTCCCCGTAGCGCCAAAGGAAAGGCACAGAGCCAAGCGAGAGCACGGTGTTGCCTCCTTGAGCGACGGTGGTCGAGGGCGTCGAGCGCACCCGGAAGTCGTACGGATCAACGTCGGCGAGCAAGGCATCGTTCGGCGAGAACACACCCAGGCCGCCCGGCTCGGCGTCGTCTGCTATCTGGACTAGGTTCCCGAGACTCGAATGCACGAGAAGGATGTTTCCCGTTAGGTCTTCCGGGGCCGCGCTGGAATAGACGACGGTAAGATCGGGCACAGAGGGATCATCCGGAAGAAGGACAACGAGGGGCATGGCGGCCTCTAGGGCGGCGAGGAGGTAGCGATTCGGTTCGCCGACCCATCGAATACGGCGGTCGACTCGTCCCGATAGAGCGAAGTAGCGAACGTCGTCGTCGGGGAAGCTGTCCTTAGGGTCCACGCTGGCGATGAAAGCGGGGCCAAACGAGCCGGGCAAGGGGAGGACATACGGCTGCTTTTGGCCTGGGGCAAGGAGAAACGGCAGCGTCGCTGTGCGCGACCCGTCTGTGATCCGGACGCGTCCCTCTCGATAGGAGCGGCCGGCATTCGAAAGCTCCACGAACCCCGTGGATCCCCATCCGTCGGGATTGGCGCGGACCTGGAACGCCGAAATGGAGAGATTCTCGTCCAGAGGGAAGAGCGTCTCATCGAGGCCAGGAATGGACGCGCCCAGGGGACGATCGCCGAGCCAGAAGATGCGGTCGAACCGGCTCGTGCCGCCCTGGCTCTCCAGAAGCGCAAGAAGGTCCGTCGCCGATCCGTCGGAGAGGTACGTGGGCTCGGAGAGAGAGACAGCGCGTTCTGGGTTAGAACGGTCAGTCGACAGCGTGGACAGAACGCGCGGCGAGTGGGAGAGCTGGATGACCGTTACGGGTGATCCGCGGTAGCGGCGGAGGAGATCCAGCGCGGCCTTTCGCGCCAGCTCATAGCGGACCGCTCCGTCGTCCGTCTGCGAGCGCATGCTCGCGCTTCCGTCAAGCACGATGGCCATCCCCACGAGGTGTGGCCGCGCCACGCGCAGGGCCGGACCAGCCAGAGCGAAGGTCACTAGAGCAAGGACCAAAAGCTCGAGGAGCAGGATCGGGTCGAGCTTCATTCTGACGCGAGCCGCCCTGGAGCGTGGCTCGCTCTCTAGGCCCTCCCAGAGGAAGAGGTCGGAGACTTCCTCGCGGCGGCTCCGCGTGTGCAGGAAGTAGAGAAGGACGATTCCTCCCGAGGCAGAGAGCAGGTACAGGGCGGCCGGGGTGACGAGCGTCATTGGAGAACCCCGCCGACGCGCAGCCGTTCGTGGATCAGGTCCTCCAGAGGAAGGTCAGTCGGCACCAGGAAGTAGGGAACACGATGACCGGCCAGGAAGCGGGTGAGTTCCTGGAGGTAGCCCTCCAGTCGGCGCTCGTATTGGATGAGGGTCCGCCTCCCCACGACGAGGTCTACGGCGCGGCCGCCCTCCACGTCGTGGATCTCCAGGGATCCCTCAAGCTGTGGGTGCAGCTCCCCCGGGTCCACGATCTGGACCACGACGACATCGTCGCCGCGGTGAAGCAGGCGGGAGATCCCCTCCTGATACCCGGTCCGGCTCAGGAAGTCGCTCACCAGAAAGACAAGGCCACTCTCGCGACTTGCGGCGAGGAATCCCTCGACCGCCCGATCGAGCGAGGTCGTCCCTGTGGCGGAGATCCCTTGCAGAACGTGAAGGATGTGCGTCATCTGCCTCATGCCGTGCCGAGGTGCCACGGAAGGAAGCAGCTGGTCAGAGAAGGGATAGAGCCCCACCCGATCCAGCTCTCGCAGTCCGATGTAGGCGATGGCAGCGCCGAAGCGCGCCGCGTACAGGGCCTTCGGGGGATTGCCCAGGCGCATCGAGGCGGAGAAGTCCAGAAGAAGGTAGATGGGTCGGTCCGACTCATGCACGAAGGTCTTGACGAGAAGACGGTCGAGGCGTCCGAGAAGGTTCCAATCGATGTAGCGGAAGTCGTCGCCCGGCGAGTAGCTGCGGTAGTCAGCGAACTCCACGCTCGTCCCGGCACGGGGAGAGGGGTGAGTCCCGGCGAGCTTGCCCTTGCGGCGACCCTTGACGATGAACTTCAGGTTGGCCAGCCGGCGGAGGAAGGCTTCATCGATGAGGGGTTCCATTAGACGAGGGGGGTCTGTTCCCAGACATCGCGCAACAGGGACTCGGTGCGGATGCCTTCAGCCTCTCCCTTGAAGCTGAGGATCAGACGGTGGACGAGAGCCGGGAGGAAGACAGACTCAATATCGGCACGGCGTACGTTCGGGGCGCCGGCGAGGAACGCACGCGCCTTGGCCGCGAGGATCAGGGCGATGGCCCCTCGCGGACTGGCTCCGTACTCCACAAAGCTTCTCACCCGCGAAGGAGCGTTCGGCGTGGACGGGTGTGTGGCCAGAACCAGACGGCTCACGTAGCGTCGAAGCCCCTCGCCGACGGGGATCTCGCGCACCACGCGCTGCGCCGCGAGGACCTCCGCCTTTCCCGCGACGGGCTGAGGCAGCTTCAGTCCCTCTCCTTCCGTGTTTCGCCGAGAGATCTCAACCAGCTCGTCCACGTCCGGTTGGTCCATCGAACCCTTCAGAAGGAACCGATCGACCTGGGCCTCGGGGAGAGGATAGGTTCCCTCCATCTCGATCGGGTTCTGAGTGGCGAGCACGGCAAAAGGCTCCTCTAGCGAATAGGTGGTCTTGCCCACGGTGACGGTCCGTTCCTCCATTGCCTCCAGAAGTGCCGATTGGGTCTTGGGTGTCGCACGGTTGACCTCGTCGGCCAGGACCAGGTTGGCGAAGAGCGGGCCGGGTGAGTAGGTGAAGGTTCTGTGCCCGGATTCCTCCGTGAGGATGTTCGTGCCCACGATGTCAGCGGGCATCAAATCGGGCGTGAACTGAATGCGTGAGAACCGAATACCGAGCGCGCCCGCCAAGGTCTTGACCAGGAGCGTCTTGCCCAGTCCAGGGACTCCCTCGAGAAGCAGATTCCCGCGGGAGAGGAGCGTGATCAGAGTGAGCTCCACGACCCGGGCATGGCCGACGATGACCCCCTCGATCGCCTCGTGCAGTCGGGCAAACGTCTCCTGTGCCAGAGCCACATCCTTGTCAGTGATCATGGGCCTCCTTGTGTGATCGCGTTGAAATAGCGTCGGACGGAATCCTGCGTGCCGGGCGGGAGAGCCCGCTCGGTCAGGATAGCTTGCAGCATCTCGTAATCCACAGACAGCTGCGGGGCGCGTCCCTCCCCCTGCGGTGCCGCTTCCAGCGGCACACCCTTGGTCAGGAATGCACGGGAATCCCCACTCGTTCCGATGATCCCTGAGAGTTCCTTGGGCGCGAAGCTCGCCATCGGTCTTTGCGCTTGTTGTTCGTCTTCCGCCGCCGACCTAGGTGGAGTGGCCTCGTCTCCGCCAGTGAGCGATTCGTCGTCGCCTTGTACCCGACGGGCCGCGGACTCACCGTCGCTGGGGGAGGAACCGGGATCGTCTCTGGACATCGCAGGGCCTTCCTTCGGGTTGGCATCCGGGTTCTGCGCGTCGGGTAGTCCCGAGGCCGTGGTGTCACCCTGGCCGGGTTTGGTGGGGTTCGTCCCGCCACCGTCCGGCGGCGCGGCGCCGTCCTGCGACGCGGCGTTCTCTGCCATGAGACGGGCCTTTGCCACGTCGTTCTTCAACGAATCGCTCTGCTCGTCGTTCAAGAGCGATTCCAGGGCCTCGCGCAGCGACTGATCAGGGATCTGGTCGAGGAGGTTGGAGAGCTGCTCGCGTTCCTGCGGGGTGAGCGGACCGGGTGACTGGGCGAGCCGCTGCTCCAGCTGAGACAGAAGCTGCGATAGTTGCTTCGGGCCAGAGGTCCCGTCCGCCGAGAGCTTGCCCAGATCGGCCGGCGACTCAGACAGCACTCCCTTCGATTCCGGGCTTCCCCAGATCCCGGCCAGGAGGTTCTCCAAGCTCTGCTCGGGCATGCCGCCCGATGGCGTCGGCGTTGAGGCCACGGACGTGTCCTGGCCGGAGCCCGCGTCGGACGCGAGCGGGGCGGCGGCTGTCGAGGGCTGGCCTGCGGCCTGGGCCGCGGTGGAGGGAAGAGGGACGGTCGCCTTGTGCGGCGCCGCCCGGGGCTCCACGGAAAGGAGGAACACCGCACCGGCCAGGGCGATCGTTCCTGCAACCGTCACGAGGAGCGGCAGAGAGCCTATGGGCAAGCCCTTCTTCCAGGGGAAGGAGTCACCCTGGAGACTGGCCTCAATCTGTCTGCGGAATGGCCGTCCCTGCCTGGTTTGTCGGAGCTCGTGCAGGGCACTGAGGCGTTCTTTGGTCCCCAGGGCAACATCGACCTGAAGCAGAAGCCGAGGAAGGTTCGGTCGTCTTGCCCATCCGACCCCGAAGGCGACCCCTGCGCAAAGGAAGGGGAGCCCAAACCAGGGAAGCGCGGACGCCACGCTCGTCTCAGAGAGCAGGAGGTAACGGACCAGCGCCGCAAGAGGAAGAGGAGCGGAGGCCAGGGCGAACGCGAGGGAGCCAAACCGCATCCCTCGTCGCCTGCGCCATCTGCGTTCGAGGCGCTTCTCGACATCCTGCAATCGGAACACGTTAGTCACCTCCGCGGTCCTGTAGCGCTTTCAGAAGAAGGAACGCCAGAGCTAAGGCTGGAACGCTCAGGGACAACAGGATGGCCGTCCACGTCTCACCTCTCAGGACGCCTCCGGGAAACCAAAGCGGGCTCAGGCCAGGGAGGGCCGTGGGAAGAGGGGCCAGGCAGTAGGTGATGAAGAGCAGGTACTTGCTGGGATAGGCATGCGAAAAACGGGAACGGGAAGGCTCCTGCAGAAGGCGACTGCCCAAGGCACAAGCGAGGGAGACAGCCGTTGTGTGGGTTAGAATCAGGAGAAAGGCCGTTTCCTTTCCTGGATAGAGAGTGCGCATGAAGAATAGGTAGGGAAGGGTGAGGAGCTGACCAAGGAGAACCCTCTCTACGAGGAGGCCTACCGCGACGCGTCGGGGCTCTCCGCGCAGTACGCTCGCTGCGCCGAGGCTCAGGCCGAGCGTTCCCAATAGAAACGCCTGGGTGGGGAAGTAGATTGGGAAGTGGCGGGAGAGCGAAAAGGCGCCCAGATCGCCCACACGTTGTGCCCACGGAATGGAGAGCACCAGGGCGATTCCCGAGAAGAGCACCAGGACGACGAACGGTTGCAGCATCTCGCGGTCAATGAGCTCGATTCGGCTACGCACGATCGTCTCCTATCACGACGTAGACCTCGACTTCTCTCACTTCTTTCTCCTGGCCAGTGTATCGCACGGACTTCTCGGTCTCGCGGAACCCGACGAGCCACAGGCCGTGCTCCAGGGGCAACGTCTCCAAGAGCGACTGCAAGAGCGGAGCGAACCTGTCTTCCCCAGAGACTGTCTCTGTCGCGAGGCCGTCGCCGAGCGAGAACCGTCTCTCGCCCAGAGGGATCTCGTCCAGACGGTAGGTCTGTCCGCCCACCAGCAGGATGCCCGCGTGTAGGGGCGCCTGCCGATTCTGGATTGTGACCTCGTCCTTGCTCGTGCGCCGGAGGGAGAGCAGGGGCTCACAAGTCCCCCCCGACCGCAAGGAACGGCGCTCTCCAGGGTCAAGCGAGAGCGTCAGCCGGCCGGAGACGAGGTCGGTCTCCGTGTCGAAACGGCCTGCCCTTCTGCTTGCGGGGATGTCTTCGATCCAGGGGACGCCCCCTCTCACTTCGGTACGAATGGGGTCTCCGTCGGCGCTGACCACATCTGTACAAAACAGAGTGATACCGACCGATGCTTGAATAGATAGCATCGTTCTGTACTCATATATCTGTGCAACGTGCTTTGCTCGGATGCTATAGAATCCGGACGCAAGACAGAGGGCGACGACCGGCGCGACAAGTAGCTGGACCCTTCTCTTGGGCGTTTTGACCCACAGAACCACTGCCGGAAGCACGAGCGTGCACGCAGCCATGAGGGCTACCGCGGCGAGGTAGTCTGGCCGGCGGAACGGCATGGCCTGCAAGAGCGTGTGAGTGGCCTCGGAAAGCGAGATTAGGTGCGCATCTGTCACCAGACGACGAGCCTCTTCCCAGAGCGAGGGGCTCACTTGGAGCGCGCTCTGGGTCACCAGCACGATCCGTCCCGTGCCGTAGGAACGCTCAAGCAGGCGCGGAACTCCGTTCTCTTCTAGAAGGACCCGCGTTCCTTCAACAGGATCGCCGGCGAGATAGTTCATCCCCAGTTCGTCCTCCTTGAGTTGGGGATTGGCGATCGGGAGAAGTCCGTCAAGAAGCGGCGTCTCGAGGAGGTAGAAGTCTCCGCCCGTGCAGACGACGAGGGTTCCCCCGGCCAGCACCCAGCGTGCCAGCGCCTCCCAACGCTCAGGAGCGAGTCCCGCAGGGACCCGGCCGATCCACAGCGATCTCACCCCTTCATAGCTTTGCCAGAGCGTGGGGAGCTCGTCTGGGCCGATGGTGACTGCGTCCTCTGCGATGGCCATGGCGAAGTCTCCGACTTGCACTGGGAAGGGCTTGTCCCGACGCAACGAGCGGAGGTCGATCGTGCACGAGGCGACGGCCATCCCCGAGCGGTCGAAGAGCGTAGCTTCCATGGGTTGCCTCGCGTCGTAGAGGGGGACGGTCCATTCGATGCGACCGGCGCGAGCCGCACTCAGAGGGAGGCGAAGGGTCGCTAGGGCACGGCCCTGCCACTCGTTTCCCAGATGCTGGGTGAGGACGATGGAGCCTACGAACGGGAATCCAAGGTCCGCGACGCGTGCCTGGACCATGGTGAAAGCGCCCTCGACCAAGGCGTCGCCCATCCCTGCCTGGAGGTCCACTAGGGCGGCGCGCGCGGAGCATCCTCCCAGAGCGAGGGTAAAGGCGACAAGGACAAGGAGGACGACGTCCGGCGGGTCACTTCGTGATCTCCCCACTTCTCTCCTCCGTTGCCTGGCCGGAAAGAGAAAGACCCGCCTTGCGCCTCTGGCGCAAAGTCCCTGCGTTCTTCCCGGCCGCGCCGATCGTCGTGCGCCTTCTGCTCTTGAGCGGTATCCGATGGAGTGCACCTTGTCAACGCCCAATGGAGGCGCGTCGGTGCCGACCAATGCGGGTTTCCTTACGTAGGTAGCGCTTACTGAGGCAGACCGTTCACGGCGAGCGCGGCGTCCTCGCTGAGGACATCGGCGTAGATTTGGGTCGTCTGGATGGAGCGGTGACCGAGCTGCTTCTGCACGAGGCGGATGTTGTACTTTGACGCGCGGTAGAGAAGGGAGGCGTAGGTGTGCCGGCACGAGTGAATGGAGAAGCGAGCGGGGAGCCCGACCTTGCGTGCCTCCTGCTTGAAGATGCGGAAGACGGCCGTCCGGGTGAGCGGCCCATCACCCCGGGAGGACAGGAAGAGTGGAGCCTGCGGGCCGGTGGGCTCACCGGCCTCTTCCTTCCAGGCGAGGAAGTCGAGAAGATGGCCGCGCAAGGCGTCTCCCACGTGCACGCCGCGCTTCTTATGGCCCTTGCCGTCGCGAACGACGAGGAAAGCCGTGTTCCCGTCCAACACCAGATCCCGGATGCGCAGCGCGCAGATCTCGGAGACCCGAAGCCCCGTGTCCAGGGCCAGGTGAAGAATGGCCCAGTTCCGGAGCGATCTTGACCGTTCTCTGTCGGTCGCCGTCTGAACCATGCGCCGACAATGCTCCTTGAGGGTCGCCACCTGGGCGGGGGTGAGGAAGTCCTCTTGCGTGATATCGAGCGGCATCCTGTCTCCTTCGGTCGCCGGAGCGTAGCCGGCAGGCGAAAGGATGGATCGGACACGTGTCGCAACAAAAGGACTCTTTTGTTGCGACACAGGCGAGAAGGGGCGGAGAATCTCTTCGATTCAGCGTTTTGCGGTCGATTGGCGCCGGGCCTCGCCCCGCGGCTCCCCTCAATCTCCTGCGGTCGGCCGGTTGGAGGGGATTCTTGGGGCCTCCTAGTCGATCGTGTATCGCTGGATGATCTTCTGCTCTTCGGCTGCGACTTCTCCGATCACCTCAACGTGCTCGGCGATGCCGGAGTGCTTCAGCTTCTCGCCCAAGAGGTTGTCCAGCTGGAAGATGCCAGCCGAGTTCGACATTTCGACCTCGATCTTGACCGGACGATCCGTCCCCTTCTTGATGCGCACCTTCTTGATCGCCATGGCGGACACAGAGTGGATGGTCGCCTCCCCTGCGGTGAACGGGATCCGCGCCCGTCCCGCCTCCATGTCCAAGGCGTCAGCCACTTTGACCACTCCCCCTTCGACCGTGAGCGGAGTCACGTCGCGACGGTGAGAGTGGATGGCGTGCAGGACCTCTCCCTCGAGAAGCGTGGCGGTCTGCTCCGAGTAGATCTCGGAAAGGAACTCCTGAGCGAGCGGGGCAGCGAGAATGAGCGAGAGGTCCTCGTGGTTCTGCCGGTCAATGACGTGTCCGATGTCGTGCAGGGCCGCGGCGAGAACGACCACGACCTCGGCGTCCTCGCCGGCCAGGCGGTGGTCCTTGACTACGCTTGGGACGACTCCGCCGGCGCCAAGGAGTCGCAGAAGTTTCAGGGCGATGTTGGTGACGATGCGCACGTGCACCGGTCCGTGATCGTTGATGTGCATGCGATCCATGGCCGTGATGTTCGAACCCGTCCAGAGCGCGGCGAGGCGGACCGATGCGTCAATGCGCCTGACGACCTCGCCCAGTCTCTCGTTTCCGTGAAGTGGAAGGTTAAGGGGCACTGATCTCCTCCTTGAGCGGCTCCCACCACTCCGGCGAAGTGGGCGCGGATTCAGGAATCCTCTGCGACTCGAGATGGCGCACCCGCTCGCGCAGGAACGCGATCTCGTCTCGCAAGGAGGTCACGAGTTCGTTGCGTTCCTCCGGTGTGGTCCTGTTTTGTACGAAACGCTCCGTTCCGTTAGCTCTAACAACGACGTTGCGTAGAAGATTACTGCGCAATACCTCGCTCGCCTCAGTAATGGTCAACCCGGAATCGTACAATTCCTGCAGGCGACGCAGGAGTTCGACTCCGGGATCGGCGACGAGGATCTGGTTGTTTGGCCCTCGGCGCAGGTGGTCGGCGAGAAGATCCTTGATGGCGTCGACGCGGTTGCGCACCTGATTCGTGGTGGACAGCCCGAGGGTTCTGCGAAGCTCGCTGATCGTGTGCATGCTCACCTCGGTCTGACGATAGCGTATTCCGTTCGCAGCGCCAACGGATTGCCGGGTTCCGGGCGATCGGATAGCCTTGGGCCCTCATGAAGATCCACATCCTCGATGAGTCTCTGGCACGTCGCATCGCGGCGGGTGAGGTGATCGAGCGGCCCGCGTCGGTGGTCAAGGAGCTTGTGGAGAACTCGCTCGACGCGAAAAGTGAGAGCATTTGGATCGAGCTCGAGGGCGGAGGAACACGTTCGATCGTCGTGCGTGATGACGGCGAGGGAATGGACGCGGAGGACCTCGTCCTGTCTGTGAGGCGCCACGCGACGAGCAAGATCTCGGATGAGGAGGACCTGGAGAGGATCGGGACCCTTGGCTTTCGTGGCGAGGCCCTGGCCAGCATTGTCGCGGTGGCGCGAGTACGGATCGTGTCGTCGTCTTCCCCTGAACAGGGTGCGCACGAGGTGAGGGTGGTGGCCGATGCGCTCGAGGGTCCAATGCCCGCCGCGCGCGGCCGGGGTACGACGGTCGAGGTGAAGGATCTCTTCTTCAATCTGCCCGCGCGGGCACGGTTCGTGTCCAGCGAGCGGACGGAGTTCATGCAGGTGAGCCGC